>Ga0325402_1002768_pt1 | contig 15555 bp, 10 predicted proteins | sample PopdelMetagenome_22_FD_207212 | JGI IMG/M metagenome (GOLD analysis project Ga0325402, IMG submission 207212) | Populus deltoides microbial communities from Bellville, Georgia, United States - Xylem-PdKOR-R3 | ecosystem: Host-associated > Plants > Phyllosphere > Stem > Wood/Secondary xylem... | reverse complement strand
TCAAAAACAACAGTAGTAGCTTGAAACAAAATGATATAATACAAATGATAAACTCCTATTGATATTATTGTGGTTCAATTATTATAATTCATAATAGATTGTCTCTGCCTGCATAATAATATAATAAAAGTTTTAATTTTCTTTGTAATAATTTTTTTTAAGCATTATCTTTTAGCTTAATTCAATAACTATTAAAATCCATTTACAATTTCCTTTTCAAAAAACAAAATGATACAAACTTTCATAGTTTCTATTTAAATATTTTAATTTTAATGATACTAAAATATATGCAAAATTATTTTAAAAATTTTATAATTATAATTTAAAATTAAAAATCTTAAGGGATGTAGTTTACTAGTTAGGCTATAAATTTGTTTATTAGAAGTTATCAATTCAAGTTTTATAAATTTCGGGATTACTGAAAATTTAGATCGTTATTAATTTTAGAATAATAAAATTAGTTGAGATATGTATATTGTGGTTTGGATATTTAAATTAATAATAATAAAAAAATTTAAAATTTTAGAGAGTGTAATTTGCATTGTTTTTGTCACTTAAGAAATCACGAAGTGAGATCAAGTAGCATACGGGGTATAAATATTAAATAGCACCGCCAAAAAATTGAGGAAAAGAAATAAAAAGAGGAAACTGGAAGGTAAAACGGCACGCAACCGCCATTTCCTTTGAGTCCAGGTTGTTCTTCTTACCTGCCATTCAAGACCCAGCTACCTTTCTGCTTCTTCTTCTCCTTCCTCTTCAGGATTTTCCACTCTGCACCATTTTGCTTCTCATTTCTTATATGCAATACATTTTCCACTTCCTCTAAACATTTGAACCATTTCTTTTTCTGTCAATATTTTATCATTTTCCTTGATGGGTTTTTGTTAAAATACCCATTTGCATTCATATTTTTTTTCTTTTTGGTAAATATCATCTCTCTCCATTTTGAAGAAAAACCATTTGGTTATTTTCCCAAAGAATTGCAATAGTGAGGTGAAGTTTGATCCTTTTGTGTGAATTTTTTGTGGGTTTCTTTTATTGAAGAGTGCCCGTTTTGATAATTTGGTGTTTAGATGGCGGATTCCAAGGAAAACCCGGCGATTTCAGAGCAAGTACTGCCTGATTTGCTAAGGAATACGCCTTCGAATATTGCAAGATTGGAGGATGTGATTGAGCATTGTAAAGGTCGTCAAAAGTATCTTGCTCAGACTGGAAGTCCATCTGATGGTGGTGATGTTAGGTGGTATTTCTGTAAGGTGCCTTTGGTAGAGAATGGTTAGCTTTTTTTTTTCTTTCTTTCTCCTTTTTCAGTCAGTTTATTCTTATCTAGTTGTTTGCTACTGCTTTCTTTGTTTAAAATAAATTAATTTGCTTTACCAGGTTTATGATAACATGAGAAAAGGGTAATGACTTTTAGAGCTGAAATTTTCCATTTTCAGAGTATTTAACTTCTATGAATTTACTTGTATGTAGGGGGAAAAACAAGAAGAACTTGGGAACTTAGTTGTGATTGTTTTTTGCTTGATTTTGTTTTACAATTTTTTTTATTTGCTTTGCTTGGTTCTGAAATGGTTTTTGTGGCTTAAACACACGGAATTGGGTGCTTGACTTAATGTTTTGTCATTCATATTAGTTTGTGCTAATGCATGAAGAGAAAGAACTAACTTGCTAAATTATGAAGGGAAAGAAAAAAAAACCTCATTTTTTTTTTGGTGTTTATGCAGAGTTAGCTGCCTCAGTCCCACGCACTGAGATTGTGGGAAAGAGCGACTATTTTCGTTTTGGCATGAGGGATTCTCTTGCAATAGAGGCATCTTTCTTGCAGGTTATTTTACAGACTTATTTGTTGGTTTGTTATTCAACCACCCCCATTTTATGTGTATCTTCTTCTTATTCGAAAACTTTTTTCTTGAATGCAAAATGAGCGTCTATCCACTCATTTATGATGTTGTGTATATTCAGTTCAAAAGTTAAAATGTTATATTGACGTTCGTTGGCATAGTTCCAGTAGGTTTTATTTTGGATATCATGTGCACAAAGCTATGAAACCTGATTGTTTACCGCAGAGATTAGAGAGTGACTTGGAAAGGCCTTATGGAGAAACTAGACATATCTTCACTTCGAAATATGTCAATCCTTTGGCCCTGGAATCAACCCTAGAACTTAAAAAAAAATTCAATCATTTTTACCATTTTTTTTTCCAATTTGGATTTCATGATTCACAGAGAGAAGAAGAATTGCTCTCTAGTTGGTGGAAAGAGTATGCAGAATGTAGTGAAGGCCCAAGTGGCTGGCCTACTACTAGTAAGAAGATTGATACCCAAGAAAATGCTGATTCTCCAGCGGGTGGACGAGCAGCTCAACTGCATGAAGTGGAAGAGGAGAGAGTTGGCGTGCCTGTAAAGGGAGGACTCTATGAGGTATGTAAGGCCCTTTGTTTTCATGGAAGTTTTAACTATGAAATTTCCAACCTTATTTTGAACATCTCTGTGGCCCCATCTGTTTTTCTGTCTTCTACATCTTAATCATTTATTTTAAAAAAGGAGATCATATTTGAATTTCTTCCCAGATCAGTTTGGAAAAGAGCATCAATAATTGACAGGAAAATTTTAGCAAACATGTTGCCTTCAAGGTAGACAAGAAAGGACTTCGATTACAGAGCTGCTTGTTCATCTCTCCCTGTTTGGTTATGGTAGCATATACACGGGCACAACTGTAAAGAGTTATATGTTTATGATAGGTGATGATATGCTCTGGATTCCAATTTAAATTCAGGGCTTTACAGGATCGGGCATTTGATTTTGTAGATAATGCTCCTATCTTCATGGTGCTTAGTTTGGACGGGTTAATGATAGGTTCTGTTGTAGGCTGATTGGAAACAAGTGTACAGAATAATTATGCAGCCTACCCCAGTGAGAATGAGTTCCCTTGCCAGAGGTTGTGAAAGTTCAGGAGTTCAAATTAAGTTTGTTTCTTTTAAGTGGATGATGGAGTTTTCTCATATTTACTGAAATATTGATATGATGGTGAAGAGGATGAAGTTTATATCAAATGATGTTTCATGCTTGTAAAGGCCATGAAATCTGTGGACCACCTTCTTTTACATAATTCTATTGCTGCTGAGTTATGATGCCTGATTTTGTCTTCCTTTGTGCGCTAGGGATAGCCAGAGGTAGTTGAGTTGATGAGTTGGTAATATTAATGATAGAGGTTAACATGTTTTCTTGGAGAATGGTCTGATCTTGTTTGATTGGAGCTTGTGGGATAGGAGAAACGGTCAGGTGTTTGAGGGAGTGGGGCAATCTACTGATAGATGAAGTTTGATCATAGAGAAAAATATCCTTTGGCATTATGGGTGGTTATTTGGATTTTAAGCTGTTGCTGTGTGCCACCCGACACCGTTTGCATCATGGCTTGTATTTTTTTTACGTGTTGTCACATGGATTTGCTTGCATTTTAAAATTTTACATTTACTGCCACATTGATTTATGTGTAAGAACTAATGGTGTAAAAGGAATTCAGTTCCAGTCAATCCATCTTTGCTGAGACTTGTGCTGTTAACATGCATTTGAGTATGTATGAATGATTTTCTGTTGCACTTTTTTCTTGCGCTTGGTATGATATTCAACAATTTTTGGAGATTTTTTCCTGTTAACATTTTCTAAAACTGGCCTGATGTCAATATGCAGGTAGATCTGGTGAAGAGACATTGTTTTCCTGTTTACTGGAATGGAGAAAATCGGCGTGTTTTGAGAGGTCATTGGTTTGCTCGTAAAGGAGGCTTGGGTTGGCTCCCTCTTCGAGAGGACGTAGCTGAGCAGTTGGAGATTGCATACCAGAGCCAGGTTTGCTTTCTTACTAACATCTACTCCTTCAATCCATGCTGTTTAACATACTGGATATCAATTCCTTGTCACAAATTGTTGGTTATGTCAATTAGAGGTTTGCATGAGTTTGAAAAGTGCATCGGTTAAAATCATAGTGGAGTAGCATTATTTTCTTTTAAAATGTATAGTTTAGGCGTCCAGTCTTCTTGCATTTTACTTCTGTTTCTATGATGAAGTTCTTTCTTTCTTCAACTTTGGATTTGTCTTTAGGTTTGGCATCGAAGGACCTTTCAACCATCTGGCCTTTTTGCAGCTCGTGTTGATCTGCAAGGCTCTACCCCTGTATGTATACCTTTTCTGAGAAAGGGAGATTTCATTTTTTTTGGGTTCTTATTATCCAGTGAAGTATATGGCGCACATCAGTATATGATTGAATGTGAATATAGGGACTTCATGCACTTTTTACCGGAGAAGACAATACCTGGGAGGCTTGGCTCAACATTGATGCTTCTGGCTTTTCTAGTATCATTACCTTGAGTTGGAATGGAATCAAGTTAAGGCGTGGCTACTCTGCATCTCTCTCAGAAAAACCAACCCAGGTTTATTTCTTACTTTGCTCTGACGCTAGTTTATATGTTACTGTATGTATCTGTTGTCTGTGTATGCAGTCAATGTCAGGTAAGAGGTGGTCTTCCTAGATGACCCTTGTAACTTTTGCAGGATTGCATCTTTGGCTAAGTCAACCTTCAGGTTGATGTTTAACCATGCACATCATGTTTACCATCTTCTAAAACCATCATGGTTTTGTAGTTAACGCTGAAAACAACATTTCTTAGTTGCTTATGGTTCCTGCTTGGATATGGTGGAAGTTGATCCTCATGCTCTCTCCCCTCCTGTGTGTGAAGGGGAAAGTTGATATTGTATCTTCTGGTTTTTGGGCCACTATTAATTAATTAATTAATTTGATTGATGCTAATTAAAGCATACATGTCAGAATCAACTCACCAAAACTTATGGAACGTCTGTTTGGTATTTGATTCATCTTCTTGTTTCTGAAACAGTTCCTGAAAATTGTGGGAAAAAAATTCTGAAAAATTTAGAAACAGGAAGGAACCTGCACTATTCATTTCAACTGTTTAACCATCATTATAACCAACCTTTCGTGATAACCAGCAATGACCGCAATTTCCACCCAACCACCAATGACACTGCCGCCATACTTCTCTTGCAGCCATCATTGATTACCTTCAATAGCTCACATTCATTATTCTTGTGCTTCTTGTCTTATAAACTTGGCTAACGACCCAGCTTACTTTACTATGACATGATGCTTGATATATTAATAATTTATAATTGATAAGATAAATGCAGTGAAATTTCTTATGGCTGATGGAAGTTAAAAACAAATTGTCGCTTCCATTAACAGCCAATTTCTTTTACTTTAGGATGAACTACGACAAAAGAAGGAGGAGGAAATGGATGATTACTGTTCCAAGGTATGCACTATTTTGTTCTGCATGTGTATTGGACCATTTAATCTATATATCAAAAAAATGTGATGACATGATCTTTTCTTTGTAGATCTCAATTTCTCTCTTGATGTGCTTTTCAATTTTGCATCTTAATCTACAAATTACAAACATTAGGATTAGGAGAATGGCTACAAATGGCTTGTTCCCAGTCCCTTTTTTTAGTTATATATTTGCTGTTTTATGTTAACGTGAAAATAAAAATGTGGTGGCAAAATGCTTGTAGACATACCTAGTTAAGTATGCATCTTGTTCAGATTTTCCTTTTCTTTTCATAATTTGCTATAAAATAATTACTGCTTGTAATGTTGGAGCCTGAATTTGTTACCTTTTTGTATATCTTTCCGCAATAAGTTTTGATAACTTTGTTAATAGCATAGGGTTTTAATCTTGTATTCTTGGTCTAGGTTCCTGTTCAGCATGTGGTTTTTATGGTTCATGGTATTGGCCAAAGGTTGGAGAAGTCTAATTTGGTTGATGATGTTAGCAGTTTCCGCCATATCACTACGAGTCTCTCTGAACAACATCTTACTTCATACCAACGAGGTGTTCAACGAGTTCTTTTTATCCCATGCCAGGTAAATTAAATACCACTGCCATTGCAAATTCAGTCTGTCTGAGAAGGTCCTAACTTTGGGACATCACTTATATTTTTGTGTTTGTTGAATATTGTTGATCTCAAGAATTGTTTTCAGGGAGACATCTATTAATATGCTTACATCCAAGTTAATTATGGACACTTTCCAAAAATATTACTCCCCAAGAACTTTAATTTGTGATGTTCAAACAGTTGGCATTCTCCATACATAAAAGATCTTCCTGACAATCTCTTATATCTTGCACCACTTTTCAAAGTGGACAACTAAAATGACCTGCTCAAAAAAGAAAAATTAAATTGTCCTTTTGGGATGACATACTTTTGTGTTGAGCCCTTGATGTTCAAACAGTTGGCATTCTCTGTGCATAAAAAGATCTTTCTGGCAATCTCTTATATCTTGCACCACCTTTCAAAGTGGACAACTAAAATGACCTGCTCAAAAAAGAAAAATTAAATTGTCCTTCTGGGATGACATACTTTTGTGTTGAGCCCTTGATTAATTGTTTATCTATTTGTATTGGTTGACTCCCTTGGGAGCTTGTGATGAATGGAGACTCCTGCCTCATTTTGTTTGCTTAATAAATTCAACAATTTTTTATGTGATTTTTTGGAGCATAAGCTCTATTAGGGGTGTTCACGGTTCGGTTTGGTTTTTATCAAAAAAAGTTATCAAACCGATTTTTTTTTAAAAAAACCGAAACCGAACCGAAACCGGTTCAAACCGACCGGTTTCGGTTCGGTTTTTTAGAGCAAAAACCGGTTCAAACCGGTTTGACTCAGTTTTTTCGGTTTAATCGGTTTTTCGGTTTTTTTGAACACCCCTAAGCTCTATTGATTTAATATGAATTGACAGATGTTGGAGAAGGACGTCTGTAAAGGTATTTTTAACATCCCCCCTCTCCTTGAAGAAAATAAAGTGAATATGATGATTGCATTGGAACATTTTTATTGCATTACTTTAGTTGCATGGTGTGCACTCAAACTATATGGAAAAAGAAAGGGAGAGAGAGAGGAAGCAATAAAAATAATATTGCAGCTTACTTTATGGATTTGTAGTGTTTATGGTTTTATGGATGGATGTTGCAGCTTACTTTCTGTACAAATAATATGCTGTAATTCCAGATTTACCAAAAAATTGGCAAGTTATGTTAGAAGTGGACATTTATATTCTGGACAATCTGTTTTAACATTAGAATCTTTGCAAACTTCTTTACTGCTTCTGATTGCATGTCTTCGTGTTTGCTTCTCATATTTCACCCTCCTCTTTTCTTTCACAGTGGAGAAAGGGTTTGAAGCTGAGTGGTGAAGCTGCGGTTGAAAAGATTACTTTAGATGGTGTACGTGGTTTGCGTGTTATGCTGAGTGCAACAGTTCATGATGTATTGTACTACATGAGCCCCATCTATCGTCAAGACATTATTAATGCGGTACTGCATACTTGATCCTTCTATTATATTTTCTTCCTTTTAATTATTAATTATCCTGCAAAGAAGGCTCATTTAAAGAATCATCCTTGGATTCTGTCATGAGATGGAGATTCCATCTTCACATATATCTACTGGAATGGATATTCAAAATCTATCAATTACTTTTCCAAACTGGAAGTTTTCTCCTTCCAACCAAAAAAAAAAGAGGTAGAAAATAAAAAAGGAATTAGTGAAAACAAACAAAAGCACCTCATATTGACACAACTTTTTCTGGATTGCTAGTAAAATAATTTTATGCATGTGACGAGTGGATGCTTATGGGAAAGAGCTACCTTAAGAGAACCCTGACTTAACAATGTACTTCAAAAGCTTTTTCATCTGTCATGGGTCTCTAATGCTATGATCTCAATTTTCATGGTCTTGGACTTGCAACAGAAGTTCAAATTTAACAATTTGGTAAATTGATTTTTTTCCCTGAAACAAAAGAAGTCTCAACATTTTCAAGGCGACCATGAGAAATGCTAGTTTACATTATCTTGCATTATCTAGTCTATATTAAGTTGGAAGAACTAAGTTGGAATAACAATCATCCTAAACAGTTAATTTCCAAATTAGAACTATGGGTAACTAAATAATTATGATATAGTCATTTTTTCTTGTATGCTAGCGGTTCTACACAAGGTATACTTTTCTAATAAAATATATGAAAAAAAAAGGAGTGGAGGGAATAAGTTAGGAGAATAAAAATTTTGGAGGAGAAATGGTGTGTGCTGTGAGGCACATATTCAAGAATTCCTGACAATTAACAAGTAGGAAACTGGTTTCCTAACAGAGAAGCATGGCGAATAGAAGAAAATGGCAACACAGGATAAATTTATAAAGTTTTGCAGCTACCCTAAATATTGTTTGTGGATATGTTAAGCCATGTCTTAGCTTGTGAGCAGTAGATAGTCTTGATACCTGATTGATGCTAGCACCACTTCATGATAACAGCTCAAGTTCTTTCAGCAAGTGTATGTTGTTTTATATTCCTTGTTTTATTTTATTCTTTTCATCTCTTCAACCAATTTGTTTGCAAAAAATTATAATTTTATTTGACGGGGACTAAAGTTGAAAGTTTAAAGCAATTCGGTTTCCCTTGCAAACATTTTTGGAGTTCAAGTTGATCAGTATCACTTTGCTTCAGGTATCAAACCAATTAAACCGCTTGTATTTGAAGTTCCTTAAGAGGAATCCTGGTTATGATGGAAAGGTATAAGCTCATTGTGCAATTGCTCCGTTTCTTCATCAAACTATACTCTTGATTTCTACTGAACAGTCTCAATATTATGTGAAAATTCATCAAGGTTTCATTATATGGTCATTCATTGGGAAGTGTCCTCTCATATGACATCCTCTGCCATCAAGAGAATCTGACTTCTCCATTCCCAATGGATTGGATGTATAAAGAATACTCTAGGAGTGAAGAATCTTCCCTTGATACGAAGTGTGGCACGCCAACCAACCTGGAGGATAACATCTCCAATGTAATCAAAGAAGCCAAGAAAATAGTGGATCCTGTTGAGGAAAAAATGATGAGTGCACGATCAACTTTAGTACATGAGAATGGACTTTCTGATGAATTTTCCACAATCTTGAGTCCCATTGCATCAGAGTTGGTTGGAGCTGCATCAGATTCAAATTTTAAGCAAATACGTGGAAAAGAAAGTCCCCATGAATTTGTTTGTGACTCCAGTGATGTGCTTTCTCAGGAAAGAGATCACTTATGTGAAGCTAAAGAGATGAAGTTAGATGACCCAATGAGTGGTGTGGAAAACAGGGCAGTGGAAGGCAGTGAAAATGCCGGCAACAAGGAAAAAGAAATTAATATGCTCATGAAAGAGGTCTGCATTTTAGGTTATTTATATTCTTTAGAATTTATTCAGATTGGTTTTCAATATGTGACTCTTTATGTTCTGGATTGCAGATTGATTCCCTAAAAGCTAAAATAGCAGAGTTGGAATTCAAGTGTGGTGGTGGAGATGCAAGTGGTGGGTTGCATCAAATCACATAATTTACTTGCATATTAGGTGAAAGAACTCATGTTTTGGTATCTCTGGGTTTTATGTGTGAAACAGAAAATGGAAAGGCAACTGAAAGCATGACAAAGCAACCCATATCCAAGAAATTGGCAGTTGGACTAGATGAAGCATCAAAGAGTTATACCCCTTATATCAAGTATACAAAACTTGAATTCAAGGTACATGAGTTCCTTTTCCTTTAATTTGTAATTTTCTTCTATCTTTATGTTGTGGTGGTATGCTAGCTTTCACCAACTCTGTGTGTGATTGAATTTCAAATTAAGACTGCAGAAGGGAGAGGAAACTTTTTTGAAACTTTATTCATTAAGAATTTCACATTGTAGCTGAGACTACACAAAGTATCGGATAGATCTTGCCATTAATTTTATTTGAATGCTTATATATCAGGTTGACACATTCTATGCTGTTGGATCACCTCTTGGAGTCTTTCTTTCTCTTCATAATGTTCGGATTGGACTCGGTAATACTTGAAATGGCATGTCTCATTTGAACATTTCCTTTGAATTTTCTTTTAATACTTGAAACAGCATGTCTCATTTTCAAAATCTAGTTTTAATAGTTGCTTTTCATCAATATTCCAGGGAAAGGGAAAGAATATTGGGCAGAGGAAAATATCAGTGAAGAAATGCCAGCATGTCGTCAATTGCTCAACATTTTTCACCCATTTGATCCTGTAGCATATAGGTTTGCCATTGCTGATCGATTTTCATGTGTTAAAACATTTATAATTTGCTTTTGCGCTTGTGAATAGTGGTCATCTTATTGCCATGAAAAAGATGGAGAATGGTCTTGGGATGAACTTTTGATCTGTTTATATTTCTTCCAAACTGGGAGAAGCGTCAAACACCCCTCTGCTCTTCACTTATCACTCACAAAATCCAACTTCCCTGTGTGTTACATTTCCTATACCTTTTTGTGTGTTTGAGCCTGGTCTCATGCTACCTTTTTTTTTCTGTTTGTTTTCCTATTTAGTCGTGGTGGTCTTTCCTTAACTTGGTGCAATTTATAAAAGCTATTTCAATATTTTTATACAGAATAGAACCTCTTGTCTGTAAAGAATTTATCAGCAAGCGCCCAGTTATTATTCCTTACCACAAAGGTGGAAGAAGGTTGCATATTGGGTTTCAGGTGAGGCTCTTCAAGAAAAATAGATTGCGCATATAAGGGACTTCCACCATCCTAGGTTTTTGTCTCCCTATATTCTTCCTGATTTGTTCACGCGCTGTTATGCAGGAGTTCACTGAAGATTTGGCTGCTCGTTCTCAAGCAATAATAAATCATCTAAACGTTGTGAAGGTAATAAGCTCCATAAGATTTCCCGAGGTTATTCTTTCTTTTGTTTGCATGAAGTAAGCTAATCTTTGTGCAAAGAGGTACATGCTTCTTTCAATAATGTTATTTACTTAAGTGGGAAAAAGGTTAAAGATGGATTGTTAAATGCTAGCTGGCGTTGAGTATTCTTAAATCTGCAAATCTCTTGGTTTGCAAGTCTTCTCTTTACCTTTGAATCTGTGTATTCTAAATTTCCCACTCTAAACTTCACCCTGAGCTTAAATATCCCATATTGAAAGAGTTTTGATTTAGAAGAGGTAAGATGGAAGGTATAAATATCCTGAACTGATTTATTTTGAGCCTTCCCAGGCACTCCTCTCCCAAGGCCTTGCAGTGAACCTACTATATGCCCTTTGGTGATATGTTAAAATGATAGGGTTTACTGACACAACAAGACCTACACAAGTGACAGCACTCATGCATCAGAACAGATGTGCACATCTATACTTAGAGGGAAGATTAGGGGATGCATAAATAGACATGTGCATGCTCAATATTTAGCTAGCTATTCAGGACTACTTGAGAATTGAATTGGTTCTTTATCTGTTAATCCATGTTGGAATCACTGTTCAGCTTGGGTTTTGCTGGCTGAGTTGGTCCATGTTTTACAAGAAACATAGTTACCAATGCCTTACATATACACGCTTCACGCCTGTTTTCTCTTCATGTTAGAGGAAATTTTATAGTTTATAGGCATTGCACTAAAAGTTTTGGTATTTAAACAGGTCAAGGTGCTTACAGTTTGCCAATCAAAAATTGCCGATAGTGAAGAAGGTAGAGAAATTTTCTTTGTTTTCATTGTGTTGCTTTTCATTCAGTTTCTTCATACCATCGGCTTCCATTCTCTCCCCCACACTAGCACCCCCCCCCCACACACACACACAGAGAAAACAGGAAAGAAACGATCTCCTATTTATAATCTCATCGACATTTTTTTTATCATTAATCTTTTGTTATTTGTGTTTAAGAAGCAGAAAATGTCAATGAAAAAGAAGAGAGGACATATGGCTCAATAATGATGGAGAGGTTAACTGGAAGTGATGGAAGAATAGACCACATGCTTCAAGTGCGTAGCAGTATATTTTCATGGCTTTGTTTAAAGCTGTACTATTATTTAACTCTGTTGAAATTGCTTAGCGCTTATGGGACATTTCTTTGACCACAACTTTGTTGTGCAGTTGGCACATGTGAGTGCATGTATGTGGATGCACTTGAGTATGTGGGTCGGCATCATTAATGCAGATGCTTTCTGAAAATACAGTGATACAATTTTTTCTGCTTTTACTACTCTGTGATGAATAAAAAGAAAATGGAAAAAAATTCTGCATGGGAATGTGGTTATCTACTTTTAACATCCACCGGTGTATAGATTCCCTTAATATTCACCATTTGGCTTCCAGTTTTGCATAAATGTTTATTTCATTGGTATTGGTGAGAGCCTAGGTGTTATTTTTTTCTGTTAATTTTCTATATCAATTAGATTTGTTTGTTATTCTGAAATTCACCAATATAATAGGTCTAGAAATGCTTTCTTTTTAGCTTTTTTTAACAACAAAATTATTTGCATCTCATTCTGACATTTGCCAATATGATAGGTTCAGAGAAGCATTCACTACTGTCTGTTTGCTGTCGTGATAACTTGACTATTTTTATACTACAGATGGAATCTGCATAGCTTAATCCCCAGATAATCTGAATTACTAAAAGCAATATCAATGATGTTTGCATTTTGGGAAGGATTTAACATTTTTGTTTATGGTTCCACGCATCTTTCATACCACCACTAATATGATTTGGTAGAACTGCTGTATTGCATTGGTACTGGTGATAGAATGTGAGGTGGTGTCATCTTGGCACTTCAACAATGGAAATTGATCATGGGCAGCTCCTTTCCAGATCATATATGTAATTCCATGGATGCCTAGGGATCTGGGGAACTAGGTTTGTGCATGTGTCAGTTTGTGACACTGCCAGTTCAGAAATTGTGATGAAACAGATGCCCAAAAATTTTGCTGTTACCTGGTAATTTTTTTGGGGTAGGGATACAATTTAATCCAAACAAAGAAAAGTTATGTCCTGGTTGCTTTACTTTGTACAAGATTTTTAGTTTTCCTATGTATCATAATTGTCAGCTGATATCTGATTCCACTCCCTAACCTGTGTTTGTGTTAACCATGCAGGATAAAACATTTGAACATCCATATCTGCAAGCCATTGGAGCACACACGTAAGTTCTTTAAACTTTGAGATCAAGAAATTTATTAAATCAAGATTTGGGATCCCTTTGGTTTCCATGTAGCGGAGAATGACAAATTTTCTTACAAAATTGGTCACGCTTGTTGAACTTAATGGGTATATATTTGAATGTTAAGCCTTTGTTAGAAGCTTAGGACTGTTTAACTGGTTATGTTCACAAGAAGACCCTGAGTTATTAATTAAAATGTGTAACATGTCGTGCATGTATCATTGAAATGTGTTGCAGCCATATCCCCGTAGAGAATATAATGCCTTTGGATGGGATGCATTTACTTGCATGTAGGTTGTTTTATCTCTCCAAGGAGGTTTCTTGAAGGAAGTTGCATGGCTTTTGTTTGCAGTTCCCATGTCAATTCATGTCTGTCTCTTGTTTTTGTTTCCTTTTTTATAGTTTGTTAGTACTGCTAGTCTGCTCTCCATTTTGTTCCTGGAAGAAAATGCAAGTGCTTTTTTTAATTGATGAATCATGATGAACAGGAACTATTGGAGGGATCATGACACAGCTCTCTTCATTTTAAAACACTTGTATAGGGAGATACCTGAAGAACCCAACTTACCTGCAGAATCTAGTGGAGGCACCTCAAAAGATGAGATTGGTTCCACAGGATGGTATGATCAAAGTGAAACTAATGAGGAACTCCCTTTGACATTCTCTGACAGAATGATGGCTAAAAACTTCTCAAAGAAAGCCAATAAATATATGAAAAGCCCCAAGTGCTGACTGAAGTTCTTGCTGTATGCCAGATTTAGATGCAGCTGCAGCTGCATTTAACAGGGTTTGGCCTTATTGTTTATCTTAAATGATCTTGCGCTAAATGCATCATCAGACTGGGGGCGGGTCACCAATTCTAGTGCAGCCTCAAAGATTTTAGAACGAAGTTGATATGGAATCTGAGGCGGTTGCATGTAGATGATAGTTATAGGGTAGTTACTCGACCATAGTTTCACACAGCAGATGTCTTGTTTTATGTTCTGTGCATAAAAAGAAATGCAGGTCTGTGAAAATGTAGGTTGCAAAAACTGTAAAAATGTACAGTACGAATGCCGGAACTAGAACTCTGTACCACTGGTTATAACCACTGTAACATGTTTATACGAACTAGAACTCTGTACCGCTGGTTATAACCACTGTAACATGTTTATACGAATGGAAGGTTCACTGTCAACTTTCTTACTGACAGAAAGAGTAGTGTCAATCAAGGCGTCTTTGTATCATATCAGGGTTCGTTTTATATCATGTGCATGCTTTCTGTCTGCTTACCTCAAAAGGTAATTTCAAATTTCTGGTATAACAATTCCTGTGTGGGTTTTGAATACTTGTATCAATTTTAGTCTCATCAAGGTAAACACTACCCTGGCTACATTTGCAGCCTAGCTTCAACTTCTGGTGCAAAATCATCGAGCAATGGAAGAGATTTTTGGATGCCAGAACTGAATTTTGAGGGTAAGGTTTATTTGTGCACAAGGAACGGTAGAAATTCCTTCGGATGGTTAATTTTACTGGCAACTAGAGCATTCTTGCTGGAGGATTATTGAAGGACTGGACCTTTAAAGACTAGATCAATAGTACTATAATTGCAGGTGTCCATCTTCTATACGTCAAGAAAGTTTATGAGTCCACTCAGTAAAATTCAGTCCTTGATCAATTGTTCTGATTTTTGAGTCCATTACTGATTGTTGAAACATTTCTTTTCTAAGTTCCTTATGAACCCCTCTAGTACTCTGCCAGCCAAACACTAGAGACATAAGACAACCAAAATAAACCAGAAAACTAATCAAGTGCTAAACCATAACATAAAATTTTCTATTGTTTGTCTTCAACGGCGTTGACGAATCTGTAGATAGTTGATGAAGTAAAGAATATTAACATAGCGTGACTAGAACCTTAAATCCTCCAAATGATTGGCAAAAGAAACAATAAAAAGGAAGTACAAACGGCTGTTACATCTGCATGAAACTGAATATTCCTTATACCTCTTGGTTGAAATCTGTTCATCTAACTAGAGTTTCTGCAGAAAGGTTCTTTTGTTTTACATTTAAAAGAAGCTTTTTTGATATTTTTCAAGAAATGGGATCTCTATGCTGCTTGGAACTAGCCGAGCCAGGTCGTTTCTGCAGAAAAAGAAAAACAGAGTAAACAGACAGGAAAACAGGTGCCCTTGATTCTTTGGACCTATTAGCTTGCAAGTTTTAGAAGTTCTTATTTAACATTCAATTCAAATCATAGGAAAGGAAAGGAAAGGATACGTGTTCTTTGACAAATGACTTCTGTATTTCTTACTTCCTTTGTCCAGGGAATGTCCAGCCAAAGACAATTTTGTGTGGTTTAAAACTCTGAGGACAAAAGACTAGTTACCAAATTGGATGTGTAAAAGAGACCAAAAGAGGAGAAACTATGGCCACACTTCCTGTAGATTACACTGTAAGCAAAGTAGTGCCCCTCCTTGAGAATGAAGTTTCCTTGTTACGAGGAATTTGGTACGAGCTTCACGAAATCAAGCAAAG
>Ga0325402_1002767_pt1 | contig 15557 bp, 19 predicted proteins | sample PopdelMetagenome_22_FD_207212 | JGI IMG/M metagenome (GOLD analysis project Ga0325402, IMG submission 207212) | Populus deltoides microbial communities from Bellville, Georgia, United States - Xylem-PdKOR-R3 | ecosystem: Host-associated > Plants > Phyllosphere > Stem > Wood/Secondary xylem... | reverse complement strand
TGCAAGGACATGAAAACCTTTAGATTTGAAGAACTGTGAGATTTATTTTACCTTTTCTTTTGAGTTTATATGATGAATATGTTTGTTCTCCTATACTTATTTTTCCTATGATTGTTTATTTTAATTGATAGAGTGGACTCTAAGTTATTATTGTAGACAATCTATTGCTAAGTTTGATATCAAAACCGGATTTGTGGTATATGAACTTGTGAAGCAACTGAGTTTAATATTTATGGCGGATCTACGTTATTAATCTTAGGGAGAAAATTCAATCAAATCAAACATAGACTGCGGACAATTATGTTTTCTTGATTAATCAACTTATCTAGTTCTTAAGGTTGCCATTAAAATAAATTACTAGTGCGGACATTGTGGTTGTTTGATGGTTACGGTTAGTTATATGGCGGATCCGTTAACTAACCCATGTTAAGAAGAGATAAATATTCAGAATATAAATTGATGTTTTGTTTCCATGATCAGTTCTGATTTATATAGGTGGATGTGTGCTTGCGACCAAGGTTTGTTCTCTTGATAATTTTCTGATTTTATTAAATTTTGTTTAATAGTTTTCTGTTTTCTTTTGTTTTAGCCTAGATAACGTCCAACCCCCTCCCCCCCAAATTGCATATCATCTAGCATAAAAATCTGACTTGAACCTTCCTTGTGGGATCGACCCTTTGCTTGCTCTATACTATCTTGTGTGTTGTGTTTGAAGCTAGGGTAATTAATTTGTACGACCGCGACATTGCATCAAATTTTAGCGCCATTGCAGGGGAAGTAATTTTAGTTGATTCTTGTGTTATTATTTTTACTTGCTGTGATTGTTATTTATTTTTCTGAAATAAAAGAGATAAAATTTTTGCTTACTGCAGTACTGTTCATTTACGACAGCGGTACTGTTCAAAACATATTTTTTGATGGAATTAGGTATCAGCCTTTTGTTTCCTGAAGGGAAATGACGTTCTGAACAGGACTCGTGGTAAAAGAGATTGTAAATGTTGAGTTGACCTTTAGCCCATTTACTTTAGTTCGTTTCAAAATGAACCCTAAAACCATCACTATTAATCAATTAGCCTTGATGGGATGACGTTGATTAGCCCAAATTATTATATCTCATCTACGAAAAATACTATATAACATTCTAAAATAAATTCGCACCCATAAAATAAATCATTTTATTATATTTTTTATATTTTAAATTTATCACTTATTTTTTTAATTTACATGAGAAAGCTAATATTGAAATAATTAGACTCACAATATATACAATCACCTTCATGAACAAAAATATTAGCATATACAAAATCAAACACATAAACAACAACATATTTGTTAAGTAGTTTGAAATTGACCTTCATAGTAGAAAAAAAAATGCTAGAAAATCTAGTTGGGAAATAAGATGCATGTGTATTAATGACATGAACAATTAACTTGCTGGAATGAGACATGCATTCTCGTCATGCGCCAATTGAAGTATACCCGCAAAACATTTAAAAAAAAAAACAAAATTGAACATAAATCAAATTGCTTTAATTTTTTTTCTCTAAGATTTGCATGGTTGGTGATTTGGATATGAGCGAGGCTAAAAAAAAGGATTGTTATGGACATAGTTTTGTTCAGATATTAAGAAGGCAATTAGGCTTTTGGAGCTGTCATAGTGTAAACAATGGTGATTTTAGGAGCGAACTAGTCACCACAAGGAGGAAAGGCTATGAGTTTTGGATTAGGTAGGAGGTTATTAGGTTATGTCTATTTTAGGTTGATATGTCAAAGACTTATGGTGATTACTAAAGTTTTGTGTGTGTGTGTTTTGTGTGTCATAACTCATTTCTAAGTTATTTTCTAAATTCACTTCTTTTCTTCCAAAAGAAAATTTTAAAATTATAATAAAAGGTTAGCAAAGTGGAGAAAGCAAACCGAGAAGGATTTCAAACATATAGAAAAATCAACTTGCAATTTTGGATGTAATTTGAAGCCTAATTGTACCCCATTATATTCAAGATTGAAAAGATAATACAGATTCAAAGTTAAATTAAATGATTTATTGGACAAACATGCATAAAAATTAAGTCTAATGACATAATTGAATTTTCAATAGGCCAATTTGATTTAATGATGGACCAAATTAAAATTTTAATCATGTTTAGGAATTAATTTGGGTCTAATTGAAGGATTGAATTAGATGCAAGGACTTAATTATACTTTAAAAGGGTCAAATTAATTTTATTAGGGGCTTAATTGGTGAAAAATTAAGTTCGAAAGCCCAATTTGAGCTTAATTGAAAATATTGGAATTTTAAGAGATCAAATTTAATTTTTAATAAGTCAATTGATTAAAATCAAGGACAAAATCGCAAGAAAATCAAAGTTTTGGAGTCAATTAGGGGTTAAATTGAAGAAATTCGCAGCCAAAGACCAATCTGCAAAAGGCGCTGAACTATGGGGACCTAATTGATTGAAATCAGGGGTGAAATTGAGGAAAATTTAAAGTTTAATTGTCAATTAGAGGCTAAATTAAAGAAATCTAAAATCAAGGCCCACAATGAAAAGGCGTTGAAATATGAGGTTAAAATTGAAGTTTTCCAGGGCCAAATTGCATAGATTTTAAAGTTTAAAGCTAATCAGGGATGTAAATGAAATAAATCAGCCAAGGACCAATCTTCTTCTTTAATTTTCTCTAAAATGACAGTTCAGGGAGATTACTTTGCAGTTGCATTTAATGCCTCTAATGTCCACCAAATGTGACAACACTTATACCAAAATGATCACTTGACATTTGTCTACACCCTGGTTTGGTTAGTTTTTTTTCTCCACCACCAGCTCCACCACGAGCTTCCAGCACGACCACCAATCGGCCACCCCCTCATCTGAAACAGCCACTATGACCCTCTCTCTCTCCTCTGCAAGTTTTTTTCTCCTTCACCGCACAACCAGCGCCAACAATCGACATCTCCACCAACTCCTCCTTAGCCACCAACCAAACACCCTCTTCACAGTCGAAGCCTCCATGTCGGGTAACTCTCCCTTCTCTTCTTCTTTTTGTCCCAACCCTCACAATCACTATATTTGAACAGTGGAATGTGAATTATAATTCACGTTCCACTGTTCATGTATGAACACTAGGCATGAATTCTAGTTCATGTAGCGTTGCTTTGGGCCGGAAGAGTTTCGGCCCAATCCAAATGGCTGGGCTGTGTCCAACCCACCTCCTAAAAAAGAATCCGCTAGGCAAACATCGGCCCAATTCCCTTTTTTGGGCTGATCTCGGCCTAAACCATTTCGGCCGATTCAGGAAACTAGGATGGGCTCGGCCCATATAGATGGGTCAGGCCCAACCCATATATTTAATAATATTAATTATAATATAAGAATAACATATATTATAATATTATATATTATTAAAAAATAAAAAAAATTAAAACTCCTTTAAAAAAAGTTATGATTCTCTCACCTGTTTTTTTACCAAAATATCCCTTAACTAATCATTTTCATTTTATATTAGGGTTTAGTTATAGACTTTTAATATTTGAGAGTGTAAAACTACACAATAGAGTATACCTTTAGGTATTAAAGATACAAGGTGTAAAATAAATGTGATGCTAAAATTTAGACTTTAGAATGGTTAGGATTAAACCCAATGTGGTAGAGACTCTGTCATGAAGGGAGATTTGCCTTAAGACCTTAGAAAAAAACCAAAAAATAGAAACCCGACCTAGAAAAATAATTAAACAACAATATAACTTATCTTAGGTAGGGTGCACTAAGGGTGATACGTCTTCCCCTTGCACAACCAGTCACTTACCCAGACTCTTGCAAACTATAGGTTCCTAGTAACCATAATAGTAGGTGGCGACTCTTGAACCTTAATTGTAATCTTATGATTAAACCTATACCCATTTCCTTTCCAAACAACAAAACCTCTCAAGAGGCACACTTTCAGGGCGCCAGCCCGACTCACACCCGCGACAGGATAACGACTCCACTAGGGAACACCTTGTCTAGTTGGACTAAGTTTTGTTTGTTTGATTGTTTGCCTATTTGTTTTGGTTTGTTTAATTTTAGCTCGTATTTTCATTGTTTTAGCATTTTTGTTTCTTATTCATGCATAAGCACATTGGGTATGGATTAATGCCTTCATGCATTTTGATTTCGCGAGTAGACCCAATTCTAAGTTAAGTGGGGAGTAGCGGTTTGCTTCATGACTTTCAGTTGGGGTTTAGATTCATGAAATATCCAACTATGAACTGAGTGTTTACTTGGTAATGGCGATCAAATTGTGACCCAGCCATTCCTTGTAAAATCATATACTGCCTTCACGCAAGGTGGTCACTGGGCAATTCTTAGATCTTTTTAAGACCAGGTAGAAAGCCTACCCATCATGTAATGGCCTAGAACCTTCCCTTAGAGTATGGATTCCCTAAATATTCAATTTGCATGGGTTTTTACCATCCATACCCGATGTGCATGTACAACATTTGCATCTATACACATATATTTATTCATTGTAAATAGCATACATACATGTACTAGGTTGAAATATAGGTCACAAAAGAGTCTACAACACTCAACTCCAAGTGAGAAAATGGAAGATGAAAAGCGTGCTTACAATGATGCTCATTACTAAGAAGAGTTAGAGTCTCTAAAGGCAAGCGTGACTCGCCTCACCAGCTTAATCGAGCAAACACTTAGAAATGCCTCTAGTGAAGGTCCTTCCAACCAATCCATCACTTTTTTTCAGATCGCGACAACAACTCAGCTCGAAGAAAGAATGGATGAACATGGTCAGGAGCCCCAACACAATCCAGCTTCTGTGCAGGCAACAACACCGACACCAACCCCTGCAATTGTAAATGCATTCTCCAACAAGTCCTGCAAGACCAAGTCATCTGATGGCATTGATCAAGATAAGATGGCAACACTGGAAGTGAGAATCATGGCTATTGAAGGGGTAGATTTGTACAACCCAGTTCAACCTACAAAAAAATGTCTTATCCTAAATATGGTTGTAGCAACGAAGTTTCATGTTCCTGAATTTATCAAATACACTAGAACACAATGCCCCATGACTCATCTCAAGTCTTTTTGTAACAAAATAGCAGAAGTGGTACACAATAAAAAACTATTGATGAATGTTTTTCAGGATAGTTTGAGTGACACAAAATTGAGCTAGTATATGAGATTGAACAGCGCAAAGAATCGTAAATGGAAAGATTTGGTGGATGCTTTCATCAAGCAGTACAAGTACAATATGAACATTGCTCTTGACAAAACCAATTTGTCTAATCTAGAAAAAAGGACAAAGAATGTATAAGGGAGTACACTAAAAAATAAAGAGATCTAGTTGCACAGGTACTACGAGTATGTGATGGGTAGTTCGACACAACAATTCACTAACATTGTGACAGTAGCTGAGCATATCAAGCAAGGAGTCAGAAGTGGTAGAATTTCCAAGCCCACTTAGAAAATAAACTTCAAAGGGAAAATGAAGAAGGGAGACCATCTTGGAGGTAGCTACAGGGGTAGAAAAAACCAATTCAAAAACTACCACACTCCATCCTAGATTGCAAACATCAATCGCAACTCTTCATTTCCCACCAAAAATCCGGAGCCCCAAAATTTCCAAGCCAAATTGAGAATTTCCAAAAGAAGAATTATCAAAGGGTCCAAGAACAGCTACCCTCATTATCACTACCTTTGAATGAGATGTACTAAAATCTACTAAGCATTAGACATATAGCTCTAGAACCACTTGCGCCTCTGCAACCACCTTACCTTAACTAGTACGAACCAGATCTTACATGCGAATACCATATTGGTGCTGCGGGACACAACATTCATACTTGCAGTACCTTTAAGAAGAGGCTCATGCATTTGATTAAGGTGAGTACGAAGAACCCCTTACTTAATCATGCTTCAGGTAGTGGATTAGTAAATGCACTGGGAACAAAATGCCTAGGAAAATTAAAAGCACTTATGGTAAGATCAGGGTGCGAAGAAGGCAACATGAATTATTGAGGGACTCGAATTTAAAAGGGTGTCTGCGGTTTTTTGTGCACACCATTGATGAAATGCCTGCAAGAGCTTTTGTAGGGAGGCTGGCTGAAAGGGAAGAGTACTAGAGTTAGAAAATGGATCTTTCCCCTATTATGTCCAAAATAATTGTCTTTGTCTGATCATGCTTGTAAAATTATTTTGATCATGTTTGTTTCAACCTATTTTAGTCTTGTTGGTAATTTGGCTCATAATGCCACAAGACTTTCTCTATTAAAGGAGTTTTTTTTTTAATAAGATCATATGTTTTCTTGTGTTTATGATATGCCTTTATTTTTGTTTAATGCAAATAACACACCTACAAGAGTACACCCTTTATTCACAAAATCACTATAGCAAGAATTCTTTGATGTGTTTCTCTTTTCTCTAAAAACTACACATGATCCTATGTTTTCACAAGGATTTTTAGGAAATCAAAGTTTTATTACAAAATAGAAATCAAATTGGTGTTTGTTCTAACAAACAAGTTCTAGAAATTCAAGTAATATCCTAGAATGGTAACCATACACCTAGAAAACCTAAAGAACAACCCAAGCACTATGAGATAACTTCAAAGTTGAGTTTTCGTTGAATGGATAATGAGAAACCATTTTGCATATTCACATGAAAGAAAGTAAAGCTTTCCGATTTTGAATACATGCGTTTGAAATGAGGAAAGGTTATTTTTGACAAGCCTTTCACGAAACTACAAATCCTTAGTAGTCCCCTTTTGAGCCTAATATGTTTTTTATGAGAAAAAATAACTTTGGCTAGGATCACACCCCACACTAGGAGGCAAGTGTGAGAAATATAAGAAAAACATCAATAATTATGTAAAACCCAACAAAAGGTAGTGTTAGGCTGGCTTATGCTAAGAAAAAATTAAAGGAAACCATCCAGCCTACTCTAAGTGGAAAATAGGATGGGGAAAATCGACCTATCCTAGATGGGAATTGTGGGGTGGTAACCAGCCCTAAGATAACCTAAAAGAGGGATAAGAACAGCCATAACCAACACCTAAACACCCTCATCTCAATTAAAAGGGGTATAAATATAGGAGAGGAAAAAGAATTGACCTTTCCTCTCCCCCAAAACCAACCATAACAGGCTGTAGCAGACCCTCTCTCTTTCCCAAAGAAAAACCTAACGACCCAGCTACATGTGCCTCCCTTGAATGTTAAGAAGAAAGGAGACTTAAAGAAAAAGAGAAGTTACTGAAAACATGGATGAAAAAGGAGCCTAGACCTCTCCCCAAACATAACAGCAGCCATTGTTGTAGCTAACCCTTCTTCCTAATAAGACACTGAACCAGACCAGTCTGCATGCAAGCACCCTTGAGTGTAGACTGAGAAGAGAGTTGGGAAAAATAAGAGAAAACCAAAAACATGAAAGAAGGGAGAGCCTAGAAGACCGACTAGAACAAGTAGAAAAGAAGAAAAAGGGAGAAATCAAAAGTAAAGAACAAGAAGAACTACAAAGAAACCTTCCCTAAAACTACTTAAGATCATAAGGTAAGAAAAACATCACTTCTCTACCTATTATTGTGACTTCGGGACCAAAAATAAAAAGAAAACCCCAAGGAAATGGGCTAAGATTCCTACACCAATGATTAAGGAGAAGTAGATTAAAAGATGGATGAAAATAGGGCTGAATAAAGGACTCTAGAACATGTAGCAAAGGAAATGAATTATTTTGAATACACAAACTGAGAAGGAGGGCCGACCATAGTGAAGGCTTGATAGGATACAAATTAATGTGAAGAAATGCATAGATTATGACTTTGTTAGAGTTTTAGATCACACTGGAACCAAAACAAAATTTATGCTTGTGTTAATTACATGATTTCTGCATATGTGATTGAAGAAATTATGTGAAAATGTGTTGGAATAATGTTATATACAGAATTTTGTTGTCATTAAACCTTAGAAGTATGCTGGAGCTGAAACAAGAATTTCACCATATTAATGCTTTGATTTTGTTTGTGTGATGAATGAACATGTATGATTGTGAACCAAATGGATGGATATGCATTGAGAAATGTTATTATGGATATACTTGTGATAAAATATGTTGAATTGTATGTACTAATTAGGGAAGTAAAAGGCAGCAATGCTTCGGTCTAAAGGAAGAATCATGAAGAAACCTTACATGATGAACATCTTTAGAATGACATGAAATAGTATAAAAGTAGAACTTTTAGGTGTTGTTGAATTGCTATAAATTGTCTTGCTGAATTGGGATATTTCAATTGACAACTTGAAGTAGATGATTGTTGACAAAGGTTAGGCCATGAACTTGGAATGATAGTTAGGAAGGACCTTGGAAGAATGTACATGTTAGATTTCAGTAAAGCATTGTTTGATAGCCTTGTGATAAATGTGAATGTGTTTGGTTTCGACACATGTCTAAATTCATTTGGGGCATGTCAAATAAAGGAGAAAGTTTTGCGCAAACCTTATTCGCGACCTAGGGAAAGAGTAAAACAAGAAATGACTTAATCATCGCTGTCGATTTCTAGGTTGGTAGAGACTCAGTTTTGATCAATGATTTTTGACTCAATAGAAAAACATAGGCGCTGGCAACTTTATAGCTCAGCAGAAGTATTGGATTTCACTTACGATTTCTGGGTTAGCAGCGACCGTAAAACTGATTGCGTTGATGATTTTCTGGGGAGGTAGTGACGTAGTTTTTGTCAACAATTTCCAAACCAAATGCACTGATGATTTTATGTGTCAGCCATAGAACTAATGGCGCTCATGATTTCTAGGTCGGCAGCGACTTAGTTTTCATAAATGATTTTTGAGTCAATAGAAAAACATAGGCATTGGTGACTTTATAGGTCAGTCATAGGACTGGATTGCACTGATGATTTCTGGGTCGGTAACGACTGTAGAACTGATTGTGTTGATAATTTTTGGGTTAGTAGCGACGTAGTTTTCATCAACTATTTTCGAACCAACAATAGATGAATACGCTGACAATTATATGTGCCAGTTATAGAACTGATTGCATTGATGATTTCTTGGTCGAAAGCGATATAATTTTCATCAATGATTTCTGAATCAACAATAGACAAGTGCGTTGATGACAACCGTAGAACGGATTTCGTTGATGATTTCTATGTCTCCAGTGAACCAGTTTTTGCTAATGATTCTGGGTCACTAGCCAACCAGTTTTCATTGACAATTTATGTGTAACCAGCAAATCAGTTTTTGTTGATGATTTTGTATACCAACAAACTTATAAAACACCCAACAAAAAAAAGTAAAACCAGAAATGACTCCACCATCACTGCTGATTTCTGAATCGGTGGTGACACATTTTTTGTTGTCGATTTTTGAATCAGCAGCACTGTAAAACCCAATAAAAATTAGTGTTAGACTGGCCTATCTTAGGGGAGAATTGGATTAGAAACCAAACCAAGAATAACCCAAAAGAGGGATAAGAATAACCTTGTCCGGCACCTAAACACTCCACATCTTTCTCTTTCCAAGGTCCAGCTACAGGCTGTTGGAACCACTCCTCTCTCCTTCCTAAGAGAAAACTAAATTGAACAGTTGCATGCCTACCTTCCTTGAGAGTAGAGTGAGAAGAGATTAGGAGGGAAGAGAAGTGATAAACTTTAAGGAGGAAGAAGCCTAGAACTCCTCCCAAAACCGGTTGCAGCCATTGCTGCAGCACAACCCCTCCTTTTTAAGGAGAAAAACTGAATAGAACTAGCCTACATGCAAACTTCCTTGAGAGTTGAGTGAGAAGTGAGCTAAGTGAAGAAGAAAAAAAACCAAAAACAAGGGAGAAGGAAGAGCCTAAAGGGTCGGTTAGATAACAGGTGAGAGAAGGAAGAAACTATACTGAAAGAGAAGAACAAACCACCAAACCTCTTTCTAAAGCTATTGAGAACCGTGAGGTATGGACCAGAACTCTTCTCTACCATTCTTGTGATTTTGAGACCATAAAGGAAGGTGAAAACCCCAACTAAATGACCTAGGATTTTCCAGCAATTGTTAAGGAAAATTTGACTAGGAAGAGGGATGAAAATGGAGCTGAGTATAAGACCTAATTCCAAACTTACAACAAAAGAAAAGAATAATTTTGATTGAATGCAAAAAAAAAAAACTTGGAGAGATGGCCGGACATAGAGAGGGTTGGACAAAACAAGGATTAAGGGGATAAAATGAAAAGATGATGACCTTATTAAAGTTGCTTAATTATGTGAAACCAAAAACAGAACCTATGCTTGTGTTTATGACAAGAGTTCTGCATATGTGAATGATGAAATTATGTGAAAATGTGTTAGAAAGTGTTATGGACATAATTGTACTATCATTTGAACATTAGAAGCATGTGGAAACCGGAATTGAATTAACTCCATGTTGATGCCTTGAGTTTGTGTGTGGAATGGATGAACTTGGTTAATTAGGAAGCAAATGGTTATACGTATGAGTATGATATGTTGTGGGCTATACTATTATGTTAAACTTGATGAAAAGCATGTGAAAGATTGGATGAAAGTGGCATATATGCTTCGACCAAGAATAGGAACATTGATGAAATCTCACATGATGAACCTCCATAAGTTGGTGTGAAATAGCATGAATATGGGGCTTGTTTACGTGTCATTGCATTGTTAAAAATTGTGATGAATTGTAGTTAATACCATTGAGGACTTAAAGTGATGTTGGAAGGGATGAATTGGGGAAAACCTTGCTAAATGAACATGTGTTGATGTTTGTGTTGTTCAATGAAAAGTGATTAATGGAGTGTGATTTGGTGAGGTTTTATGCCAATCTAGAGTGAGAAACATTGGTAAAGGGAAGCGTAGTGTAAGCCTTACATTTGGACGAAGGGAAGGAGTGAAACCAAAAACAACTTCATCGCCGCTGCTGATTTTCAAATCGGCAGCAACAGGGGTTGCGTTGATGATTTCTGAGTCGGCAACGACTCAGTTTCATCAACAATTTCTACGTCAGTTGTATACTATATTCGCTAATGATTTTAGGGTTAGCTGAGAAACAGTGTTGCGTTGATGATTTCTAAGTCGATAACGACTCGATTTTCACCAATGATTTCTAATTCAGCTATAGCCCATATGGGCTAGTGATTTCCACCAAGTATGTTGTCGCCAGCAAATTAGTTTCTACTGTCGAATTGTGGAGTCAACAACGAATCAATTTCGCTGCTGAATTATGATGTCAGTAGCGAATCACTTTTTGCTGCCGGTAACAAATTATGGTGTCAGTAGCGAATCGGTTTTCAATGTCGAATTGTGGTGTTAGCTGTGAATCAGTTTTTGCAACCGAATTTGTGGAGTCAGGAGCGAATCAGTTTCGCTACCGAATTGTGGTCTCAGCAGTGAATCAGTTTTTGCTGCTGAATTGTGGTGTCAGTAGCAAAGTAGTTTTCACTACTAAATTGTGGTGTCAGCAGCAAACCGGTTTTCGCTGCAAAATTATGTGTTGCCAGTGAAGCAGTTTTTGCTATCAAATTGTGGTGCCAACAACGAACTAGTTTTCGCTGCCGAATTACATGTTGCCAGCGAATCAATTTTCATTGTTGAATTCTGTGTTTTAGCGAATCGGTCAAGTTTGTGTCGCCAGCGAACGAGTTTCGCCAATGATTCTGTAGTCCAACGAATCAGTTCGCTGATGACTCTACGGAACTAGTGAACTAGTTTTGCTAACAAAGTTCTAAGACAAATTACATATCAACACTGGTTCAATGATTAAAATGATTGCATTGTATGATTGTAACGTGTGTTCTTGAAATTTGTTTGGTAACGAGTTGTTTGATTACAGAAATGCAAATGTACTGATTTGTGACCATTGATGTGTTAGGTGGTGCGACCAGGACCCGATCTGCAATCATACAAGGACATCTTACAAAAAGAGCAAGTAGGTGACTTCCACCCGCTTCTAGCATAACATTAGTTTCTAAAGTGAATTTATTATAAAGGATCTATTGTTGTAGTATATGGAATGTTAAACTATCACAAATCTTTGTATGAACATTACGAAGGATCTATTGTTGTATTGTACTGAACATTAACTATCATGAATAGTTGTATGAGTATTATGAAGGATGCATCGTTGTATTATACTAAAGGTTATTTGTCATGAATGTTTGTATGAGTATTACGAATGATCTATTATTGTGCTATACATAGTGCTAAATTGTTATGAATTTTTGTATGAATGGTTGGATGAGTAATATGAAGGGTCTACTATTGTATTATACAGAATGCTAAACTATTACAGAATGTTTGTTTGAGTATTACAAAGGATTTATTGTTATGTATATTGAGCGTTAAGCTAGTACGGAACGAATGATTAACTTTAACTAATGGCATCCTAAGTGGATGGCCGGAATGAATAAATGATTAGATTCAATTAATTGCATCCTAAGGGGATGACCGGGATGAAGAAATGATTAGCTTCAGCTAATGGCATCCTAAGTGGATGACCAGGATGGATAAAGTATTGACTTCGACTATTGGCATCCTAAGTGGATGACCGGGATGAATAAATGATTAGTTTTGGCTAATAGCATCCTAAATGGATGACTGGGATGACCAGATTTAGGAGTTATGAGTTAATTTTAAGAATTGATGCGTTCATGTGTACTATGCTTTGTATATGCCAAATATATGAAAGAAATACAATTGTTATGCTTTAAACAGATAATGACGTTAGTTTGGTTAATGGTATTCGATACGGATGACCGGGTTTAAGTATTGTAATTAGCCTCGATAATTGATGAATTATTAAGGGTGGTATTTAGGTAAGTAAGGAGAAATGAAAGAATTATACTTTTTTGGTCCATGAATAAAATGTAACATTAATATTGCTTTATTATGTTTTTAAATTACTTATAATGCTTCAAATTACCTTGTGCTCTAACAAGGACATCATACCAACATGTTGTCTTCTTTGAATACTTGAGTGAAGGAGAGTTAAGGAGAAGGGTGGCAACTAAAAAGGGAGCCTAGGGCCAGCTGGAACCAGTTAGTAGAGGAAGAAGAGCAGAAAACCGAGATTTGAGGGAATAACTATACCACCAAGACCTGCTCAAAAGTTGTCTAAAGAACGTGAGGTAAGACCAATATCCTTCCCTTGGCTGGTTGTTACGCTAGATTTCAAACAAAAAGGAAAGGAAGAAAACTAAAAAATAGAAGGGATATTGTTCTTGCACTTAACTCAAGGAATCTTGACTAAATGGGCAAACCTAAGTAGAGTAAAGGATGAATGAACACATGCATAGACCATTACCTAAGAAACATGAATGATTTTGCATGCATGAACCTAGGGGAGGGTCGGCCATGGTGAGGGCTGGATAAAATATGAGTTAGAATGACTAAATGCATAGATGACGATCTTGTGAGACTTCTAGGGACATACTTGAATAAAAAATAGAATCATACTTGTGTTAATGTTGTAAATTCTGCATGTTTGATTGATGAACTTATATGGAAAGGTGTTGGAATGATGATAAGTGCAAATTGTGTTATTAATGAACCTTGAAAGCATGTTGCAGCTGAAACGTGAATTACACCAGCTGAAACATGAATTACACCATACAATGCTTCGATTTTGTTTGTTGATGAATAAACATGTGCGATTGTGAAGCAAAATATTGGATTGTGATTATACTTGTGAGAAATATGATGATTTGCAGGTGTAGCTAAGTATGAGAAATATGATGATTGGCATTGACATGGAATTTGCCGATGATTTTAACGTCAGTCATAGAAATATGTCGTGTGGTGATTTCTAGGTCGGCAGCGACTAAGTTTTCATCAACTATTTTTGAGCCAGTAGTAGGCTATATGCGTTGACGATTTATGCTAAATAGTGGTGTTTGTAGTGAATCAATTTCCACTACCGAATTGTGTTGTCTGTAGCAAATTCGTTTTTGCTACTGAATCATGTTGTCTGTAGCGAATCAGTTTTCGCTATCGAATTGTGTTGTCTACAGCGAATCAGTTTTCACTATCGAATAGTAATGTTTGCAGCGAATCAGTTTTTACTACCGAATAGTGTTGTCTACAACAAATTCGTTTTTAATGTTGAATTGTGTTTTCTATAGCGAATAAGTTTTCGCTGCTGAATTGTGGTATCTGCAATAAATCAGTTTTCCCTGCCGAATTGTGTTATCTATAGCAAATCAGTTTTCACTGCAGAAATCTTGTGTTTGCAGCGAATCAGTTTTCACTACCAAATTTTGTATCGCCAGTGAATCAATTTTCGCTGCCGAATTCTGGGTCACCAGGAAATCAGTTTTCGCTGCTGATTTTCTGCGATTGACACCCATGGCAGAAATGACTTAAATGCTTGTAACGATTTCATTGTATATTGTGTAAAATGTGGAACACTTGAATGTGACACATATGGATTCTTGAAATAGGTATGGTGATGAGTCATGTGATTTCAGAATGCAAATGTGCTTACTTGTGACCATTGATGTGTTAGGTGGTGCGACTGGGATCAGACCTTCGACCGAGCAAGGACACCCTACGGGAGGAACAGGTAGGTGACTTCCACCCCTTTCTAGCGTAACATGAGTTTCTAAAGTGAATTTATTATGAATGATCTATTGTTGTGCTATATAGAATGTTAAACTGTCATGAATAATCGTATGAGTATTATGAAGAATCTATTGTTGTATTATACTGAATATTAACTATCACGAATAGTTGTACGAGTACTATGAAGGATCTATCGTTTTATTATACTGAATGTAAATTGTCACAAATGTTTGTATGAGTATTACAAAGGATCTATTGTTGTATTGTACTGAACATTAACTATCATAAATAGTTGTATGAGTATTTCGAAGGATTTATCATTGTATTATACCGAATGTTAATTGTCACGAATCTTTATATGAATTTTGCGAAGAATTTATTGTTGTGTTATACAAAATGCTAAATTGTTACGAATATTTGCATGAGAATTACGAATGATCTATTTGTATATTGTACTGAACATTAACTATAACGAATAGTCGTATAAGTATTACGAAGGATCTATCATTGTATTATACTGAATGTTAATTGTCTTGAATGTTTGTATAAGTATTGCAAATGATTTAGTGTTGTGTTATGCAGAATGCTAAATTGTTATGGAATGCTTGTTTGAGTATTATAAGAGATCTATTGTTGTGTTATATTGAAACCTAAACTATTATGGAATGATTTGTTGTAAAAGGCCATTGCAATCTTGAGGTATTTCTATAAATATTTTGATGTTTTTGTTAAAAGAAATTATGGACTTTAGGAAAGGCTTTGAGTGATTAAGAAAAATTAAGGGATGATAGGACTGGTATTATGATTAATATTATGTTGCTAGAAATCTAAATGATAGGAAAGGTTGTAGAAGGAATAATATTGAGATGATCAATATATCTCAGCCAATATTTGACTGAGAAATCTTAGATTAGTCGATATCTAAAATAAGATGTTATAGGCTATATTTTGTTTTATTTTTAAAATTGGAATGAGAACTTAACAAAACATTAATGGATGTGGTTTTT
>Ga0325402_1002766_pt1 | contig 15558 bp, 17 predicted proteins | sample PopdelMetagenome_22_FD_207212 | JGI IMG/M metagenome (GOLD analysis project Ga0325402, IMG submission 207212) | Populus deltoides microbial communities from Bellville, Georgia, United States - Xylem-PdKOR-R3 | ecosystem: Host-associated > Plants > Phyllosphere > Stem > Wood/Secondary xylem... | reverse complement strand
AACCTTTTGAGTTGTGGAAATAATGGACTTGTAATAAATTTTGAGGCTTGATTATAAGGTCTTTTTTCAATGACTTTAGAGTGATTATTTAATCATATCAAGTTTATTTTATTTTATTTTATATAATTGAATCATGTAAATATAAATATATTTTTAAATAAATCAATCTTAGGTTATTACCACATAAATGAGAAATAAAAAAATAAAAAACATCATCTCCTATTTATATTGTTAATTTCTTGCTTTTCTAAACAATAAATTTTGATCTATCTTCCCACGAGATTTCAACATGCAACAAGTTGAATTAATAGATTTCAGGTCTAAAACCTGTATTGGAAAAAAAAAAGTTAATTGATAATCCTTTTAAAAAAATAATTACATTAATTTGTCTATTTAGAAAATTAATTGTTTTTATTTAATTTCATTAATTATTCTAGATAGAAAATTGAAATAATAGATGATTTTTTGGCGTAGTACCTTGCGTTTGAAATACGGGTCCGAGAAAATACAAATAATAGAAACAAAACTGTTTATTTATATTTATAATCTCAGATTCACGTTGACAAAAACATACACCGCCAACAGCACACAACAGAGAAAAGTAAAAAAAAAAAAAAAACCAGTCTCTCTCAGAGAAAATGCAACTCTACACGATCTTTCCTCGCTGAAACAAATTTTCTCCTCACTTTCCCGAGAAAGAAAAAGGCAAGGGAAAAGGAAGATCCAATCCTTCATGATCCGAAACCACCATTCTCCACCCGAACTCCCGGTCTCCGCTATCAATGGAGGTTCCGACGGTGGCTCCGATCAAAGTTCCAACTCGATTCGAGACCGTTCTCTTTTCAAACGAAACCCTAACTACAACTCTAACACTCCAGACAAATCAAGTAAATCACCTCTTGATCGGTCTGATCGCCGCAGCCGATGGCACTATACAAACAAAAGCTACAACCGCAAGGGGTGGTTGCTCCCTTGCCTTCCATTTCGCGGCGTTTATTTATTCTACTGTTTGATTTTTTTCGCTGTTTTAGCTTTCGTTTTGGCGTCTATTTTGTTGCAGAGTTCGATTACCGGTATGGCTATGTTTGGCAGAGGGTGGATTGATCATCGGAGACCGATCAAAGAAGATTTGAAATCAGGTGCTATGTTGAAATTCGTGCCCGTGTTAAAATCACGGTTGCCTTTGGAAGGTCACGGGCTCGATCATGTCAGATTGCTGGCTAATAGAGTTGGCCTCAGGCCTCCAAGACTCGCCGTTGTAAGTTTCCGAGTCTGTTTAAATTTATTTTTTGCTGTAGATGAGAAATGCTATTTTAGGAGAAAAATAATAAGAATAGATTGCAAGAATTAGACAATAGGATTAGTGCGAAGCCCATTGGTGGGTCCCGTTAATCTTTTGGCAATGCATGGGTCAATAACAAGGAAGAATAGTGATTGAATTGAAGTATGGAGATGGAGGAGGAAGAAAGGTCAATTAGAAATGATTCGTGGAGAAGAATGAATGCTGTGTCACGCATAATTTAAAGAAAGTTTAGCTCATAAGGGAAGTGAATGGAGGAAGTCAATTCAAGCAGCCAGCCCAACTAGTTCGGGACCGAGAAATCCTTTTAATGAAACAATTACAAGTTTATTGTTAGAATATATGCAGTTGAAGGTATGGAAGTAGTTTCGACTTTTTTTATGAATCTATGAAGCAGGAGGAGCTTAGGTCATGCGCGGGTTGCATTGTTTTGCGTTGGTTTTCTTCTCTACTTTTGTTAGACATGTGGACTAGATAAATACATTTTTCTGACGTGCACTTCTAGATGAAGTTCTGTTTTTTTTTGCTCCAAAGACTTCAACTACGTGTTTTTTTGTACTGACCTTGTGCGAGTGTGTTTTATTTTAATGGTACTCTGTTCTGATGATATTCAGATCTTAGGAAACATGAAGAAGGGCCCACAGTCATTGATGTTGATTAGTGTGGTGATGAATCTGCGGAAACTTGGTTATGCACTTAAGGTGATTTGTTTTGACTGTTCTTGTATAACTTCCCTGACATTTCTATGTAGATTTTGGCATTTCTTGCTGCTAGTACCAAATGCTTTGTTAGGCTATGCAACTGCATGTAAATGTCACACCATCTCTTTAACAGGTTGATGTAGTTTGGCTCGTGGAGGGAGCCTTAATACAAGTTTATGCGTCTCCCTGTTCAAAATAAGCATGGCATAAATGTTGATGTGGAGGCTGCATCTTCTACTTTGGTCTTCAACAAAATTGTTTATGCGCCTAACAATACCTATTTGACAGATATATGCAGTGGATTACGGTGTGACACGATCAGTGTGGGAGGAAATAGGAGGCCGGATATCAATTTTAGGACCAGAGCAATATGACCATATTGATTGGTCCATGTACGATTCTCTCTCTTAATATTGCAGCTTCACTTAAATTTGCTTTCTATTTATGGTTTCACTTAAATTTGTTTTCTATTTATGGTTTTTGTTTTGGATAGTGATTGTTACAGCTAGGAACTTTCTGTTTCTATTTGTTTTTTCAGCAAGTTAATTGGTATTGCTAATATACATGTATTTTTCTACAGTTTTGAAGCTGTTATTGTCGATTCACTTGAAGCCAAAGGGGCAGTTTCAAGGTGCCTGGGTTTGCTTACTTAATCCTTTAAGAAATCACTGAAGTTTATAATTTTGCTCCAGTGTTTCAGTGATCGTTCATTGCCTGGGTGGATTGTGCTGTGAATGCATGCATGTGGAATTAAACACAAACATCTACTCTGTTGGACATTTTGCAAACAAAATATGCCTTTGTCATAGTGGAATGCATTTGCTACACACATGACATTAGACACAATATAACATATGTATAACTAGGGGTGTTCATGGTCCGGTTCAGTCCGGTTTTAACCCAAAAATTCAACCGAACTGGAAAATAGTATTCCTTGTTAATATAACCCGGACCGAACCGAGAACCGGTTCAAACCGAACCGGTTTTGTTCGGTTCGGGTCGGTTTTTTAGCATTAAAAACCAGAAACCAATGAAGATTTGTGGAGGACTTCGTGAGTGCTGGTATGAGATTCCTTGATTATAGGAATAATGAAATTAGATGTGGGCAAGAGATAGATTCGGCCATTAAAGAGAATTATTCTTTCCTTGAAGAGCCATGGACGAAAAGCTTCTCCCTCGATTTTCTTCACAAAGTCCTGCAAGTGTGGGGTAGCCAAGATGTGGTGTCAAAGACTCAAAACTTAAAAATAAGATTTAATGTTAACATATGAGAGAAAATGAGAGAGAAGGGCACAGAGGAGAGGGAGCAGGAGGGAGGGAGGGAGGGGTAGGGTGGCTGGAAAGGGTGAAAGGGGAAGGCGGGGAGCGGCTGGAGGGGGGGGGGGGGAGGTAGCGTTAGGGTCTTTATATACATTTTTTTTAGATTCAATTAAATCGGTTTGGTTCGGTCCAGTTCAATCGGTTTAAGCCTTTTTAAACCGGAACCAAACCAGACCGGGTGGTTTTTTTTGTTTTTTTAATCGGTTTATTCGGTTTTCTTTATTGGTTCGGTTTTTTCGGTTAATTTTTCGCGGTTCTTTCGGTTTAATCAGTTGGTCAGTTTTTTTGAACACCCTTATGTATAACAAATATGGGAGGAAATTAAATTTGAAGTGACCAACAAGATTGTTTGTATCATTTTATCATCTTCATGAAATTTTATAAACATGAGACCTTGCACTTATCTGCAAAATGCAGGAATTTAGATTGAGGTTTTAATCTAGATGTGGCTTTGTTCTTGGGTGTTGGAAACTTCAATATATGTACCAGGAATGGATTATAGTATTTTAGACATGAAGAGGAAGTTGAGTGTATTAGGAGCTCTCTTGGTCATTTTTGAAGTTATTTGTAAGTATATGATAAGAACTCTTTTGTGCAAACGTAATTGTGAATACAGAGGTGTTTCTGTGGATAAAGTGATAGTTATATGGATAGAATTACCTAAAGTGCATGTTTAGAATTCTCTGTATCTGTATTTGCAAGTGTGAAGATCTGGATATCTGGTTGCCTTTGTTTGAGATGCTATGATCATTTACTTCTATATCTATGCAGCCTCACACAGGAGCCATTCCAGTCAATACCGCTTGTATGGATAATCCAAGAAGATACCCTTGCAAATCGTCTTCCATTATATCAGGAAATGGGCTGGCAGCATTTGCTGTCTCATTGGAGAAGTATTTTTAACAGGGCTAATGTTGTTGTATTTCCAGACTTCACTTTGCCGGTAAAAATGCCACCTCTGTATGTGATTGCATCTCATTTCTTGCCAGTCATGTATAGAAAATCTTATGCTGTTTTTTACAGCCCACTTCTAGCCAGCCTTGTATAGAAAATCTTATGCTGTTTTTCAATTTATATTCCTCTCTGTATCAGATGTTATATACTGTGCTTGACACTGGAAACTTCTTTGTGATTCCTGGATCACCAGTAGATGTGTGGGCTGCTGAAAGCTACAGTAAGACCCACGCTAAGCATCAGTTAAGGGTGGACCATGGATTCAGCAAAGATGATTTGGTGGTTCTAGTTGTTGGGAGTTCTTTCTTCTATGATGAGCTATCATGGGATTATGCTGTGGCAGTGCACACCCTAGGACCTCTACTAGCCAAATATGCAAGGACCAAAGATGCTGAAGGATCATTTAAATTAGTTTTCTTAGGCGGTAATTCCACTGATGATAATCCTTTACAGGTAGTCAACTTCTCATTGGTTGTAGCTTATTACTTCTGTTGTGATGTGTTTATCTTCTTGTATCCCTGCTACTTGATTTAGTGTTTTCATATATTAAGTGAAAACTTGTATAATGGTACACTTTTGACTAAGCTAGTCTTCTAATGTCTATTTGATCACTTGACTGCATAGGAATGGGGTTGACTAGAAGAATGCCCAGGGAAATATATACATGATCTGACCTTGATATTTCATCAAGTTTTCTTTTTGTGTCTTATTTTAAGCAATGCTATCAAAGTATTGTCAATGTATTTATTTTAATACTCCATGCAACCAAATTGATTTTCTTGTTCAATACTTCCTTTTTGTGGCCACTTATATTATGTGTGGTCACTACTTCAGAAGAGCCTTTTCTTTGCTAATAATTGGAACATACCAGTTGATAGCTCTTGCTGTTTAGTATCTTCTCAAAGGAGAGACTTTTGTTTCTTTTGGGAAGAAACAACAGAGAGAGACGGGGTGATGTTTGTTTTAAAATTTAATATCATGATCTGTTCAATTTTATGCCTTGCTTAAGCTAGAGTTTTTTTTTGTTCTTTTCATGTAGGAAGTTGTTTCTGGTCTGGGACTTCATCATGGCTCTGTGTGGCATTATGGCCTGCATGGTGATGTCAACAGTGTGTTATTAATGGCAGATGTTGTTCTTTATGGTTCTTCCCAAAATGAACAGGGTTTTCCTCCTTTACTTATCCGAGCCATGACCTTTGGAACCCCTGTCATTGCACCCGATATCCCTATCTTGAAAAAATACGTGAGTGTATTCAAGTTTTTGTGGACTTGATTCCTTTTTTGGTAAATTATGTGTAGCACCTATCTCCATTTGTTTCTTCATTTGAAGAGATTGACAAATAAATTTCTTAAAATAACAGGTTGATGATGGAGCCCATGGGATATTGTTCTCAAAATATAGCCCTGAAGCATTGACAAGGGCTCTCTCTCTTTTGATATCAAATGGAAAACTTTCTAAATTTGCTCAAACTCTTGCTTTCTCTGGAAGACTGCTTGCTAAGAACATGCTTGCATCAGAATGTATAATTGGTTATGCAAGGCTTTTGGAGAATTTGATTAGTTTTCCATTAGATACCTTGTTGCCTGGTCCTGTGTCTAACCTTCAACGGAGGGAATGGGAATGGAACTTGTTCAGCAAGGAACTAGAACAGGAAATTGATGATTTGTTAAGCATGGCTGAGGGTGATTTTTCTTTCAGAGAAACCAGTGCTGTTTATTCCCTTGAGAAAGAATGGAGCAATCATGTTAATTCAACTAGCATCTCTGGGAATGGAACTGAAATTCTAGTACCAGATATCCCAACAGAATCAGATTGGGATGTTTTGAGTGAAATAGAAAGCTTTGAAGAATATGAGAGAGTGGAAACAGAGGAGGTATGCTATTCCTTTTGAGAGTCATGCCTCACACAACATCTACTTTTTCATTGCTCCAGTTGTCTTAGTTATTTTTCAGTCTTCATGTTGTGAAATTTTCTTCAAAAGACAGCTGAAATGGAGAATTATTTCCTATTTAGCTTCAAGAAAGAATGGATAAAAGTCATGGTCCGTGGGATGAGATTTATCGTGATGCTCGAAAATCTGAAAAGCTAAAGTTTGAAGCAAATGAGAGGGATGAAGGGGAGCTAGAAAGGACTGGCCAGCCAGTATGCATTTATGAGATATATGATGGAGCTGGGGCCTGGCCATTTTTGAATCATGGATCTTTATACCGTGGCTTAAGTCTTGTAAGTTTCTTCCAGCCATATCTGGAACTTATATTTTTTTTGTATTTATAAAGAAATTATATTTCCTTTTAGTACTTACGACATTTCTTTCTTTCTTTCCTTTTTGTTTTGGTTGCTTTCTAGGATATTTGCTTTCTTTTCTTGTTTTTTTTTTAAAAAAAATAAATTGGGGTGCACACACACATGCCATTTTCTGGAGATAATAGTGAGGGCATTTGAGCTTTTTGCAACTGGTTTTGTTGCTTCCTGAAATGACAAATGATTAAATCTTGGTAACAGAACTGTATGTTGCATCCGCACTCGAGCCATAATTTCTCTTTTGTTTTTTGTCCTATAACATTCAATTAATGGTTCTTTACTGAGATTTGAACTGTATATTGCTTTGTTTGGAGATGCTGTGATGTCCAAGTGTTTTATTCCAATATAAAGAAACCTTATAATTGGTGTTTGAATTTTTTAAGATATGCTCCTGTATGAGCAGTCATGCTTTAAGTAGTTTTGATTTCTTAATCATGCTAAATTTTTCTCTTAGTCTACAAAAGCGCGGAGGTCAAGATCTGATGATGTGGATGCAGTTGCCCGGCTTCCCCTCCTGAACGACAGTTACTATCAGAATATATTATGTGATATAGGAGGAATGTTTTCTATTGCGAACAGGGTGGATGACATTCACAAGAGACCTTGGATTGGGTTTCAATCATGGCATGCTGCTGGTAGGAAGGTATCTTTTATGCCAGTGATATTATAGTTTAAACTTTCAAAATTGCAGGATTAGATACATCAAATTTAAGGTCAATATTTTTCGAAGTTGCAATCAGCTTCTTGAAAAAATTGCAGAATTTGATATTCGCACAAACCAGTTAGCATATTTCTGATGAAACTGACATTCTCTGTTTAAAATAATTTATTTTCAGAAGTGCAATTATTGACTGTTCATTTTCTTGATTCAGGTTTCATTAACATTTAAAGCTGAACAAGTTCTAGAAGAAAAGGTGCAAGAAGAAAATAAAGATGTAATGTACTACTGGGCTCGCCTAGATATGGATGGTGGAGTTACAGGAAGCAACGATGAACTCACTTTCTGGTCGATGTGTGACATCTTAAATGGAGGACACTGCAGGTATCTTTGCTTCAAGTAGGGGGTGTTCATGGTCAGGTCATTTTGTGCAATGTTTAAAAATGTCAGATTGTCCATCTATCCCGTGGTATCTGTGGGTCCCTTATTACACATACCATACAAATTTTGCTATTCTTTTATTGTTTTCATTCTTCTGTCTTTAGCTGAACAAATCTGTTATTTTTTAGCTAAATAAATGGGAAAACTGTTTTTGGATGCCACTGACATTTGCTCTTATACTACTACTGAAATCACTTGTGGAAAAGGCATGTTTGACCATCTTCAGTTTAGCTTTAAACAGGGCCAAAAAGAAGATGGGTAAAGGCTAATCGGACATGCCCCATTGTAATTGCACTCTGTAATTTTAACTTCTGGCTTTTGAATGCATGCAGAATTGCTTTTGAAGATGCCTTCCGCCATATGTATGGCCTGCCATCAAATCTTGAAGTTCTTCCTCCGATGCCAGAAGATGGAGGTCACTGGTCTGCCCTGCATAGCTGGGTCATGCCAACCCCTTCCTTTCTGGAGTTCATTATGTTTTCACGGTAATTTACGAAGGATGCTATTTTTTGCCCAAGCCAGTTTCCTGTTACATCGATGAAATGTTATGTCCGAGGCATTATTGGTAGTTGCAAGTCCATCAATAGTTGATGTTTTGTATAATCAAATTGCAGAATGTTTGTTGATTCTCTTGATGCTCTGCAATCCAACTCTAGCCAAATGACCAAGTGTCTGTTGAGTTCCTCAGAGCTACAGGTAAGATACATAGATACTAGACTGCCTGCTTCATATGTTTAGGAGAGATTACAGTACTACCATTCATGAATATATTTATCTAATGGTATGCAGGAAAAGCATTGTTATTGTCGAATATTGGAGGTCCTTGTTAATGTTTGGGCTTATCATAGTGCACGAAGGATGGTTTACATAGATCCACACACTGGTTCTGTAGAAGAGCAGCACCCTGTTGAGCAAAGAAAGGGAATAATGTGGGAAAAGTACTTTAAGCTTATGGTGTTGAAGAGCATGGACGAAGATCTTGCTGAGGCTGCAGATGATGGAGATCATCCAAGGGAGAGGTGGCTGTGGCCACTAACAGGAGAAGTGCATTGGCAAGGGATTTATGAAAGGGAGAGGGAAGAAAAATATAGAGTAAAAATGGACAAGAAGCGGAAAACAAAAGAGAAACTATTTGAAAGATTGAAGTCTGGATACAAACAGAAACCACTTAGGAAATATAGGAAGTTGAGATTCTGAAACCCTAAGGGCCAATTCTGACCACGGAATATGCTTGACTCCCAAGTCCTAATATGGCTGCTGAATATATTCTTCTCAACTTCAGAGATGGACAGGGATCTTGCGGAGAAGATGAGAAGCTTCATTTTTTTTTTCTTTTCTAACAGCTTCAGCACAGATTTTGCTCGTCTTTTCATTTTCACCAAACACACACTCATGGGGTAAAGGGGAGAAGAAAACTGGCTTCCCTTTGACTTCAGCTCACAAATCGGGGCATGTTTGCATGAAACTCCGACTGGCCCCGACTATACCAGGATTTTGAGCAGTACCACGCATGAGTTAAAATTCTTTTTAACCATTCAAATTACTTATAGTCGAGTGACCGAACCACATAATTCGTTTATCATTGTATATTCTTTTGGTAATGTAGATGCAATTTTGTTACAAAGAAAGACTAACTTGTTTTGTTTCCTGTTCTGACTTTCATTTTCGCTTCTTCGGAGGAACTGCAGATGACCAAATCGTTGCATGTAATGAAACTAACCTTCGCTTTGCTAGAGAGGAACTGCGTCTACGTTTTGGAGTCGTTCTTGCCATATGAAGCGTTTGTTCGCAGCTTGGTTGAATAAGAAAACGAAGTTTGCCCCATAAATAGATTGGATAACTTGTCCTCTAATGCACTCATCTTATATTTCCAATTGACTTGAGATTCCATTCGCGTATGTGACTTTTGCAACTTTTAACTTTTACTCATAAAAAAGTTTTTAAATATGTTGAATCAATTTTTACTTAAATTAAAAAAAAATAATATATATTTTAATCAAAATCTTACTTCAATCAGAAGTTCAAATTTTTTTTTAATTCTCTTAAAAAAATTACATAAAATCTATTTTTATCAAACATACTTTTAATTTAACTTATTTTCATCATAATTTATTTATAAAAACAACTCTTAAATTATGATTGAAAACAAAAGATTACTTTCTAAAAATCATACCAGAACATATGTTCAAAAACTCCGGTTTATGGACCATTTGCCACCTTAAACCTCCTTTCTCTGTTTTTTTTTTTTTTTGAATTTGAACCTACAGTCCATGTTAAAGCAGAAGTCTCTTAGCAAAATTCGACGGTACTAATTGAGCCAATCGGGCCGGCTGCTCCCATGAACTCTCATGGCCCTTCTGTAATGTTTGTGGAAGTTTCTTATCATGTTAATCTAAAAAAAAAAATTGCGAATGCGGACCCGACCCAGTTCAGTAAATTATTTCATCATCACCCTAAAAAACGAGAAAATTACAAATACCTCCCGCCCTCACCTGGGACCAATGGTCGGACCTGTTAATGGTATTTTTTAGGGTTTAAATGACTCCAAAACCCAAACCCAACCCTCTCTCTCCGTTTCTCTGTCTGTCTGTCTCTCCCGCTCTCGGAAATAGTAAGTGACCTCACTCTGTCTTTCCCTCTCAAACACTCCATATCTTTCTTCTATACTTCACTTCTGTCAATCATTTCTTTATTTTTATTCTCCCTTCTAGTGTAAATGTACTAGCTTTAGCTGAAATGCAACCACGTACTTGTTTGATTTTTGTTTGTGGGTCATTTTGAGTTACACATGATTGATCTTTTTTTTTTAAATGGGGCTTGTTTGGTAGTGAGAAATATGGTTAGATGTTGGAGAATTACCTTTTTCCTGTCTGGTTTCTGAGAAAATCAAGGAAATTGAGCAAAACTAGAGTGCAAAATTGTTGAATTTTTAGTATGTGGGCATTGAAAAGTAACTGGAACTGATGATGCGTTCTCAAGTTCCTAGTTTGATGTTCTAACACGACACCGGCTTGCAACTTTGTATATGATAGGATGGGGTCATGGCTGTCTGATTATTTGATACGTTTTGTCTATGAAAATTTATGTCTTTACTGTGAAATTATTTGTCTTTTTGATACTCTGAATTAATTTGGCCGTGTATCATGTAGGTTTTGTATGCTAAAGGGTGGTGGGTTTTTTCTCATCATGCATGCTGTAAAGGGTGTCTGGGTTGGCCAAACATTTGCTTTAGCCAAGTGCAATGATTCTGGAGGGAAGAAGTCTCGGATTCGGAGGTCGAAGGAGGAGAGGAAGGGAATGGTGGAGTCCTTTATAAAGACGTAATATGATGGTTCCCCTTCAATGAAGCGTAACTGTTTTATTCTTTTGGTCTGAAGATGATTACTAAAATTATTGGAATCATTAGTTTGCCCTATCTGTTCCCGATGAATGCTATGAAATTGCTTCTCTTGGATGTCGTTTGCTAAAACTGAAAGATCGAGTGCTTGCTGAGATGCACATGCACTCACATGCTCATGGACACACACGTATGCACTGGATAAGTAATCCCAGAGGCAGCAGTCTATAACATGGTAGATGGTCTATTTCTTGTTTTTCCTGGAAGTTTGATTTATTGTTGGTAATAGGTTCGTGTAGTATTTTCCAAACCAAATGATAGCGATTAGCTTTTTGATAACACAATGATGACCCGGTCTAAATAGAAAATTGTTGTTTATATTAACCTTTTAATAGTTATCTTTCTTTTTTTAATTCTCAATGCAAAGTTCTTGGAGAAGTAGACTTTGGCATCCATTCATTTGGAAGACCTGCTTTCAGGTACCAGAATTTAAACAATGGGAATTTTCCATCTCTTAATCTCACACACAAGGAAGTTGGTGGGTCGTTTTATACTGTACGGGAGATTGTTCGGGAGATAATCCAAGAAAATAGAGTGCTGGGTCCTGGTAACTTGTCACCGGAAGAGCAGCATAATGATCAGTTTATGGAGCAGTACCCATTGGGTACAATTTCCACAGAACCTCAAGCTTCTCTATCCACATCTCCAAATGTAAGTCCTGTACCAGATCAGCATGATGAGGGCTCAAGTGAAGAGCATTTAATTTCTGAGCTACAGGTTGAACCTGAACAGCAGGGATTCGATAATGGGAAAATCATTAATGGGAGTCATGGAATTGTTAAGAATGAAGAAGCCGATATACCAGAAGTTGTAGAGGTTCAAGAAACTGAACCTCTGGAAATAGAGAAAAGAATGAAAGAAGTGGCAGCATCTGATTCTAAAGTAACTCAAATGGCAGATGTAATGGTAGAGACATTTCCATTGCCGCCTGTTACCAAGCCAGCTGGAAACTTGAATGGAAATTGCAGTGATGTAAGGGAGATAGATGGGACTTGTGAAGAGAAAAATGTTGAAAAGGTGCTCTTGGAACCAGAACATGACCCAGGAAATGGCATTTCTTTGCCTGACAGAATAACTTCCTTGAATGATAGCAGTTTGGCAGATGATAAAGAAGTGGAAAAGTCAGCAGTTCAATTGTTGGAACAAAGCTCTGATTTCGTGCGTGAACAAGCAGTGGAAAACTTTGCAGATCTGGCAATGGCAAGTTCGCATGCATCTATCACCAAAGGAAGCATTTTGCAGGATGCTGAGGCTGACATGGATGTGAAGTTGAAGTCACCACATGATGACAAGACAATTGCTGAAACTAAGGTGAGTGTTTTTCAATACCACGTATAATTATGTGGCAACTTTCTGCTGGAGGTGTGCACTGCAGAAAACATAAACCACTAGCCCGCCTTCTTTTATTTTATTTCCCTTCCCTTCCCTTCCCTTCCCTTTCCTTTCCTTTCCTTTCCGGGTTTTCTTTTTCAATATTCTTTCAACTTGCATGGTGTGGTCGGCTGCTAAAAGGCATTTATGATCTAGCAAGCTGCAACTGCTTTGCTATTATTTCTTCCCTTCCAGTGCATTAATTTAATTCATGTTCTTGGTTTAATGCAAGGTGGAGCAAGATATGTATATTCATGTAAATGCTAATTCCCTTAATATGCAAGATGATATTTTTACTTGGAGGAATGCCTTGTGCACAGATAGGGAAGCAACTATAAGCATAATAATTTGCCAATCGAAAATGTGGGGGAGAAGTTGAGCATGAAGCTATTAATGGCTCTCTTTTTTTCAGGTTGCTAGTGCTCAAAATGCCATGCAAACCAAATCTTTGGATGGCAATTACGTCACTGTTAGTATCTGTCCGTCAATAGCCAAAGAAATTGAGACAAAAGATAAAGTTGCAGTTCTACATAGTCGTGCCTCTCAGAAAGGAAGCAGTCCAACACTAAACAGAATTAATCTGTAAGTATAAGTCATGACCATACCTTTAAACTCATTGCTTTGATTTGCCATCCGCTCTACGTCCTTCACTGGAGTATTTCTAGATGTTGGTGTATTGATTTATCTTTTGCTTTGTTTCCATGAGCAGTGAATCTTGGGGAGCGGCATCCAAGAGTCAAACAGAACCAGAAACTAACCCGCTTTGGGCCATTTTTAAATCGTTCTTGGCTGCCTTTGTGAAATTTTGGTCAGAATAAATCCTTTAGTAGCGTAGCTATATTCTGTCTACAGTTTCTGCAGGGTGGATTTATACTTTACCTGTCACGCCAGTGCATCTAGTTTTCCTGTGTATATCAAGAGTGTTGTCACTGCTTGTTTTCTTCCCCTTCATATTTTTTTTTCCCTTCACCCACTTCACTAGACCATTTTGATCATAAAAGCTTATTGCAATGGTTGGCATCCCACTTATGGGTTACTTGAAGAAATGTGGTGGTTGAAATTTCGTTGGTAAAATAGTGGCAAGACCCATTAACCTCTGAGAGAAACCGTGTCATCTTTATGGTAGGTTGATATTATATTTTTCAGCTGGAGTGATACAAGATTCGTGTTAGTATCTCGAGACAGAAAAGAAGAGATCAGGATAAAGGGGATATGTTCGGTAGAGAGGACATGTTTTTTTTGTATTTTTTGTTTTGAGAATATAAAAATTCACTTCAAATTGTTTCAGAGAGTTTTTGTTTTTGTTTCATTAACCAAACATAAACATATTTCTGCTTTCTATATATTTCTCACAATTTTAGAAATGAACGATATCTTACTATTGAATTATAAATTGTGCTTGAAACCTTGATAAACCAGTTGTCTTTGCAGCTTCAGTGGGCCTTCACAGCGTTGTTTTAAAGGCCTGGGCCTGTGCGTAAATCTCCAAGGGCCGCCCATAAGATCATATCGTACGAATCGATTGTTATCTCGAATTTTTACATGGAAGCAAGAAGCATAAAATAATAACAATAAATAAATAAATAAATAAAAACCAGGGCTGTTCCCCATTTGGAATTATCAACCACGAAAATATAAAAGAAGCATGTTCAAAAACAAAACAAAAAACAAATACTTATATGTAAATCCCAACCCCCTTCTAATCAAGAAAAAGAAGTTTCGAAAAATTATTGAATTCCTAAAAAGAAACGTCGATCTCGTTTTTCTATTATTTTCTATAAATCACCTCAAAAACCCTAAATTCATAAGAGAATTATCCATGCTAACCTACCCGCACAAAGTTAATTAAGATATAAACACAATTTTTACTTTTGTATTAGCAGCATTGAAAACCTCTTTAATTCCTATTACTTTTGTATTTTGAAATAGAAAAGATAAAAATAAAAATAGTAAAGATAGATAATATGTTTTATTATACTTTATTTTTAATAAAATAAAAATACTTGTTTCAAAACTTTCCCAAGACAAATTTATTTTATATCATATCTACGTACCTCTTTAATTCCTAGTACACGTGCAACTAGGCCCCGTCTTCCATATGAGAACAAAAGTAGGAAACTATATATATAATAAACACAAACACACTGTGTATTCTGAAGGCTCAATAATTTCTTGAGATTCATGGGGCCTTGCTCGTTTATTTAGGCAGGAGAATCCATCACCATGCACCGAATCCCATCATAGGATTGTTAATTTGGGTTAACACATGAGTTGTTTATATGTTTAATTAGAAGACTGTATATAAACAGTTTATATATATACATATAAACTAAAATAATTTATTTTCTGAATTATCGATCATAAGAATACACCACTAAATCAGCATAATTTATATATTTAGAAGAATAAGTTTTTTTAATTAAAACATCAATATTTTCATTATTCAAACTTGAAAAATCAAGTGCGAAAAAGAAAAGAAAAACCTCCATTACCACCCACCTAAATACATGCATAAGCACAGAGTTGATCGATCGGGAGGCGCTAGATTTTATGAGGTTTCAATACCTCGTGCGCACTGCATCACAAAATTGAATACCCAGAACCAACCTTAATTAAGTCCGTAATACATGTCCACCAACTCATGTGTCTATATATACATAAATATATCGTCTGCACCCATATGTGTTTTGTTTTATAAGCAAGGGTCATAAAGTCCATGAAAGGTAACAAACCACAGCCCATAAGAACACGGGCAAACAATCACATTATATATATACCTCAAAAAGACCAAGAAAAAGAAAACATCAACCTCGGCTCTGGTGATCGAGAACTAATAAAGATCTATCTCATGTCCAATTCTATTTCTTATTAACTATCAACAATTCACTTCTTTAAATTATGAACTTTATATCCCTCGTAAACTAATAAAATTAAAACACCAGCCCCCGAGCTTAAAAAAAACCAGAAAACTGAAAATTTACGGAAAAGTGGATTATACTGTCTGGTAGGTGTACGTACAGACGCTGTAGAGATTTCATGTCCATTCACTGTCAAGCTAAATGCGTCTAGTCCTGTCCCACCTATAAACGAGTAAATGCTTCGTGAATCGAACAA
>Ga0325402_1002763_pt1 | contig 15562 bp, 10 predicted proteins | sample PopdelMetagenome_22_FD_207212 | JGI IMG/M metagenome (GOLD analysis project Ga0325402, IMG submission 207212) | Populus deltoides microbial communities from Bellville, Georgia, United States - Xylem-PdKOR-R3 | ecosystem: Host-associated > Plants > Phyllosphere > Stem > Wood/Secondary xylem... | reverse complement strand
AATTGGATTTTACGGCTTTATGACAATAGACTTAGAATTGGATAGGGCTTGCACTTCTAACTCTTCTTGGAATTTTAGGGTAACATTAAATTTCTTTAGTTTGTCCTTAATGAGCTAGGTAAGTCTACTATCAAATGTTATTAAATATAGCAATAGTAGAGATATCAAATAATATATTCATCCAAAAGAGTTATACAATATTTTTATTATTTGATTCAGGAAAGACTCTTTAATTAACTATTAAAACCTAGCATTATATAATTCTAATACTATATTTTGAATAATTTTAGGGAATAAATTATAATATAATTGTAATTAAGTTTTTAGAATTTTCACAAAGAGATTCTATATCTCTTTCTTATTCTCTAATATTTTTATCCATCTTTTATATTTATTACAAACATATTTTTATTTTTTTCTGTGTTTTTTTTCTTTTTTATTAAGAATATATATTTGACTTTATTCTATTCTTTGAACTTTTTCCTAAATATATAATGATAGGAGCTGGTACTATTTATTCAAACTAATTGCTATTTTCTTGTTACTATCATTTAATTTGTTATTATTATGTATATATCAGAAAAATAAATGCTTGTTTTATAATTTACATATGTTAATAAATGCTTAAGAATAAGAGTTATTAATAATGCAAAGAAAATAAACAATAAGAGTTATTTTTAGGTGCTTCTCCCTCTTTTATTGTTTTTTAGGTGCTCTTCAACTCAGATAGATTAGGTACATTTGCTTTTATTTGGATTGTCAAAATTAAATTTATGCAATGTTGTAGTCCACAATCGATTAAATTTTTTTTTCTTATTTACATCTTTGATTTGCATTTCAATTTATCATAATGTTTTCCCTTTTGGTACATCTTTTTTTTCTTTTTTATTTGTGTCTGTCTTCTTTGGTTTGTGTTCGATAAAAAACATTGATTTTTCACATTTTAGATCCACTGTTTAATGTTATGTTTTTATTCATAGATTGGTTCGTCTTATTTTCTTAAGTTCGTACTAGGATATGGATTAAAAAAAAAGCGAATAATATTTTTATTGACATTTCATAAAGGTATTCGACCTTTTAGCCCCTTGCTGTTTTTATTTATTTATTTATATTCTCATTATCGACCCGTAATAATGCTTAGGCATACAAGTAATACAAAAAACTAAAAGAAAATATTTTATCACTATAGAAATGATAATTTTGTGTTTTTCATCAATTTTTTTGATTGTAGCAATGACAAATCTATAATTTTTTGCAACTTTTTTTTCTTTATATATATATATATATATATATATATATTTGTCTCTTTGTCTATTTATCATCATTTCTTTATATATATATATATATATATATATATTTGTGTGTATCTTGTCACTTTACACTTGATCTCTTTGCCTATTTATTATCATTTCTTTATATGTGTGTGTTATTTGTCACTATTCTTTTTGTTATTATCTTCATTTATTCATTCATTATTTTACAAGTTTTATTTATTTATTTTAATTTTTTTATATTTACACTTAACCCATTTATCATTATTTTGTTCTTATCTCCAACACAGACAATTAAGTCTTATCTTAAAATAATATTTTTGACTTTACACTTAGCTTATTTATTGTTGAAATGACATTGTGAAGATTTTCCACTTTTCCTAGAACCGTCCAAGAGAAAACCATATATTTTAAAGTCAATGGTATTATTTGATGAGTGTAATTTGTCTTGGGTTTTACTTGGATTAAAAAAAAAAAAAACCCTATCTCTTACACCTTTTAAAGAAACCTTTTACATTACAAATTGCAATTGTATTTTAGCTTTCCATTTCGTTCTCTAGAAATACATGACATTAGATATGTGGCTACCTAGGTATCATTTTTGTTTTACTTATTGCACTTAAAAGCACATATTTCAAGTATTCTTTTTTTTCTTCTTTTTTCTAAGACCAAATTGTTTTTAATTTTTTATTATAAAAATATAGTTTTTGTAATTTTGCTAAGTTTTAGGTTTTCTTATTCAACTGTTTCTATTTTTTTTTCCTCTCCAAAAACATCTAGTCTCACTTATTCTTTTTCATTTCCTCTCCATAAAAATTCAATCACCTTGAGATATCTTCAAGCCAAGCACCAACACACATAATCTCTTTGCCATTCATATGAAAAATAAAACACACTAAGCCTTTTTATCTTGTTCTCTCTTCCTTTTATTTTCTCACATTCACCTATAAAAAATTATTTTCCCCTCTCTTACTCTCATTTTTTTTGCTTTTTATCCCCTCTTTTTTTTTATCATGTCCTGTACTTTTTGTTGTATGCTGCAAAACCTTTCAATTGGAAAGGGATTTTGGTAGGAACAAGTATCCTTAGAGTTAATTTGTTATTTTGGCGTGGTTTATATTGTGAGGGAAAAAAATTAGATGATTATGTTTTGGATAGAGGAGTCGATCAAAGACTAGAGATGACCTGCTACAACTACTGAAATTTTAGTTATTGGTTCTACTTATTAGAGGTCAGATCTAAGTTTCGTAAACTTTATTCTTTTAGAGTCTAAAGTCTCTAATTAAGTAGAAAATAGGATTTTAGTTTGCAGCATCTTGGATTTTCCAGCCTCTACTTCAATTATATGGCCTTTTGTTTTTAGCAGACATGACACAAACTACTTTTTGGTTTTTATCAATTAAATAGGTTAGAATTTACTTGATTTTTTTTTGTTATTGTACATACCCAATTTTATCAAAGAAAAATTCAAGATTATACTCGTTTACCTAACATTCGTTTAATATTTTGTCTTCAAATAATTTGATAAAATAACACACATAACTTATCATTTTACATAATCTAAAGATTTGGGTCAAATCTTTCAAAGCATGGCTATAAGGGCTTTTCTATTATTTCAAAAAGATTTTTTTTATAAATATTATCTGGGCTCGGGGGTAATGTAGTAATTTGATAAAAAACAATTGTTAACATGTGCTTTGCATGTGTTGAAACATCGACCGCTTCACCGCTTTTAGATGGCTCATGCGGCTGATTATAATATCAAAACCATTGTTCAACCACATCATTCGATTTATCTCGACATCTTCATCCTCCTTAGGCAACATGTACATGGTGATTCCATTTGGTTTGGTGCCGATTCAATTTCTTCCCCTTCATTTTTCTTTCCTCCCTCCACCTCAATTTGCGCGTTGCCTCTAAAACAATTAACAGTTTAACTTTATTTTTTTTTCCTTTAGATTTACTCCCCGTTCTTTTGATTGGAATATTTTTTTTGATAAAATTTTTTTCAAATTGGAAATTATTATAAATTTCATCCTCTAATTTTTTCATATCTCAGATTTGGTTTTTATTTTTTTTATTTGAGATGATTTATAAAATTGATTTTTTTTTTTGCAATTTCATCCTTTATTTTTTCTATCAGGTTTCATTATTATTCTTTTTATTTCTATTTTTCTACTTTGACAAGTTTTTTAGATTGATTTTTTTTTAATTTTATCCATTAACATTAAATTGGTTGAAAATCGAGTTTCTTGATTGAGCCCGAGTTTGAGATTTCATGGGTTACTATTTTGAAAGATTAACTTGTGTTTGCTTATTTTTTCTTGTTATTAAATTATGGTTTTCTTTTTTTATATTATTAAATTAACTAAACTTATCAAACCTAGTCAACTCAATGATCCAGATCTCAAATTTCTTTTACTTCTTTAGAAACCCCAGGGTCGACTTAACTTTATTCTTTTTATGTCCGGAAAAATTTATCCTAGCCTACAACGTTGAGCTGACCACCTATATAGGTTTACTTGAATCACTTAATTTTAATTCTCTTTTTAAATTGAATTTTAATTTTGCTTTTGACCTTTGTTATTTCATTCTTGCTAGGCCTTTTAATTTGTTTCATTATAAATTCCATAGTTTTATTACATTCTCACAACCTCGTTTGCAAGTTTCACAAGTTAACCATTATTAGTCTGAGTCAATTCATTATCCCTTAATTTCAATATCTTTTTTATTTTTTAAAATATATCATAATTTAAATATTTTAAAAGGGTTTATAAATCAAATTTTTGATGTCCCAACATATATATATATATATATATATATATATATATATATATATATATATATATATATATATATAAAGATAAAAAAACCAGATTTGAAATCTAAATTTAGGAACAGAGTTTAATCTTTAAAATACGAATATTAAATTCAAGAAAATGATGAATAATTAATTGAACTTTAAGCCCATCCTTTTTAATTATATTCAGATCATCACTCGCTATCAATTCCAATAATTTTTGTTTTAATATTTATTCCCTAAAATCTTACTAATGTATTTGCGTTGTGTTAAATAGATGTTTAAGGTTTAATTTTATATTAATTAACAGCTAGATGTAAATAATTGTAAGAGGTTAACATGATAGTTAGTTAAAAAGGTATGTTTTAGTTTCTTGAGTTTCAATTTTAAGATTAATAATGTGAGAATACCCTTTAAAATTATTATATAAAAAAACTGTTTTATCTCGATTAATATATAATCTGACTAGAAAATGCTTTTTATTAAAAAAAAATAGATGCAAATGTAGAATCATCTTAACACAATTGTAGGGGTGAGAAAAAAATCGAAAAACCGATTAAATTGAGAAAACTAGAAAAAAATAATTGAAAAAACCGAACCATGAAAAAAACCGATTAAACCGATTAAAATTTTTAAAAAACCAATCGATTTGGTTTTATAAGCCTGAAACAAAAAAAACCGAACCGAAACCGAAAAAACAGGAAAAAAACCGAGCCAAACCTAGCCAAAACCTTGCCAAATTGAGAAAACCAAACTAAACCGGTTTTATTCTAAACTGAACCAAATCAAAACCGATCGGTTTGAACTGGTTTCAGTTTTTTTAAATTTCAGTTTTGTTATTTATTTATTTTTGTTTTGATAAAAATCAAATGAAACTGAAAATGACCACTCGGACAATTGTCCTTCTATTTTCTCTTCTTTTATAGTTTTTTTTTTTAAATTTTAATATAATAGTGGGAAAAAAAAACACGGAGAGAGAGACAAAAGTGAAAATGGAGCGCAGACCACGTCATAAGTAAATGCAAGAAAGGCGGATGATAAAACTGGGAAGCAAGTGTGTTGTCAACAGCTGCTGGATCCTCATGGACACTTGTCTTTCTCATTTTCTTTGCTTTCTTGTTTTTTCTTCTCTCTTTTATTGGCCACTGTGATTTTCTTTCTTGGTTTTCTAAACGACAATTATCCATCCAATTCCCATATATTCTCACATCACATCACATCACATCACATCACACCTGTCATTTGTAGCTAACCATGACTGGCAGAGAAATCCTACACAAGATGAAGGTATGTATACATGTATAATGTACTGTACTCTATGGTTTTGCTCTTGAGCCCTTGATCGATTTTTCTTGCTTTGGTTACAACATTCTTGAAGATTAAGGACATGAATTTTTAGATTTATTCTAAGTAGTATTTGTTTGAGATGATGGGGTTAGATATAATATTTTTTTTAGTCACGGCCCTTGTGATTAAATTTTGGCGGTTCTTGTGTTCATAGGAACCCTTTGAGATGTATTTTGGTATTTGAAATATATTTTCTTTTCGTTAGAAAAACCAGGTCCTGGTTGTTACCATGTAGTGTTTGTTTACATTGCCTGATGTATTCAGATCACTTCCATGATCATATTTTCGTAATTTGGATTCAGAGATAAAGGAATTTCAAACAAATATAATTATCACAACTCTGGAATCTAGTTCAGCTGTTATTAGGGCTTTAATTTGTGGTTTGTTCAGCTGTTTGGCACTGATCACACATGCATTTTTCAATGGAGTACTAGCCGTTAGAGTTAACTACCAGTTTGAATGCACATATTGCAGGAAAAAGTTGGATTAAGTTCATCTGCAGATTCTGGAAAGGGCAAGAGTAAGATGTCCAGGAATATAACACACGGCTTTCACTTGGTAAAGGCAAAATCACATCATGACATGGAAGATTATGTTGTTGCTCAATTTAAGGAAGTCGATGACAATGAGCTTGGTTTATTTGCTATATTTGATGGTCATCTGAGCCATATTATCCCTGATTATTTGCGGTCTCATTTGTTTGACACTATCTTAAAGGAGGTAAGCATGCACTCTGCATATTGTACTTCATTATTGAACCAGCATTTGTTGAACTACTTGTAGGTTTAAAGTTTTCACTATGGTTAGGGGATTGCGTTCAGGGTTAGTTACTATATGGCCACTCATTTTTAAATGGAGCTGCAAATTGATATTTCAACTTTTACGATGAACGGTTACCAATTCCCCTCCTTAGCTAGTCCTAATTCTGTTTGTAGTTAGCTTTACTAGCTGGATTCGATGAAAATAAATGTCTTTTTCGTGTTTGAATATTCCCTACAAGCAGCCAAACTTCTGGACAGAGCCAGAGAATGCTATGAGGAGAGCATATCGTATAACCGATACTATAATTTTGGAGAAAGCAGGTGATTTGGGTAGAGGAGGTTCAACGGCAGTCACAGCAATACTGATTAATTGTCAGAAGCTGGTAGTAGCAAATGTTGGTGATTCACGAGTTGTTATGTGCAAGAATGGTGTGGCCAAACAACTATCAGTTGATCACGAGCCAAGTACTGAAAGGGAGGACATTGAGAACAGAGGTGGCTTTGTATCAACCTTTCCAGGTAAGAGTTTTGCTAAGATTGAAGAGCTATAGATGTTGTTCTACAGGTGTCTGGACTCTACAAAACCATGATAATGATTGTGTTTTAAGAATTGAAGCACTGGAAATTAGATTGTTATATAGGGCAGTATTGCTTTTAATGGCCAAGTCTTTGAGGCTTGAAGTGCATGTCGAAATTTTGAAAATGGGTTGAATTTGATGCTCTCTTTCATAGGGCAAGTGGATACTTTAAATGATATAATTTGCACCGAGTTACTGCACTGATTTGGTGTCCAGTAACCTGTTGATGAATAGACAAGGGCTATCTTTTTAAAATGATGGAATTGCACTGTTCCACGAGCAAATACTAACTAATCTTGCGCGTCTTCCTCCTTATATTCTTCTGTTTTTGGACCATCCATTCCGACTATGAAATCTGTTGCAGTATGATCAGCACTGTGGTTCTTCTTTGTTCCAACTATATCAATACCTTCGGACTGTCTCCTTCTTATAGAGATGTTTCAATTCACTGACTGTATTAACATTCCACCTTTATGAATTTAGGGGATGTCCCTCGTGTTGATGGACAGTTGGCAGTGGCAAGGGCATTTGGTGACAAGAACTTGAAGGAACATCTGAGTTCAGAACCAGATGTTGCAATGGAGATGATCGATGATGATGCAGATTGTATTATCTTGGCGAGCGATGGGTTGTGGAAGGTCTGCTCCACTTGAACAGTACTTGAACACTCTATCTCTAATATATCTTTCAAACAAATCTTTTTTTTGGAAGGATAAATTATTTCTTTGCCTTTACATGGGCTAAGATCTGTTCCTCAATATGATGCCAGGTGATGTCCAACCAAGAAGCTGTGGATACTATCAAGAACATAAAGGATGCTCGGTCCGCAGCGAAACGGCTTACTGAAGAAGCACTTAATAGGAGGAGTTCAGATGACATTTCCTGCGTAGTTGTAAAATTTCAGTGACCCTATCCTTGTGAGAGGGGTATAATTACCCCTGGTGCATTAATGAACTTGATGCACGCTTTCTGCCCTCTTCAGTTGCTGGTTGTCATATTTTCTTTTGCAAGAAGAATGAAGCAGACCTTCTTGGTGGCCCTGTGCCTGTAACAATGATGATTGAATGGTTTCCTGCGAAAGGAGGGGTTGACCCAATTAACTAGTGTATCCAGTGGTACCTTGCTACGAATATAAAACATAATAACAATCCATTCCAATACTCTTTCTGGCTTCAAATTGATGCAAAAACTGTCTTGAACTGGTCATGAACTCGATCGATCAAGGTGCAATGGACACCATGGATATCCCATGGTAAACTATGCTTTAAAGATGCTTGTATAATCACGCTTTTGGGTGAGAGTTTTGAAATTGTATCGTCTGCTAGTAATCTAGGTTCCAGAAGTTGTGTTAGGTATGATGCTAATTTATTTACAGACCCAGGAATCTATTTCTTACTGCCCATCCCAAGCAGGATCAAGCAATGTTGTAGTTTTCCTACCCAGAACGGAAAAATATATAGGAGGTTATCGAGATTGGAGTTTGCAAGGAGAAATATTTTGTGCATTGGAAGTGATCACCAAGCCTGACGTCGTTTTCTTAATAAGCTGAATCCAACGAAGTTCTTTAATTTGCAGTTAAGCAAGAAGCAGAAGCATAGTCGATGTTATTCTCTTAATAATAGCTTTATGAGTACATCCAGTTCTGGTAGAACCTTAAGACGCCATTTTACACAAACTTTTCGAGGCCTAATCCGCATAATACAGCCTCTATCAAACAGCATCACTACTAGTAGAAGCTAAAGCACTCCTAGAACATACGATCCCACAAAAGTGTTCACATTTTATATGGTCCCAAACATGGGTAGAAGAAGCTATAAGTTGACAGAAGAGAGGGAGCATGCCGCTGCTATGGTCTTATCTGATCTGGGATCGCTTGTAAGAGGAACTTCCTTGGGATGGGATGCTCATCTGAAATCTTCCTCTTTCATCAGCTTGCCTGCACGGGCTTTCTTTCAGTTGAGTGCCAACCCCTTTGCGGCTCGAACCTTCTCCATAAGATTCAGCCGTGTTCTTCCGGCGCCGCTCATTGTGTCCTGCCAAACGCCTACGGCAACTCCTCTTTGTTTCATCAAACTCCAGTAGCTCATGGAACCTGCAAAGACTCATAATTGGTATAATATATAGAATGGTGGAAGCAGCTTAACCCGAACCATACACATAGCAGGTCACTGAGAGATCTGCAAGGAGAGAAGTCCCACAATGATCTGAATTTGAGTTTCTAGTAAATTTTGTTGAGAGCTTCTCTTGTCGAAGGTTCACTAGATGGAAATGCAGGGAAAGGGAAATCACGAAAACTCATATTTCTCAAGTAATCTTTTAAGTGGAAAGAGAATCGATTTTGCAACTCATATTGATCAACCATCATCGAAAACCAACTCTCCAATAATTTCCTAACATTCCAAAATATTTGGACCATAAATGTTGAGCAGATTAATCAAGAGTCCAGGATTAGCAGAAACCTGTCTCAAGTTATAAACTTTGACGTCTAATTAGTACCATACCATTTCATACCATGGAAGTAAATCCTATGATAACACATGCACCATTATAGTCATAACATATAGTCATAACACACCGCTAGTTCTGTCTCACTTTCCATAGGAGAATCCTGATGAAAATCTATCATTTTTCACCAAAGCAGATTGCAGAAAATTTAACGTTTAAACAATATTTAAGAAATCTCATTCTTCCTCGGGTTTTTGAGCACAGCTTTCTACCAGCAGAAAATTGTACGTGTTTGAGTCTCCAAGTATTCGAAACCTGTAATTCTAACACTTTAGTTGCTTCAGTTAACCACATGGGTTAGTATACTTCTTCACAATGAGCTTACATTGGCTAATTCAGTTAACTAAGCTTGACTTTGAACTCAAAACAAGTTTCTTTAGGGTTAGTAATGTTACAAGTGAAAAAGAAAAAAAGAAAGCACTGTGTTTTATGAAGAAGTCTCTGCCCAAGGGAAAACAAATTTGGTTTGTGTGGATATAGCACATTTCTTCTCATGTCCCTTTAATTTTCAACTTACATTCCATGTATTCATGCTGGTAAAAGAAAATACGTTCTACCGATTGAAAGATAGCTAAATGAAAACGCATGAAACAGCTATACCTGCTGCATTGCTGACAGAACCGCTGCCTGAGGCCAGCAACAACCACAGCTGGTGACTTCGCATGAACCTCGCAAACCTTGTGTCTCCTGTGGTACCTTTTAGCATCAGTCAAGTTAGCTCCACACTTCTCTACTTGGCAAGACGGCGGAGAAGCTCCGCCGCCACCAGTCCCTCTCTTCCCAACTCCTTTCTTCTTTTCATCATCGGTAAAACCAAAACAACCCCCCCCACCCTCATCTTCTTCCATGTCATCTTCCAAATCATCCTCGATCGGGAAATCATCCTTGTTGATCATTTTCTCTTTCAAATAGTTACGCTTCCCTTCAAGAGTCTTAGCATCCATAATTCTTTCAGGGAGGATATCACACAATTGGGGTATTGCGTGATATCTAGCAAGGTGAGGAGTGATACTTGAAGTGCTAAGAGATGAAGGTCTGTAGAAGAGTGTGTTGAGGAAAAGGTGAAAAAAGTTGGGAGGACCACAAGCCACATATTCTTGTGTGGTGTCAAGTTGTGAATGATTGATTAGAAATCTTAAGGAGGGAGCGTAAAATTTGTTTGCTATGATTAATTTGCCATGACAGATAGATTTTCTGCTTAATTGCTGTCATCGGTGCTTAAAGTGATACCATACCTTCATTTGACATCAGAGATGTGAGGATCACGCTCAATTATTGCTGCCCTACAGGTGGTCCTCTATATATATACATGGGATTTAACGATACTAGCAAACTATTCAATCATTTTCAGGAAAGGACATTTGTAGACCAAGTCAGCTGAGCTAGTAAGCAAATTGGTTTGATTATGGAGTTTCTGTAACAAAGCAGGTGGATTTTATGCCAATCGAACCAGGCTTCTAAGTTTGGTTTCTAGGCATGAAGGAAGGAGTTGGATCGCAATTAGGATTTGATGGTTTTGTCAATGAAAGATGGAAGAAAAAAAGATGGGTGGTTTTACGTCAAATCGACCACCAGCTTCGCATTTTAAACATTGCTGATTCATTAAATTTGGTCCGAGCTAGGAACATGCGAGGCAGATATAATCATTGATTGTGATTAGTCATAAGTTATATGGATGATAGGACAGGGTTATACCCAGTAAAAAAAGGTTTATGTAGTGTAAAGTGATCGACAAGATTCACATCTTTCGATATAATCATTGAGTCATGCTCGAATTATAGAAGATTCTGCATGTTTTTGTAATTGGTCGAGGTACGTAAAACCTTCAAATTACGTAAGAAAAATGTGTTATTCGGGCTAGTTTCGTTAAATTTTCTTCTTGATTTTCTGAATTTTTTTTGCTTTTCGAGATTTAGATTTATTAATACTTATAAGTAATAAAACATGGAATCAAGATTTTGTGATGGAGACACTTCCTAGTAAAATTAATTAGGGTATATTTGTTTTCATAGCTATTTACTTTTAGTGTTGAGATCACTACTAAAAACAAAAAATACAACATTATAAATATAAATATTTTATTTTTACTTCTGTATTTTTTATTATGAAGAGCTGTGCCCCACAACAAACACAAACACAAAATCAAAAACATAAACACCCTTATATTTACTATCTTTTTCATGTTATTTCCGTACGTGCATGCGTCAATATAGTTTTCAAAGATAATGCTAGTCTGTAGCATAGATTTGATCACTTGATTTTCCTAAAGAAAAAACAGCAAAACCGCATACAGATGGACTGCATCGTCTTCAACAAAAGACCCCTCATCAACCATTATTTACTGTTTTCTATCAGTACCAGTCTTCAGAACGTTTTCTTGACGCATTATTTTGACATTAATGGTATGGAAACAAAACCAAATTTCCAGTGCTTAGGTGAGCAAGAGAGAGAGAGAGACACACTGAATTGAGCTCAAAGTAAGAAACATTAGAGGGGATTACGTCTATGTCATAGCGTTGAAAGGACATGTCAAATTTTAGTGCATCCTTTAATGGATTGGTACAGCGCCACTGCTTACACAAGATTCTGCGTCTTTGGGTTGGACAGACAGTGTACTCTAGCAGAGTACCCTATGCATGTTTTCTGTCGAAGTGGACTAATAAATTTCTAGTCTTTTATTCACGCAAAGCTTTATTCCTTCCTTTTCTTTTCTCCTGGTGTTTTTTTATTTGATGTAAGACTTACAGGTCCATGTGCAAATCGATAAATTCAAATATTTAGATAATTGCTTTACAACCGAATGCTGGTTTTCTTAGAAATTATGTCCATGTCTTTATTACCGGGTTTGGTTTCTAGTACAAGTCTAGGACCTTTGTGCTCTGAAGTTTGGGACATGGCTGAGTGGCCTTGACACCATGTACATATTACAGTAGCTGGGAAGGCAAAACCTCAGTAATGACATGACCCAACACAGGTTTTCACATGGCTCTTGTACCAGTAAAAAATGGAAAACTTTAGCATGTCTATGAAACAGATATACAGCTAAAATCATAGAGGGTGTAACAGCTCGTTAGAATTTGAGTAAAGCTTCTGTTTGTACATCTAATAGTATATGGCTAAGATCGAGCTGAAGTAATTTGGAGGTACAGATTATAGTTTTGTAACAGTGGAAACTGGAAAGGACCACTGCTTATAAGCATCGTTCCTATTCCCGCACATATCTTATATGTTATTCCCTATTCCCTATCACATAAGAATTCCAAATTGGATTTTGTGTTAAAGGGTCACAGCTTCATATATATATTATATGCGGAAGGCATGCTTAATAATAAGCAGAGAATGTTAGTCGAATCATCCTATATATATCATTCAGATGTTTAAAACCAAACTTATTGAGCATCTTCATCGTCTTTAATCTGTAACGAAAATGGCGGATGGAGAAGTTAAAATTATGTTTATGGTGTCAATTTATCATAGATATTAACAATTAGCATGGGATGTAGCATAATTTCCTTTCAGGGAGAGAAAGGATAGGTCTGGAGGTGTACATCATTGGCATTTACATCAATTTCTTGCTAAAATCTAAATGAAAATCATATAAAACAAAAGGCACCAACTTCGACAAAGGTAATTTGAGCAATCTTGGAGACTGGCTGAAAGATTAAGAGCGATCATCATTAAGTGAAACTTTTGCGTTGGATGGATTATGATTATGACTCAGAAAATTGCACAACAAGAACGGGCACAAAGAAACCAAAAAGTTTAAGGAAATCATGTACTAGCAAACATGAACTCTCAAATATCTCAATCCATTTCCACCCACAAGTGCAGCTGGATGATTCCATGGTTCTATATCTACCTACCTTTCACCCCTCCACTCTTCCGCGTCTCTCCTTTTCTTTTCTTTTGCTTTTATGATAACACATTAAAGGGAATGGCCTAGTCATATGAATTTGACTAGCATAAAGATCCCATCACTCTCAGCATTAGAGTTGGAGTTTTGGTCCTATATTCTTTCCAGATTGGTGCATATAAAATGGAGCTGGGGATCACAGATTTTAGTTGGCTGATGAAGGAAAAAACAGAATACAGATGAAATATGGATCATGACTTTTCCTTGGAAAGGAACAATTCAAAGTTCTGCAAAGAGAACCAACCAGCTGTTTGATAAGATGAAGATCTTTCAAGTCTTTGTCAACTAGTCCTGGAACGCAAAAAACAATTGGATCATATCTTTCCAAGAAATTCTTTTTTAGTCTAAACTGTGTTATAGTCAAGGTGATGATAAGTATTGAAATATTGGTTATCTATATTCCCTACCTCCATTACCTTCCGATTAACTTGATAATGGATTTACAGGCAATAGTGAGTGAAGTGCTGGTTATATGTATTGCCTATCACCTTTTCTAGCACTCCTTTATGCTTGCCCTTGAAAATGCATTTATCGACTTTGTCCTTGAGTTGCTCTCTGTCACATTTTACCAATCCTTTTCACTTTGGAATTTATTTTGGCGATTTATGGCCAAAGTAAACAACGTATCAGATTCCCAGTCTATTGTTTTTCCTTTCAACCATGCAACTCGACAAATTTGGGCACTTTCTGTCGAGGAGATAGAATTCCAGTCACAAGACAGTGTCATGTAGCGTAGAGAATGTCATTCATGGTCAGAAACCCAGTTTCAAGTTTTTGCATAATCACCCTAAGAACTACTTTGTACAAAGGAAATGGCCAATGCTCATTTGAGTCGTTGACAAAGGATCATGATCACTTGAAAATTCATTAGTTAACTGTCCACCAGCCTTCCCTTATGAGCCTTAGTCCTGGGCTAATTTTAAGGTTCTCAAGTGCCGCCTGGTATTTGCTTGGGGGAGCTAAAGCTCGGAAGTACTTCAGAGAGGAGCAAGAAACATTCCAAGATTGAGGGCTAGAGCTAAATTCCTGAGCTCAATTTCAATAACCCGACTGAAAACGAAGAAGAACGTAAATGACCTAATTATACCAAGTCTATATCACATGCATTATTTTCTAATTAAGCTAGCATGATACAAACACTGTAACAGACCATTGTTATTGGTACAAAATACAAGCAAGCTTAAAAAAACCGAGTGCTTTCTCCATCTTCTCTATAGTTTATTGTCTTCAAATCATCAGTACTTCCCTCAATATTTCTCTACTCTTCTGTATCAACTGGTCCATCAATTTTATGAACCTCAACAACCACGGGATCTTCTGTTCTGACTCTTATTATGGTTTTTTCCGCTGACTACTGCATCTCTAATCTTTTGGTCAGCCTCCTTGGTTGCTTCCAATGCACCGTCCATTGTTTTTCTTTGCTGTGTCCCCCAATCGCGTCTGCTACTTGTGTTGCTTTTCCAACCCTTTCTTTAGCTGTGTAAGCCACAAACTGTATTGCCCCTACTCGGGTCCACGGCTTGTTGCTTGACTTCATGCTGGACTTCTTGACTTTAGGGTGCTCATTCAGATAGATTGAATATTTGGGTAGGATTAATTTTTTTTGGTTGATATTATAAATATCAACGTTTTTATTGTTAATTTTCATGTATTTATATTTAAAATAGATCTATGATATGGACTATAAGTTACCTCTAATATTAAATTTAATTTTTATATCCTTCACCATCATTAAATTCTAATTCCCTCTTCCTCCTCCCCTCCACTCCAACAAAGAAATAAGTCTTTTTTTTTTTTTACATTAAAGGTTAAAGAGATCCAAGATAAATGCTTAATTTTTAAATTATCAAAAATAAAAACAAAATAAAATAAAATATACAGATTAACCTGATTGACTGGCTTTAAAAATCCCAACCCATGCATTAAATATTATTTTTTTAGTTTTTCTGAACAACTATCATCCGTAAATAATACAAATATTATCGTATGAATTATTTTTTTGAACACCCTTACTTGCCTTTGCCTGGGATCATTTGTTGCACCATAAAAAGTTCCTGGTGTCTCATGATCTGTGCCGTTTCCTTCTCTTCTCGTCTCTGCTGCTACATTGCGACCCTGCAAAATATTTTAGCACAGATCAAAGAGGTAAAATAAAGTGCTGTTGGCCTAGCTTATGAACCGACAACTAGTCCCCCGTCATTGAGATATCTGTAATTCAAAACTAGCCAGACAAGGTAGGGAATTTCAGAGCCATGATTTTCAGTTAATATAGAAAATAAAAAAGATTTATATATCGTATTAAGAACGTCTAAAAAACATATAATATTTTTGTTTACATAGGTATTGAAGATCTAAAACTCAAATATGAAATATAAAAACTATTTTAC
>Ga0325402_1002761_pt1 | contig 15566 bp, 9 predicted proteins | sample PopdelMetagenome_22_FD_207212 | JGI IMG/M metagenome (GOLD analysis project Ga0325402, IMG submission 207212) | Populus deltoides microbial communities from Bellville, Georgia, United States - Xylem-PdKOR-R3 | ecosystem: Host-associated > Plants > Phyllosphere > Stem > Wood/Secondary xylem... | reverse complement strand
TTCACATACTTTAAGTTCTTGATTCTCTATAATCAACGGGTCCAAGTTTGATTTTCAATACATTTGATTCTTAAGTACATGGTTATTTCTAAGTCAAGATTTAGCTATCAAAAACTTAATTTTTGTCTTTCTTGGGTGGTTTATTTACTTCGTTATGGGTTTTGAGATTGCTATCCTAGAAGTTCGCATCAGTTAGTATCAAGCTAAACTCTAAAAATCAGGTTATACCTTTATAAAGTTTTTGTTTTTTATATTTCATATTTAAATTTCTCTTTGGTTTTAATCTTCTACTCTTTCTCTTGCTTGCAACATTTGCAATTACAATAATAATAATAATAAAAAGAGTATTCTTGTTGTTTTAATTATTGTCCTTACATATCAGTAACACTAAATTAAAAAGGAGATTAAAACAAACCACGTTGGGATCGCTTCAAAATTGATATTCTAGGGTTCTTAGGTATTATAACATCAAATATTAAATTTTAGGTCATTTGGACTTTGTTTGGCTTGCGTTTTAAATTTGGGTGTTAGATTGCGTAAATAAGTCTGATTTATGTCAACTTATAAAACATGTTTCACTATTGTTGAAATCAGCCTAATACTAAAGTTATATTTAGGATGTTCTGGTGTTAATAAAGTCATTTTTATTAATTTTGCATCTAATTTATTTCGCATCTTAAAAGAATTCATATTTTGTATGAAATCATTTGCTACTCACAAAACTGTAATCATAGTTTTGTCTTTGTTTATTTTTGTATATTTATTACTTGTTGAGTTATACACATATTTGAATTGCGCTACTAAGTTGTTCTTTTTTTGTTGTGTTGAGTTTCAAAGTGAAAAGCCTAATTGAGTCAAACACGAGAAGAGTGTAAACATGTGAGGAGGAGTGGGAAAATAATTTTTTTTCACTAATGTATTTTATAGATTTAAAGATGTCGGAAAACACCAAGAAGACACCACCAATTAAAAATTAGGCTTTTTAAATTTAAGACTCGGTACAAAAGATGGAAATGATGAACATGGGTAATAGGAAATTTGGAGGATAGGATGGTTAGAAGGGATAGGCATGATGCTGAAATTCATCATTTATGAAATAGAGTTAGTTAGGGTGGAAACAATGCTAGAAGGCATGAAAGACATGTTAGTCTCATTGTTGACGATGATTTTGATATGATGAGTAATGAAAATTATGATAATGCATCTTTAAGCCATAAAGATGAGTTTGGGTAGCTTAGAAACCATAGGTATAAAGGAGTTAAAAGAGATGACTAGTTTAGCCAAGAAGATGATTTGGGTAATTTTAGGTACTATGATGGGATAAATAGGAGTTTAGGTATCATTAAGATGAAAATTCCTTCATTTAAAGGGAAAACAATCCCGATACATATTTGGAGTGGTAGAAAAAAATAAAGCTCGTATTTGATTGTCATAAGTATTTAGAGGGTAAGAAGGTTAAGCTTGTCCTAATTGAGTTTGTGGACTCTGTTATTTTGTGGTGAGATCAACTTATGTTGAGTCGTAAAAGGAATCATGAGAGGTTTGTTGAGACTTGGAAGGAAATAGAGGCTATTATGAGGAGATGATTTATCCCTGGTCATTATTATGTGAAATTATATCAAAAGTTGAAGTGTTTAAGTCGAGATACAAAAAGTGTTGATGAGTACCATAAAAATATGGAAATTGCGATGGTTCAGGCTAATGTAGTGGAGAGGATATAGAAGCCACTATAGCTAGGTTTTTAAATGGGCTGAATTGCAAAATCATGAATGTTGTGGAGTTGCAACACTTTGTGAAGTTGAAGGATATGATGCATATGACAACAAAAATAAAAAGACCAGCTCAAGCATAAGGATAATTCATGACCAAGCTAACCATTGGGTTTTTTTATCACCTTAGAAACCTAATTGGAAGGCTTATATAAGGTTTGCCTAATCTCAATCGAATATGAGGGAGAGAACTGAAACTCTAAAAAAAAAAAAGGACATCTCTATCAATAATAGAGGTAAAGTTGAAACTCTTGCATCTTGTAATTGTGACATAAAATGCTTTTGTTGTTTAGGAGTTAACCATGTTACTTCGCAGTGTCCAAACAAAAGAGCTATGGTTATGAAGGCTCCTGGTGAGGTTGTGACCGTTGGGGAGGTTAATGATGAGGAGAAGTTGCCCACATTTAAGGATGTTAATGATGATTGTGTTAAGTATCCGATTGAGAGGGAAGCACTTATGGTAAAATGAGGACTAAATTTACAAGTTAAGGTTAGAGACTTGGAGGAACAATGAGAGAACATCTTCCATACGGGGTCTAATGTTCAGAATAAGGTGTGTAGTACAATCAATAATAGTGGGAGTTGCACTAATGTAGCTAGTATTGATTTGGTGGATAAATTGAACTTGCATACTACAAAACACCATATTCCATAAAAATTGCAGTGGTTGAATGATTATAGAGAGGTGAAATTGTTTAAACAAGTTCTAGTTGCATTTTTTTTTTAAAGTATTATGATGAAGTGTTATATGGTGTTATGTCTATGCATGCTAGTCATTTCTTGTCGAGTAAGCCTTGGCAATATGAAAAAAAAAACTATGCATGATGAGTTTAAAAATAGATTTTCTTTTGTGGAAGATGAGAAGTCTATAGCTCTTGTTTCTTTAACATTTAAGGAGGTTTATCAAGATCAATTGAAGCTTAAAAAGGAGAATATGGCTAAAAAGAGAGTTTGTATGTGAAGAAAAGGTTTATTCAAAATATTTTCTTTGCTAACAAGACTATGCAGGGTTTTGATGAAGATCCTTTTGTTTTAGGTTAATGGTGGTTTGTTGCTTTTAGAGGGTGTTCTTCATGTTAAAGATTTGAGGACGAATCATCTTGATTGGAGAAGGAATGATACGATCCAAGAAAAGTTGAATAAAAAAATTCAGATTTTAACGTAATTGTGTCTACTGTCTAGTTTTATGCTATCAAGCATAAATCTCATTCTAATTGTTGGATCAAGTTGAAATCTGTTACTGCGTTGAAAAACAAAAGAGAAAAAGCAAATTGAATGGTGAAAAAGCAATATTTTATTATTGATAAAGAAAAGGCCTATATATAGGTTTTACATCACAACATTCATTTAACCACTACTCCTATAGAATAGGACAACAAGGACCACTTACTATAGCCATTAAACCACGATTTGTTTAACTGAAGAAATCCCTAAAGACTAGGACAATACGAAGTTATCATAAATAATAATAACAAATCTTAACATCCCCTCTTAAACTGAAATCTGCAGATATCAGTTTACAAGAAAAATCAACCCTCTGCAAAATTCTTGTTCACTGCAGAACGTGAACAAACTCCAAGTAGACCACACAATTTCACAAATGTAGCAAATTTGAGAGGTTTGGTTTGTATATCTGTAACTTGGTCTTCACTTCGATAATAAACTAGTTTGATTGTTCCATCATTGCTGAGATCTCTTAAAAAATAATATCTCACATCGATATGCTTGCTTCTTCCGTGTAGCACTGGATTCTTGGAGAGTTTAATCGCTGAGTTGTTGCCACAAAAAACTGTAGTGGCCTTAATTTACTGGAATTGTAGTTCTTCAAGAATTCTTCTTAACCAAATAGCTTGACAAACACAAGTTGTGGCAGCAATAAATTCAGCTTCTGTAGTTGATAAAGCAACAATTTATTACTTCTTAGAAGACCATGAAATAACACCTGTGCCCAACATAAAAACATAACCTGAAGTGCTCCTTCTGTCATCTTGATCTCCTGCATAATCACTGTTAGTAAACCCAAACAACTCTAACCTTTCACTCTTCTTATAGAACAACCCAAAATCTCTAGTTCCTTGCAAGTAACGAACGATCCTTTTGGCTGCTAACAAATGCATTTATGTTGGATTCTCCATATACCTACTGATTAAGCTCACAGAGTACATTATGTCTGGTCTTGTTCCAATTAAATACATCAAATTGCTAACAATTTGCTTGTAAAGTGTGTTGTCCACCTTCTTCCTTTCATGATCTTTGTTTAGCCTTAAGCCAAATTCAGTTAGAGTGTTAACAGGATTGCAATCCCGCATCTGAAACCTGTCCAAAATATCTTGCACATACTTCTTTTGAGAAACAAAAATCCCATTAGCAGATTCCACTACTTCTATGCCAAGAAAGTAATGCATCATACCAAGATCAGACATTTCAAATTCAATCATCATAGATTTTTTGAATTCCTTAAACATGACAACATCATTTCCAGTAAATATAAGATCATCTACATATAAACAAACAATGAGCAGTTTCCCTTTATCTCCAATTTTAACAAATAATGAGTGCTCATATGGACATTTGTGAAAGCTTTCTTTCAAAAAAATAAGTCTTAATGCGACTATACCTAGCTCATGGAGCTTGTTTTAACCCATAAAGAGCTTTCTTTAATCTATAAACTTTATGTTCATTTCTGATCTTAACATGACCAAGAGGTTGTTCAACAAATACCTGTTCTTCCAAGTTTTCATGCAAGAATGCCGATTTGACATCCAACTGGAAAATAGGCCACAAGTTCTGCATTGCTACTAATGCAATCACCAATCTGATTGTATCATATCTTGCAACGGGAGCAAAAACTTCTGTATAATCAATAAATAATAATAACAAATCTTAACAAAATCTTACCAGGAGTTTTCAAACATAATGCTATACAGGAGGTCGAGATTTCAGGTCAATAAGAGTTCAAGAAGGTCTTGCAATATGAATTTTATTATTTATTGCCTTTTGACTTGTGAACTTTCTATTTGGAGATTATTATTTTCCTCATAATACAAGGGTATTTAGCAACCATGATGTTTTGATAAACTTGTATTTTGCGTAATGCAACACTTTTCTTTTTACTAGGACAAAGAACGAATTTAACTTATCAATGTATAGCTGATCTTATGGCATCTTTGTATATTTCGGGTTCTTGATTCTTTATAATCAACGAGTTCAAGTTTAATTTTCAATTCCTTTAATTTTTAGGTACAAGATTATCTTTAAGTCAAGATTTTTCTATCATGAACTTGATTTTTAGCTTTTTTAGGTTGTTTATCTACTTTATTATAGGTTTTGGAATTGCTATCATAAAAGTTCGCATCGAGCTGCATATTTATACTTTCAAGTAAATAAGAATTTTACCAAGTTCATACATTGAAAATATAATCAAGGGACTAATCATGTATCACACATGTGAAGAAATTATTCTTCAAAAAGTGATCAAAGAAATACTTAAAAAAAAAAAACTACTCCAGCATGAAGTAATGCTACTTCTCACTTATAAAGTCTTATGTGCCAATAGTTCATTAATTTAGACTCATGGAGCTTTTAATCAGGCTATTGATGAGAGAAATGGTAATCTTACATAATTAACATGTTTAAGAAAATCAATCATTCAATTAGTATTTCAATTCCATTCATAAATCTTATAAATTATATATTTTAATAAATGAATTCTGCAAACTTATTATATAAAAAGGGTGATTGTTGAATTCTGACGAAAGATAAAAAGCGTAGTTAAAGAGGAAAAAGATGTGAACCTAAATTTTCTGCCTTCCTGTGCATTTATGGATTGTGAAAAAGCAGTATAAAGGTACAGCACCTTTTATCAAGCACGCTAGTCAAGCTTACAAGCGTGGCATTGAGTCATTCTTGTCAACCTCCATGGCTGTTAAATTATCTATTTGTTCATAATTAACTTAATTATGACATTAACTTGTCAGGAAATACATCATCAAGTTAAAAGGGACATCTGATATCATAATCCTGATTATATATCTAGCAGGAATTGTGCCAGAGAAATCATCATCTATGGTAGAATTAAGTGTACTCTGCTTCCAAAGTACTATATTGGAAATGCAAACTGGCAATTGGGATTGTGCGCGCGCACTAGGATCCTTTGTCAGAATTCTTGTAACTTATGATTCAGTAACAATTATAACCAGTGCACTAATCAAGCACAACGAAAAAGAGTTAAGAATCTCTGTATAATGTTCTTGGCTGATAATCTTTGAGGTTTTGACTGTTGATTATGGGTAGAAAAGTTCTTTTAGCCGCCCACAAGAAGTCTTTTCTTCAATGAAAGTGATGAGGACAACAGAAGAAGGAAATTTTCAAAAGCTGAAAGAAAAAATGGAAAGTTAAAAAGTCCAAGGAATTCGTTGTTTGTGCTATATGCATTTTACACTCAAGAAATGTGTGTTAGTCCTATTTCTGTCGTGTCGTGAAGGAATCTACACACAGCTTTATTTTGTAGCTCCTGCAGAAGTGAAGAGCTTGAGATGATGAAGCCATCACTTGCTAATGTTGGCACAAATTAGATGCATAATGTAAACATTTATGGTGTCAGGATTGGATCCTCAGTTACTTGGTAATTGTTTCCAAAATTTCATTGCATCTGTCACCGAAAACATAAAGCTGGTTTGTTGTCTAGGACCAGCCAGGAACGGAACCCGTGTGTGTAATGTTGCAGAGCGCTATTCTACCACTAGTAATAGCAAAACTTCTACAAGATTTAATGGTTATGTGACAGCAAGATCAGAACCCAGAACCCTAGAGAGTTAAATCTTTTATTATGTTCTTCAAATGAGCTTAAAAGTTGACCCGCCGAGCCATTCCTGTTCTTATAACTAGGATTTGGACTGAGCTAAACTAAATGGCAACAACGATAAAGGTTCATTTTCTAATTTTATAAGAATAGAAGCGAAACTCTGACTGTTGTTCCAGGCCCATTTGCAGGGCCTGTGTAGTAGACTGTTTGGAAATCAGATCCATTTCCATGAGCAGAAATGGAACGAAGAAATACGCAGATCCAAATATATGAACCTCTCTAACCTCCTTTCTCACCCAAAAACAGTCTATTTTGTTTCTGTACATATTACTTCGCACAGACAAAGTTCATAAGAGAAAAAAGCTTAGCATGGACAAGATATCTGCCTTCACTGATAAAGACGACCAAGGTTGTTAAAATCACGATTCAATTCGTAAAATTATACATTTTTACAAGTTGATATAGACTTTACGTGCTAAATCGTTTATAAAACTCAAAAATAGGTAAAATCAAGTCAAAATCGGGTAAAATCACGATTTCACCACCGATTGAACGAGTTTACCCGCGGGAATTAAAAATGCACTGTTGCTGACAGGTGTCGACCGCCTATTGGCTTTAACAGAGCAAATGCAATTCCACCGAATCATCAATCACGTATGCAGTCTTCTCTTCACATTTCAGTTCATCATTCACGTTCAGAACAAAAAAAATCCCTAAATTGAAATCCCTAAATTCTAAATCATCACTGAGGATTCCTCAGTGACTCAGTCTCTATCTCTTTCTCTCAGCCATCCACGATTCCACGAACACCGTCCAGCGGTACTCCATAATAGCCCTCGCCCCTCATGTTTTTTATTTTTCCATCATCGACGACGTCCTTTTCACCAGCCACCGTGAGAACCAGAGTCCACCCAACAACAACAGCGTCTCTCCAGTCTCCACTAGGTAAGTTACTCTGTTTATCTTATTTGCCTGCGAATTTTAGATTCAAATTTAACCGTGTGTGTGTGTGTGTGACTGTTTTTTCCACATAAATCAGTTGTCTTTGTTTCTTAATCTGAACAAATTGGAGTCACGTTAGTAACCCATTAAAAATTCCATAACCTCTAAGCATGCAGGTGCTTTTCCCTAGATGTTTTTATGTTTGAGTTGATCTTGATAAGATGATGAATTTTTGAAGGTCTGGTACTGTTAATAGATCTGACTAAGTTCTCCAGAGTGCCTGGGTTTAGTAGTTTTGGTTTAGTTACCAAGTAACCTGTATCTGCTTCGCTATTTTTCTCTTGAACTGATTTATGTGGAATTTATTTTGTCTTATTAGTATGATGGAGCAATCTAATAAAGTCTTTCAAAGATTCATCTGAAATGAGCAGTATCTAGCTAGTTGTATTCAATGTAGATTTTTTGCATTTACTTGCAATGATCTCCATAAGGACTTCAATTTTCTGAAATTCCCTTATAGTATGAGTCTAAAAAGGAGGTTTTTCATAGAAGTTTGGCTGTTGAAATAACCTACTAATCTTAGTCATGTTCTTGGGGACTTGATTCATGATGCTCTGCCTCTGCTTGTTTCAGTTTAGTCCTTGTTAGTTGTTAGTGTTACCTCATCTGCAATGCATGTTGTTGGCTGGAGAATTGGGCTGTGATTATGTTGAAAATGCTTGTTTCTTTTGTGTGCATGTGCATCGGCACCTCGCATGCATTTGCTATCATGTTTTGGGTGTTTCTGTTTCTTGCCCTTTCCTTCTAGTTTTTATTTCTATTTTTTTTTAAAGCTGAACGGTTACCTTATATGCATATGTTGTTGTGTTTTCTCACATAATAGGTTGTCAAGGATAAGCGGAGTGGCAAGACCAAGGGCTGTGGATTTGGATAATAATATAGATATGGGCTGTTATGTATTATGGTATTTTTTTTTAACAAAAATTTAATTACAATCATAAAATGTTTGTATTGATTATATGGTTGATTTGAATTGTTGAACTTATGGCATCTAGAAAAAGTTCTTCTGGTAATTCTTGAATTGTTAAATTTTTTTAATATATTTTAAAATTCCTTACGATTTTATGATTTTACGATCCATTTTTACGATCCGAGTTTGTTTTGTATTTTCTATGCCGTGTCAAAATTGCGATTTTAACAACCTTGAAGATGACAAAGACAGAGACATGACGAAGCAAAAGAAAAGATGCCATGTAGAGGGGAAAAGCTTACCCCTCCATATGAGTACTTTAATACATACCATCAAGAGCTCACATGGAGCTAGTCAAGCAAAAACACTAAGATATCTTAGTTGAAGATGAATTTACTGCATCAAATTTTCATGATCAAGCATGTTCTTCTCGTTGAAAGGAGAGACAACGTAATCTTTAGATTTAGACTGGAACAACAGAATTGAAATAGCACACAGAAAATTTCGTGCACTCTATATTTTCTAAAATAACAATGGAAGTGTCAAATTCTGACTTTTTGAAAACTTAATTTTTTTTAATTTTTATATTGTTAAAAATAAATTTTTAAAAAAATATAAAAATATATAAATAAAAAATATTTTAAAAAACCAAAACCCCATCTTAAAATGTAAGGAATAACTATGTTTTGGTGGGCTGGGTTCATATTGACATTATAATTGTGTCTTGCCAATAATCGGTTAAGTCCCCCTCCAAAACAACTTCTGAAATCAAAGATGGCTGTGAATGGATGGTAAGTTTGAAAATTGAAACAAACTTCTGTAATTAATATATTTAAATTCAATAAATTTATAATTAAAACTTGTAATGCATAAACAAAATACTTTCAGATATGGATTTTTACTATTAAATTAAATTGATTTACATAGTAAACTTTGACATCTCGCTTGAATATTTAGTATATGTCTAAGTATTACGGTGCATGTTACTTTTTAAAAATATTTTTTAATTAAAATAATATTTTTTATATTAAAATTATTTAAAAATATATAAAAAATTAAAAAACTCTTTAAAAACATATTATAACACAAAAACAAACACTAATGATTAGAAGTAGTCATGCTCTCTTTTGAATACCCAGAGCGGACTCGCATCATTTTACAAGGAGAAAAGTAAAAGATGGGATTAATTATTGACCTCTGATGCAACTTGAGAGTGGTAAACAAAAAGCCGTACTGAAAAAAGAAAAGAAAAAAAAAGAGCCTGTAGTATTCCAAGCTTAATTTGTCTTTTTGATTGGTTAGCGTGGAGTCAAAAGGTACACCTTTTAGCAAGCACGCCAGGCTCCACAGAAATGGTTTCTCAGTCCAGTCATTGTCACTGCAACAATGGTAGAGAATTTGAAAGGATTCATTACTAGCATGATCTATTCATACTCATTGTTGTCTCTTTCAGTTTACTAGAGGATTTGGACATATGGTCATTTAGCTTATTAGCTTTGAAAGGAAATATAAAGTTGGAAGAGATCAAGGAAAGAGACTAATCATCTGAATAAATACAAACTTTTTCAGTCAGAAGAATTAGTATGAAACATAACAAAACTTTGAACATTAAAAGAAAGTTGAAAAGGAAAAGAAGGGGAAAAAAGATCTTTCAGAAGATATTAAAAGTGTTTGCAAGGTGGAAGTGGAGTTCCACACAAACCAGGATTGTTCTTGAATGCAGACGCAGGAATTATGGCTTTGTGAGGAGGAATCCTGCCTCTTAGTCTGTTACTAGACACATCAAATTGCTTTAGCGCCTTCAGATTTAGAACAATCTCTGGAATAGCACCAGTCAGCTTATTTCTTGAAAGTAAAATTGTGGACAACTCTTTGGCATCGCCAAGCTCCTCGGGTATCATCCCAGACAGCCCAGTATTCACTAGCTTCAAAACCTGCAATTCTCTCATTTTCCCAATTGACTTTGGTAGTGATCCTCCCAGTGTGTTGTGTGATAGAACCAATGAACTAATAGATGACATTGCTGGTCTCTCTCCTATGTCATCATCAATTGGACCAGTGAACATATTGTAGGAAAGATCAATGGAGTTAAAATGGCCTAGTGGGTCTTGGACTTCTTTAGAGAATATTACATTTAAGTGGCCACTGAACTTGTTGGAGTGAAGATCAAGATCCATCAGAAGTGAAAGGTTCTTGAATTCAACTGGGATGGATGAGTGAAATCCATTATTTGATAAGTTGAGAAATGAAAGGCTAGTAATGTTACCAATCCACCAAGGCAGCTTTCCTGTTAATGCGTTTCCTGACAAGTCAAGTTGTGATATTGATGATGAAGATAGCCAGTGAGGAAGTTCCCCTTCAATCCCAGTATTTGCCAACATAAGCTGGAAGACTCTTAATTCCTGGAACCAGTTTGGTATTCTAACTAGTCCTAACGGATTATATGAAAGATCTAAAGTCTGTAAGCCCTTCAACTTAGCTAGCTGAGGAGGAAGCTGGCCGGAGAGTCGGTTTCTTGATAAATCAAGTGTTTGAAGGTTGAGTAAATTTCCAAAACTTGAAGGGATCTTTCCTGTAAAATAGTTGTTAGAGAAAAATATATCAGTAAGAGCTGTTAGATGACCAATGGTTGCTGGTAGTTTTCCAGTGAGCTTGTTATTCTCAAGGATTAGCCTTTGAATCTTTGAGAGCTGGCCAATTGATGGTGGTAAACTGCCAGATAACTTGTTTTCTGATATACGACAGAATATCATAGAACCAAGTCCAGATATCGAAGATGGTATCCTTCCTGTGAGCTGATTTTGATTGAGATATAGTAGTTCCAATGCAGCAAGTCCACCAATGGACTGTGGGATGCTTCCAGTTATCTGATTTTCAGATAGATCAAGATATCTGAGATTCTTAAGATTGCCAAAGCCTGTAGGAATTCTACCAGTAAAGTTGTTACCATGTAAATCAAGCTTAGTTATCATAACCACCTTGCCAATTGTTGGAGGAATTGGCCCCGACAAAGCATTTCCTGATAAACCAAGTTCAGAGACATGTGTCCAGGATTTCATAACAGATGGAGGAACAATACCAGATATAAAATTGTCACTAAGATACATCTTTTCCAGCTGAGATAAGTACCTTAATGTAGATGGTATTGATCCAGTGAGCTTGTTTGTATCAAGAAAGAGATGTGTGAGCTTTGACAACTTGCCAAGTTCTTCTGGTATTGGTCCCTTCAAGTCCTTGAGATTACTCAGGTCTAAAACTTGAAGACTGGACAAGTTTCCCAAATAAGGAGATAAAGTTCCTGACATGTACGTGTCCTCAATGAAGTCATTGTCTGACGCAAGACCAGGACGAGATACATTGACAACTCTGCCTGAGGCATCACAAGCAACACCTTCCCAAGAAGTGCAGCAATCAGAGGAAACTCTCCAAGAATGCAACAGTTTTGATGGGTCATCTGTGATTTTGTGTTTGAAATCAAGTAATGCTTCTTTATCAACTGGGTGGCATGCCTTAGAAGAGGCTAATGTAGAGAAGATGAGAAAGAACAGAAGTGAGAAGGTTTGGGGATGCATTGAAATCTCCATGGACAGTTTTGAGACTGTAGTGCTGAGGATCCGCTGCAAATTTAGCAGCGAGGAGAAGTGGTGCTCAAATAGTTCTGTGAGGCCCTTGTTTTTAATTTACTAAAAAATGGGTGAGTGCAAGGTTGTTCAGGATTGAGAAAAGCCATGCCCATTCTCCCGTGATTGAGTTAATTAGGCCTCAAAGTCAGAGGACATACACTAAAAGCATCCTGTCAGTGTGCTGCAATAACCAAGATACATAAATGCTATGGTGATTCATCTAACAGTGGAAAACACTATCGAAGGTTATGGATTCTTTTTCTTTCTTTTTACTCAAATTATCTACTGCTAGACCCATACATGCATTGGCAAGTGCTGTGTAAGAGCACTTTGGACTTAATCAGTACATAAAATATTCAAGCCTTGTTAAGGAAATAAAGGAAGTGGCCCTGCTGGTCAACAGTCACACCATTACCATTTTATGGCACCTCAAATTAACAGCTTGCCTTCAATAGTATACCTCACCTCCCATTGTTGACTGCTTGGAGCTTTCTTACATTTGTCAAGCCAAGTTAAAAAATAACCACTCGCTTTGATTGGGACATGGGCTTTCTTGTAGATCAACTATTAGGCATGTGAATCTGTGTTTGTCTTGTTTTCAATCCTGTTCAATTTGGCTATACATCCAAAGTACATACCTGGAATTTTCCTGCTGTCCTAAAAACATGACTGAAAGCAAAAGGTTTTGTTCTTTTGTTTGGATAGCATAAAGACATAAAATTAAATTACTTGAAGAACAATCCTGACAGCATAATTATCAAATTGTCTGTAAGCCTTGATTTAAGGATGTTAAGGGAGTATATGTTTGGTATACAATACAGAGTATTTTTCAATTGAAAATGCATTACATTAACATATTAAAACCATTGAAAAACATCTAAAAAAATTAATTTAATATTTTTTTTAGGTGAAATTAGTTTGAAAAACATTTTAAAAAGCAATTTTAAATATAAAAATAAGAACACCACCTGTTGTTCTCGAATATAATCCTTAGAAAACAAGCAAATAGGTACTTATGTTAAGGGTAAGGAAGATGCTGTTCACGAGTCTTGTTGACTAGGCTTGAGTGATTATTATTAACATATTCCAGATTTGTAGTTGGTGGGAAGTGAGCAGGACGGTCCATGATTGAAGAGGCAAGCATGGCTGAAATGTGAGTTGAAGTTTATGATTGGATAGGCTAAGAGCCAACTTGTTGCCATGAATACTTGAGTGGGCACTTACACATTTGTTGCCATGTAAAAGCTGCTGCTGCTGCTGCTGCTGCTGCTGCAACTTTCCTTTTTGATAAGCATTGTGACCTGGAATCCAGTAAATTATAGTGATGAATCTTTGTGTCCATCTTCATAAGATGTCCCCGAGAGCAGGAATGTTCGAGGCCATGATGATAAATCCTCTGGAGTTCAGAGATATCTAGGTCCAGGAGAGATTATTATATAATTATTATTATTATTATTATTATTGCTGCTTTTAGCTTAAACCCCGACCATCATCATGCCACGCCGTCACGGGTCTACCCATAATGGGTTTTTTTCCCGTGCCTATAGAATTCATGCTTGGATGGAAAAATGGAAGATGCATCATGATTTTCTCATCATCAGTTTGCACTACAAAAGTGTTACCTAGTTCAAGATAAAGGGCAATCCACTGGAATCTACCGGTTCAGGCCTTGCAAGAACATTCTACAACTTATAGTATTATATGATTATTATAATGGAACGAAAGGTCTCATCTTGCGGGGATAGCTCAGTTGGGAGAGCGTCAGACTGAAGATCTGAAGGTCGCGTGTTCGATCCACGCTCACCGCATTTTTTTAAGCTGCCTTGTCTAGTTCGAGGAAATGGGCTATGGGCTTATAAGAAGGCTATTAATGAGCCCGATGGGTCTTTCAAGGAGGATAGAGAAACTCTTTCAAGCAGCCATTGCTTTTTTGGGCTCCTTAAAGTTTTGGGCCTGTAATTGCTGTTTGTACGATATTTATATCAGGAAGGAACCAAACGTTTAACGTGTGACTTCGATACAATATTGTAGTGGGACCTATTACAGTAAAAAAGAAATGATAAAATCTCTTTTAAAAAATAAAAATTGGATGGTTAAAGGGGAAGATATTCTTTTTTTAAAGACAGTCGAATATTAAAAAGATAATCAATTGTTTTTTCCAGACTTTATCTAGCTATAATATGTAATTTAGACGTGAATCAAGGATAATAAAATTTGTTACACATCAAAGTATTTATTTATTGAGAAAACCATGATTATAGAAAAATTTTAAAATTATTTAAATAAAAAAACTAAAAAATCATAATAATACTGAATAAAAAAATAAACTTGGAAAACTATTTCTTTCAAATGAAAAAAAAATTATAAAACCATAATAATACAAAATATAAAAAAGAATTAACAATTAAAAATATTTATCTTTTCAAAAAAAACCTCTACATTGGTCTTCATTTATGAGAAGAAACTTGTTATCAAGTTCATATCTCATTCAGAAACTATCCACCACAATATTTCTGTGTAAATGTACCATCTCATTATGGATTTCTAACACAACATCTTTATATAAAGATGCCTCATCATAGATCTCATTACCGGGTTTTTCAATAATAGCAATTAATTAACACAAAAATAAAACACTAGTTATATATTTCAAAGGAAAACCTCTTCATCCACTATTACATGAGCAACTCTTATTTTGCGATATTTTCCGGTCATAGATTTAACAACACACAACAACTAACCAGTAAAAAACGTTGAGTTTTAATACATGTTTTCTAAAACCTTTAACCATGGTGATTTGACAGCACATAAAATAAAAAACACCATAAATTATTGCGCTTTTATATCAACTAACATAAATAAAAATAAAGAATAATAAGATTTGTTACAAGTCAAAACACTTACTGATAAAAAAAATATACTATAATTACATCAAGACTTTCAAAATACTTAATTTTATTAATTTATATCCCACCTATTAAAAAAAAAATATAACCCTTTATATAGAAACAAAACTAAAAAGTCATGGTAATACTAAATAAAAAAAATAAATTAGAAAAACTATTCCTTTCAAGTGAAGAAAAACTAGAAAATTATAATAATGAATTACAAAAAAAAATTAATTACAAAAATATATATATTTATAAAAAAAACCTATGATATCATATTAAAAAAAAAATTTACCGAAACTGGAAATATATGTGTTTAATGGATAAAATTAAAAAAATAGTAGCTTATTTGACAGATTTGTAAAAATTAGGGCCAAATAATGGGCTTTGCCAAATCTGTTGCATTTACAAATTTTCTGACATTTGCCACTAGGGTCAGGAGCATGTGCACATTGACAACCATAAAGCACGTGGACCTCCATGCCCAAACAAAACTTTATGCGCGTCTGCCCCACGTCCCGTAAATTCACGTGGACACAACATTAAACCTGTCAGAGGACACCCAAAAAA
>Ga0325402_1002760_pt1 | contig 15566 bp, 9 predicted proteins | sample PopdelMetagenome_22_FD_207212 | JGI IMG/M metagenome (GOLD analysis project Ga0325402, IMG submission 207212) | Populus deltoides microbial communities from Bellville, Georgia, United States - Xylem-PdKOR-R3 | ecosystem: Host-associated > Plants > Phyllosphere > Stem > Wood/Secondary xylem... | reverse complement strand
TGTTTATCTTATCTGATGGTACTAATATCTTTTATCTCCTGGTGTATGTTGATGATATTCTGCTCACGGGTAGCAACTCTGCTATGCTCCATCACCTTATACAGTTACTCAGCTCTGAGTTCAAGTTTCGTGACTTAGGTGTTGTTCACTACTTTCTGGGTATTGAAGTTCAGTCTACCAGTATGGGTTTAATGCTGCGTCAACATAAATATATTCTTGACATCCTCACCTGAGTTGGTATGACTTCCTGCAAACCAGTTGATACTCTAGTCTCCCCTTCGAAAGTCATTTTATTACCAGATCATTCATTCTCTGATCCTACACGATTTCATCAAATCGTGGGTGCTCTTCAATATCTTATCTTCACCAGTCCAGATATATGCTTTGTTGTTAACAGAGTCTGTCAGTTTATGCATGCTCCTACAGATTCTCATTGGGTCGTTGTTAAATGTATTTTACGCTATCTTAAAGGTACGGCATCTTATGGTTTCCATATCACTCGAGGCTCCTCTTTTGCTCTACATGGCTTTACAGATGCAGATTGGGCTGGTAGTATTGATGATCGCAAGTCTACGGGCGGTTATCTTGTCTTTTTTGGTCAGACGCTGATTTCTTGGAAATCCGGCAAGCAACGCACTGTTGTTCGCTCCTCTACTGAGGCTGAGTATAAAGCCCTTGCTGATGGTACCGCTAAAGTCATTTGGCTTCAATACTTGTTGACAGATTTGCAGGTTCCCTCACTCTCTGCTCCTACCATTTGGTGTGATAATCTTGGTGCTACCTATCTCTCAGCAAATCCTATCTTCCATGCTCGTACTAAGCATGTTGAAGTGGATTATCACTTTGTCCGTGACCGTGTTGCCAAGAAAGAAATTCAGATTCGTTTTGTTCCCTCTCGGGATCAACTTGTCGATGTCTTCACTAAACCGCTTCCTGTTGCATCCTTTACTGCTTTTCGGTTCAAGCTTCGGGTTGATCCCCCACCCTCAGCTTGAGGGGGTATATTATAGAATGTATATCAAGTATCTATCAGAATAGAAAATTAATATAGGATGTTGTAATCATTACAGTTACTCATGTACCTATCAGAATAGGAAATTAATATAGGATGTTGTAATCATTACAGTTACTGCAGTGTTCTGCTGCCTCTATATAAATAGGAAGGTTGGCTAAGGCACAACCTAACACATTCCATTATTCTCAACTATTTTATAGTAACAAATTAAATTAAATCCAGAATATCTAAGTCTTAATCTGTAGCATGTGGTTCATTATTTTGTTTGCTTACTTATATGTTTATACACATTGATAGACGTCATCTAATATGTGTTTTCACGTGAAGGCGTTAAGTTTGTATATTTGGAGCCAAGCTTTGATCAAAGGCATTTTCGTGGTCAAATGAAAATCTATCGCAATTAACGTCCTTCTTCCCCACTTTGCTTGGAAACCTTCGAGATGGACGGTCAGCAATCAATCTTTCTTGCTCCAAGCTTTAAGTAGTTCTGCGAAAGTCATCGAGGCAGAAACATTTGCTTCGGTGCAGTCTTGAGTAGAAGCTGTTTCGGAAACAACTTCTTCTGAGCATGATAGAATCATGGACAGGTTTAACAGATGGGAAAAAAAGAAAGATTCATATCCTTGTGAAGTGTTAATTTTTCATATTCAAGCCTCAGAACAGAACTAGCAATAGTGCTATATACTGAAGAAGAGCGCGGTCGTGCACTATATATACTCTCAATTACGGGTATTTTAGAATTATAAAATAGTTTCATAAAATTTTTAAAAAAATAACACATACCATAAAAATATTAAAAAAATAGTACAGTTTGAAGACAAAGAACACAACCGCTATTCAAAACAACAGTTAAACACAACAGTTATTAAGAATAATAGTTGTTCGAAAAACTATATCCCTCTTAATTTAATTAACATGCAAGAAAAATCAAACCTAGAATTTTATAAAGATTCAATGGTAAAAAAAATAAGATTTAAGATTAAATGACCAAGAACAAATGGGTTACCAAGGACACACTAGAGCTTCGTTTTTTACATAACCAGTACTATTAGAAAGATCTCGACAAGACGATTCTAGTCATACATTGAAAGACCATCAAATGTGACTGTAATTTGTTCAGAGTTAATTACGATCTTATTTGGTGTTTTTTCAAGGTGTAGTTAGAATCGTCTCGTCAAGATCTTTTTAACTGTACCGGATGTGTCAAAAACAGGGTCATGGTGTGTCCTTAGTGACCTATTTTTTCTTTCCATATCATCTTATTTTATTTTATTTTTTTAATCATTCAATCTTGAATATTATATTTTAATCATTGGATCTTCATACAAATATTGATTGACTTTTGTTCAAATTAATTAATTTAAAAAGAAAAGATATTTTGAAATATTCACTAAACAACAGCTATTTCAAATAGCAATTATGTTGAAAAATATATTTCAAAACGTGACCGGTATTTCAAATAACAGATGTGTATAAAAACAATATTTTGAAACGTAATAGTGTTTCATTTTATTTTTCAAATATTTTTTCAACTTGTGTTATTGTCCCGGAACGATTAGCAAACCATGCTATCTATATATATATATATATATATATATCTCGATTACTACCACCTAGGCATTTTATTTCTCTAAAAAATAGTAATTTTCAGTTGAATCTCTTATATATTCCTTGTTTCCATGATTTACATTCAATTAGTTTCTCAAATCAGTATGCATTGCCTTAATTTGCACAAACTATTAATAAAGCTGTCGAAGAATAGAAGTTTTAGAATTTATTTGTTTTTTTATATTAAAAATGTTTTTGAAAAAAATTAATATTTTTTATTTTTTTACTTCAAATTATTTTTTTTATAGTTTTTTAGATATTTTTAATTTGTTGATGTAAAAAATAAATTTTAAAAATAAAAATATATATATTATTTTAATATATTTTAAAATAAAAAATATTTAAAAAAATATATGTTAGACGGTATCCATCATGCTTTTATCACTATGCTCACGTATTACATCACCTATTGATTTTATTGTTTTTTTATATTAAAAATATTTTTGAAAAAATTTAATATTTTTTATTTTTTTACTTCAAATTATTTTTTATATTCTTTTAGATATTTTTAATTTAGTGATGTCAAAATAAATTTTAAAAATAAAAAATATATATTATTTTAATATATTTTTAAATAAAAACTATTTTAAAAAATATCTGTTATCATGCTTTTATCACTATCCTCACGTATTACACCTCCTATCGATTTTATTGCTTTTAAGGACGGCAGCATTAATTGGCACAAGTAGCTAGATGAAAGTTGACCATCCCAAAATAGGAAACTTATTATACTTTAATTGGCACTTGTCAGTATAGAAGAAGGAATGACGTGAGTGCCCCCGAAGGCAAGGACTGGTAAAGTTTACGAGAGTTAAAAAACAAAGTCGATTATCCGCAGCCTTTATTTTTAAGTTTTAAAAGTATTTTAAAAGAAAATTAAAAATTTTTTATTTTTTTTAAATTAATATTTTTTATACTTTTAGATCATTTTAAGGTGTTAATATTATTAATTTTTAAAAAATAAAAAATATTATTTTAATATATTTTTAAATAAAAACATCATAACGATACTCTAAACAGATAAAGAAAAAAGGCAAAGAACACGGGCACCTGTAGTTGTTAAGCTTTAGAAGGATTTAATAAAAAAGAATTAATTTGAGTTCGGTTTTAAATTTAATGGAAGAAAATTATTGATTTAATAAAATTTGGTTAATGATTTTTAGTACTTTAATTAACCCATCCGATTGGATAAACGGAAAAGAATTTTTTAAAAAATACTATCTTTTTTTTAATTATTGTGCCAATAAAGCACAACTATTTATCATTCTAAAATACACATACACACGTATGACGTAACCATTCATGTCTGAAATGATAAAACTGTCCCCATTGTTCCTCATCAGTCATCCCCATTTTCCACATGAATCTAGCAAGGGTATTTTTGTTATTTCAGACATGTTCATCGGCGATGCCATTTAAGAAAAACAGAGGTGCTCTATGTTTCACATAAAGAATTGCAATTCATGGATAATTGTTAATATCTAATAATAATATGGTATTTTATTGTATGACAAGAGTCCTGGAACAAGATGAAGACATCCCTCCCAGGGGACAAGAACTGAAAAATGTAGAAGTCTGGGAGAGATTAATGTTCTGGTTTAAATGCAAAGCCACAACCTGTAATATGTTTTTTTAACTCCTAGTTAATTAAGTACTGAACTAGTTTTGTTCTGTCAGTTGAGTACCCAAACCAAAAATCTTCATTCAATTTGTCCTATTTGGCGACAAAAATATGATGTAAATGGGATCGATGTTTATGTGATTTGATATTTTTCGGACAAAAACAGAGGTGCTCTTGATTGTTTTTCTTAATCAAACGATGAGAAATTCATAGTTTTAAATTTGATCATACAGGCATGGTTTTATAAGAGTAAAAATGGCCATAAATTAGATCCCACTGCTAGGAGCTTTTGCTCTCTTGGCTATGGCTTTCTCATTTGCTACTCCGCATGCGACTCCCAGCCCCCTCCAAGACTTTTGCATGGCAATAAATGATGCTAATTGTTAATGGGAAATTATGTAAGAACCCAGAATGATTTTCTTGTATTCAGGACTAAATGTTTCTGAAAATACATCAAATCAAATTAGAGTACATATTAATCTCATACTTTTTCTTGGTACGTAAAGTTTATGAACCAGATGGTGGCCTGGACTCTCCACAGTATCATCCTAGAGCATTGGAGGTTCTTTTGGTTTTACAAGGCATTTTATTTTACGTGCTGGTTTTGTCACATCACACCCAGATCACCGTCTCTTCACAGAGATTCTACAACTAGGAGATCTTTTTGTGTAGCAGATGCAATTTCTTTTGCTGCATTAACAAGCCAAGACCCAGGAGTAAATCCAGTAGCAAATGCAGTTTTTGGAGCCAGTTGGCCTATTTATCCTGAAGTTCTGACCACCGCTTTACAAATGGACAAAAGGTTTGTGGAGGATCTCCAACTTAAAACTGGGTCGATCCCTCTCTTGGACCTTTGAAGGCAATCCATACTCAACATGTAACTGGTTGAGTTATCACAACATAGTTGATCAAAATGTCAGCAGCAATATTTTTTAGAGCAAGTAAAAGAGGAGATATAAATGTTGGTTTACTTGTTTCTGTAGCGCGTTAGAGCTGCCAGTTTAGAAGCAGTATTACACAAGGTCGAATGAATTCCATAACAATTTTAGAAAGTCTTGAAATCAGATCACAATTCATTGTTTGCTAATTGTGGAGGTCTACACTGATGAATCAATTTAAGTCACTATAAGCAAATAGAATACGGTTTCAAATTAATGTCACCAAAAACATGAACTCTGTTAACATGCTGTACAAGCATGTGATGATCTGGGAGATCAATGTTCCCTTATTATTTAATCTTATCAAGGAGAAGTCTTTTTGGCTAATCAAGCCTCAGCCAACTGTTTGAAATTAATTGGGGATACAAATCGTGGTTCACCAGCATAAAGGGTTAGAGCTGCTAGTTTTGAAGCAGTCATTGTAGGATGGAATAAATCCCAGAACAAGTATTCATGGCGATTCAGACAAAGATTTGCATTTTTGTCACAGATGCCTTCGCCATTGAACCTCTTAACTCCACAACAAGCAATTTGCACCTCCTTAAATCCTGATGAGTGTTCAGAAGATTTAGGAATGGTCAACTCAACTGATGCACAAAACTAAAACATTTTGCTGAAATTTGTCAACGTATTGAAGTTTGTCTTCAGAGAGAATAGCTTACCGAATGGAAAAGGGTTGTCTATCACATTGATGGTCATCTCATATGTGTTTCCAAGTGAATACTTTAGGTCTGTATATTCTGAGCCGAGCTTCATCAGGAGGGCGTTGATTGTTGAATGAAATTCTAAAGCAAGGTCATTCAAACCCTCCAAACAGCCCCCACTTTCATTGAAAGCCCTTTGAGATGGGCAGCAACCAACTGGTGGAACACTAATAATACCAATCTTCTTTGCTCCAAGCTCAAGGATACTCTGCAAAATCAACAAGGCAGTACAGTTGCTTCAGTATGCTCTTGAACATGGTAGCGTCATGGATCTAACAGGCAGGAAAAGGAGGATCTTACCATTATTTGTTTTTCGTATTCAAGTCCCAAAGCAGAAATGAACTCTTGCTTGGGTACACTACTGTTTGAATAGAAATAACTAAGAAGATCGTTGCTACCAATGCTAATGAAGAACAGTGACCTTGAGAAAAGAATTTCTGTATATGCTGAACCCTTAATAGCTGTAAGATTGTCATGGACTGCAGAAAGTTGCTCAATCTGCTCTCGTAGTGGGACAACATTCTTAACACCGCTCAGCGAGCTGGTTAACTGAAAAGAGAAGAAGGAAAGAGTATTTTTCTCAAAACTTAAAAGGGCAAGTTATAGGATATCAGTATAATTAGGCATTTACCGCAGTTTGCCCAGTCATGTCAAGAATGCCAGACCCTCCAGAGGCAAAATTTACTCCCCGAAAGCTAGGCCGTTTGAGCAATTTTGGATTGCCAGCGAGAGCAAAGAAAGGTAGTGGGCTTCTCTTGAATCCCATTAGCATAGCTGACCATGGAAACATCATCGAAAGGCTATGTTACAATAAAGCACAACGTACTCATCTTTGAAATAAGACAAATCATTGACAAATTCTACACTTGAAGGGTAACAAATCATTAACAATTCTTGTACTAACCTAGAAAATCAGCACTGTTAAAACCATTACTGAACCTTCCAGTTGGTCTAGAGGAGGGAAAATCAATGCCATTGGGAGGAAAGTCAGCCCTCGCTTTGAATCCTGGTAAGAAATTGTTAGTCCCAACATCAGCTGTCGAATCTCCCAATACAAAAACAGCTGGAACCTCTGCATTTGCAAAGCCAAGACCAACAATGGCCAAGCATAGGACTTGAAGAAAAGTTCTGCTTTCCATTTGGACTTCCTATTTATTTCCTTTACTAGCACATAAATTCCTGACCAAATTTTCTACTATTTATATGCTATAAAAACTCTACAACACCATATACAAGTGCCGGAATGTTGGATATATATTCTTTCACGACAAGAAAGCAAACTTACAAGAACTAGGCATCTCAACAAGGGGATAGTCCCAAAGTATCGTTACTAATGCCGGATTGACAATGTCAAAATTCTGTACTCACTCATTAGTCCTTTCTATGCATTTCAATGCATTTTCCCTTGTCTATTTTCTGCCGTATAAACTAGACAGTCGATGCAATCATAGAAGAAAATTGTTAGATTTTATGTTTAACTATGATAGTTGATTGGTTTTATTTCAATGATAATGCGAAAGGAATGACAAGTAACAGTCAATTAGTGATGAGACTGGAAAAAATTTCAGTAGAAAGATTAACGTATTTTTATGAGCTGATAAAACTAAATTTAGAGAATTTGGTTGGCCTAGTAATATTTACAAGAAAAATATTTTGAAATTTAAGCCGGTATAGTATTTATTTAAATGACGAGGAGAATAAATATATATTTTCTAAGCTTAAATGTTTCTTAAGCTTGTTTAAGTCTTGTACCAGACTTGTATTTATTTATATTTATGTTGTCTAAAAAGATAGAGTCTATAAAAATAAATTATGACTGATTGTTAATCTAGAGAGATAAAACTATGTTTATATGGATTTTTTTAAAATAAATATTTAAGAAATATTTAAGATATTTAATATAAATATCAAATAAATATTTAAGATATTTATATTAAAATATCTTATAAATATTTAGGACATTTATGGAGTTATGTAAATTATATAAAGTATCTGTGCAGTTTTTTCATATATCATTAGAGCCTCTAAGTCTTTGCAAATAAATGTGTTTGGAAAACTTGACCTAGTAAGAGTAATTACAGGAGGGGTAATGTTATTTTTAGTGTATTATCAGAGCCCTCGAGTCCCGGTGTCATCTATTTTATGTACAAGCCGCCATAAAAGTAGTTTGTGGACATAGACTTGGCACATATTCGTGGAGCGTAGTCATAGACATAGCCGTATACATAACCATGGGCGTCGCCATGGGTGTAGTCACATGGAAGTAACTTCTAGCGTAGCCACTTGGGGCATAGCCTAGGCATAACCATTGTCTTAGCTAATGGCGTGTTGTTGGCATAACTATAATCATAGTTGCTGACATATCGTTGGGGCTTCGTTGGTTATGGAAAGAGTGATGAGGCTAGAAAAATTATCAGTAAAATAATTAGGGGCACTTTTTATGTGCTAATAAAACTAAACCCAGAGGATTTGGTGGGTTAGATGAGACCTAAAAAAAAGACATTTTAAAGCTTAAATCAGTATAATATTTGTTCAAATGACAAAAAGAATAAATATTCTCAAAGTTTAAATATTTCTTAAACCTCAGGCTTGTGTTATTTTGATGTTTAAGTAAGTATAGTGTTGTTTAAATATCATCAATTGGCTGAACAAAATTTAAATGCTCCGTTGAAGTGCTGTCGTTTTGCACATCATACTTAATTCTACAATGTCAATTCTACTGATAGAACCAAGGAGGCCTGTTATATTTGTTCATCTGAGCAGCGGAGGTACCAGGAAGCTTCAGGGAGAGGGGGGATGGCACCCCAAAAACTTTGAAAGCTTACATTTTGGCCCCTAAAATTGAATATTTTTTAATTAAACCATTCAAATTAAGGACTATTTGACAGAAAATGTTTATTTCGCACCCCAAAAATTATTTTATTTTCATATTTGCTTTTATTTTTTTTTTACTTGTAAAATTCAAGTTCTGCTCTTGCCATTAGCAAGCATATATGTCCCTAAGCAGGTGGCCATCTGGGCAGTCATCCTTAATAATAGATTCTATTTGTATTTGTATTTAAAATTTATTTTTGGAAATTTTTAAATTTATTTTACTTTAAATTATTTTTTATGATTATAAATACTAATGTTGAAAATAAATTTTAAAAAATAAAAAAAATATTATTTTAATATATTTTTTAATAAATAAATATTTTAAAAAATAAATATTATCATAATCTCAAACAACCTTCTAATTAATCTTTCTCATTCCTTTTAAAGAGTTGGTATCGGTTATTAACATTTTTACAAGGTATTTGAGAATATTATAATGGTTTATTTTTTAAAGTTTTTTTTCTTATAAATATATTAAAATAATATTTTTATTTATTTTTTTAATTTTATTTTTGATGTGATTATATTAAAACTATCTAAAATTATAAAAATAAAATTTAACAGCCCTCCATTTTAGCAGCAATCCCAAACAGACTAGCCTGCTTCCGCGCAACATTCAGCCCATCTCCCAAAGCCGTCAAGCATTGCCAGTGACCGCTAAAGCCATCTGTCATAATGATGGCTTTCATAGACGTCATGAACTAAATTATCATACAAACAGCGAAGGTACATGAAATTATAGAAAGAACATTTTTACACCTTAATAAAAATTTATATGAACCGAGACATTAATTTTGTTCTAAAAATAATTAAAGAAAATTTAGAGAAAACTATATTTTACGTGAATTAATTAATTCGAGAGAGTATATATAATGAGTATTTTGATGTTAGTTTCAATTAAGAATAATGTAAGTAAATGTTATGAACACAATTAATAAATTTGGTCTAATAAATTAATTAATTTCTGACCTGAAAATAGTAATGCAAACAATTATAGGGAATTAAGAAAAATATTTCTTTAGCTAGATGGTTGTTTAATAATTAATGTATAAATGTTATTATCTCACATGTTTATTGAATTAATAATATTTTTTATATATTAATATGTAAATATTATTGAAGTACAAATATTATATATTGTTTAGCAGAATATTGTGTAAGACAATGAAGCTTAAATCTTGTAATTCACCACAAAAGAATATAAGACATCCATAATTATTATAAAAATGAAACATCTTCTGCTAACCAAATACAAATATTTTTAACAAAGAATGGGACCCTGAGTTAGGGTCTTGTACAGTGGGGTAACAGTACTGTTCATCTATAGAGGTCTGGTTCTTCTGCCAATGGCTCTCCCGCAAAGAAGGGCGTTCTTGGGAATTGGATATTCATCTCGAGGTGACTCAACCGGTGAGTAAACACGCATATAAAATTGCTGACCAAGGTATTGTCTTGCCCAGAATTCAGTCCTGATGTTCCACATTCCAACATTATCAAGTGCAATGTAGATAGCAGTCCATGACTTGGGATACACCTGCAACAAAGCAGCAGCAACAGCCATAATTTGTCAAATCTTTGTTACACTGAAGCATGGTGATCAGCACTGAATACTAGAGAAAGTATCTCACCTGAGTCGTGCAGCGCGAAACCGCATCCCTGAGATTGTATTGTTTACGGCTAGCTGGAGTCCACACCCCTCCATCCATACTGTATATTTTAAACAAGTTAGAAGCATAATCAAATTTATTTAAATAGACCCACTTATGTAGCGTACAAGTTCTCAGATTCTTACCCGACTACCCAGAAGGAGTATCCATTGATGTGCCAGCTCTGGACAATGTTCTCATGGTTCTGAAACACGATCTCTACAAAGGCCCTGAAATCGGCACCCATGACAGATGTGTCGAGGTACATTTTCTTGCCGGTTGGATAGTCTGGCATGCTTCCGACGCGGAAAACACCTCCGATCTTAAAGTAGTCAGCAATCTTAAGAGGGGTGTCTGCAGGAACAAATGAGACGCTGTTAACTGCATATCTCTGCTTGCCATTAACTTGAGCTGCAGAGCTTTCTAGCTTGATGGTTCTGGTGAGGTTAATCATTCCATAGTGATATGATCCTTGTGGATTTGGTCTTGGTCCACTTGCTGTCAGATTTGTCCTGGAATAATGAACATATGAAAAATGTCACAACAATTATTCACTTGAAATGTAAAACATTGTCAAGTCAGTCGCAATGTCAGGAATCAGTAATGAATTACAAGGGACTCGCCTAATTGAACGAGCCTGGTTAAGAGACCAGTCGATTTCGGTGGTTGGTCCACCAGGGATTGGACCGGACACTTTTTTGGCAGAATTGCTGTAGTGAAGTATGGCAGTGGTGGTAAGGATCTTGGTGGTGAAACGAGTAGAGACAGCAATGTAATAGTCCTGCGCTGTCTGATCAGCTGTGACCAACACCGAATAGGATTGACCGACATGGACATCCAGTGATGAATACGTAGTCTGAAGAGTGTGAGTGCCCTCAACTTCAACTAGCTTCATCTTGTGGCCTTGAATGCGAAAATTGAGAGAATGTTGGAGCCCCACATTTGATATCCTGAGCCTGTAAGTTTTTCCTGCAATAAGAAATGCAATGTCCATGATTCATTACAATCTGAACTTTTCAAGTCTCTTAAGGTCTGAAACACGCCATAAACTATCACCATGGTTCAAAAAATTACCAGGTTGAAATGTGAAATATGTCTGATTGGGTCCACGGCCATTGACCAGGATGCCATCTGGGAGAGGAAGCTTGTGACCACGATCTAAAATGGCCTTCAATGCCTGAAATAGTGAATAGCATTGCAAATTCATTACTAATGTGCAAAATCACATAAAATTTGATGAAGCTAGTTATACTTTTGACAGGTGGTGTGTATTCATAGTCTGTCAATTACCGTGTGGTTGGCCTTGTACCAATCTCCAATAAGAACAGTAAAATCATCAGCAGGTTCAGGGAATGGGACAGGAATTAGCGGCCTGCTAAGGATCCTGATGCCTCCAAACCCACCAGCTGCCTTATGGAAAGCAAGAGATGGGTAGTAGTAGAAGCTGCCAATCTGATCTTTCACTTGTAAAATGTAAGTGAAGTTCTTGCCCGGAGGGATTGGACATGTCGTTCCATATACTCCATCTTCGTATGAATTTCTCCTTTGCTGGACACCATTCCTGTTTCATTTTTCCAATTCAGTCCCAAACCCACGTAAAAAGCATATCAAGTCAAAATTATTTCCAAAAAAAAAACAGATGAGAAAGCCTAGGCTCGGACTCGTAGCAATCAGCCGACTATTCACGTATCAAATTTCATCCTTGATTGACAACGCTAAAGTCAATTTTGGCTAAGACAGCACTTTACAGATTTTGTTTTTCTAGAGGTCAACTTTACAGCTGTTTTCTATAATTCATGTTGATCATACCCCAGCAAACAACAACACATTGGGCAATGTGTCGACATCTAGAACTCCACGGCCGGAAAGTTTGGCATAATTTATGTGGGCTGCTTGGACTCAATCTTATGATCATTGCTTGGGCTCGAAGATGTCTAAGCTCTTGATGTCTGCTTCCACACTCACCTTTGGAATCTTGATCTTGCCGCTAAATTCTAAAGTCCGTGCTAGCATGATAATTATCTTTGGCTTGACCGCGTAAAGCACTACTGATAGCATCAATTAACCTAATTACGTGAGTGTGCTGATAACTCTAACCAAATATCACGTAAAGAAGGTGCGTTGCCTTAGCGTGTTGTGCAACTGCTGAATTGCCAAAACGTGTAAAATTCAATTAAACACTTCCCAAGAGTACATAGGATACTAAAAAAAGAGTACAGTAAAGTTGAGTCGAGGAAGCTATCTAAGGATATTTACTTGTATGGTAAAGTTTTAATAGTGATTTAGATATTTCAATATTTATAATTGGTACAAATCGTTTTCATTACCCATAAACTATAGTCGCTGTTATAACTTTATGCACTAAATATAAATGTGAAACGGGACTAGATGGGAGGGGGAGACTTCCCTATTCCAACCTTGTTAATTGGAGAATAAAATTATTTTATAAAATAAAGCAAAACGTGCGACACGATAACTGAAATACCCCTCTAGAAATGCTATGACGACAGTTTCCACTTCATCACAGCATTGCGAGGAGAAACTTCAAGCGACGCTGACAGAACTTTGAAGAGAATTCTTACCAAGAAATGAGAAATGGCTCCGGCAAGCTATTGTAAACATTGATGATGAGATTATTGTTGGTAACGGAATAGATATCCGGCCCTGGAAATTGTCCATTTATCAGAATCCCCTGCACACAAAATACCATTAAAAAAAACATCTTTTTATAAGATCAACCAAGAGAAAGAATCGTCACATCACAACTTTTGCAGACAAAAATCAATGCACAAACCTGTTGTTTTACACCAAGTGGATATATGTCACCGTAGGTAACATTCCAGGTGAAGAACCTGTAAGGATCCTCGGCATTAACAAAAACCAATGTACAACAAAATGTAACACAAACAAGTACTTGCCAACATGTTGCACCACAACCCATTAGCAAAAAATCAAGGATGAACTGGAAATCGGAGAGGATTGATGAAGAGAAATTAAAGAAGTTTGTCTTCCGTTTTCTCTAAGAGAAGGTTACAGAAGGAGACACTTGATATGGTTAGTAGTGGTAACTCATTGCAGGCGGTGACATGTATTTAAAGTGGCAATGCAAAGGAAGGAAGCTAATTAAGAAGCCCACCAAGAAAAATAAAAAATAAAAAAATAATGCCAAATAACAAGATAATAGAAAGAAAAATTAAGAAAGAATTTAGCGTTGCCGTGTCGGTTGACTCGGCTGGGTTAGTGTGTTGCGTATAAATTAAGTGGGGTAGAGAAAACGGTGGCTGGCTCCACTTGAAAACTTCAAGTTCCTCCATAATTCATCACTCTACATCACATATTACAGCCAGTTTTTTAATGGGTAAAGTTTATATTAATTCTTATAGATCTAGTAATTTTCCAATCAAGTCCCTAAAGTTTAGAATCTCTCGATATTAAACTTATTTTTTGGTTCTTGATTTTTTATATTTATAGGGAAAAAAATGTTTTTGTTTTCAGATTTGATTCTTAATGACACAAAAAGTATATGAAAATGATACCAAATGGCCCTTAAATTATTCAGTTAGTAGGAGCTACATAGAAACCTTTCAAAACTATGGGGACTTATTAGAACTTGTTTTAATCTATATAATTAATTAAGCCGAAATATAATTTTCATTTTGGTGATAAAAATACCCATAAAACAATATCAAGAGACAAGAATACCCTTGCTATGGTGTGGATTTACGAGATGAGTGATTGAACTAATTTTCTCATTTTAGGGTTTTCACATGCAAATGCTACGCTGGATGATGGAGCAACCCCCGTGATTACAGACGCGACGCACGGAATCTCCATGTGGCCATTTGCTCCGAACCTAACAGACCACTACCTTTCAACCAACGGCTCGTGTTATGTCTCTTGTTGGACCCACATGAAATCGACGGTGGTGGATGAAATCAATTCTGAACTGGAAGAGATTTTACGCGGAAACCATTATTGAATTCTTGGGTGTTCTAATTTCTTGCCTGGCGACAGCAAATGTTTTACAAAGTGTTTGACTAAATATGGTGGAAAATGAAGGCTATAATTTAAAGCTGTAAAATGATTGCATTTTTTATTGCTTCCTTTCACATTCTTTGTCACAAAGGAAATGTATTATTTTATTTCATAAGGAAATTTTTTTTTTTTTTTTAATGGGATAACTTTTGTAGTGTAGTGAATTAATTATGCCCATTAAACCATGCTAGTGTGGTGTTTTTTTTATTTATTTATGTGTCCTCCTAAGTCAATTACAATTAAAAGGGTGTTTATATATATCCAAGTGTCAACCATTCTTTGATGAAATTTTTAAAAAAAAATTGTTTAAAATTAATTGTTTGTATTTTTTTAATCGTTTTAATGTGCTGATATTAAAAATTCATTTAAATAAATATTATTTTAATATATTTTTAAATAAAAAATACTTTAAAAAAACACAATAATTATCAATGTTTCAAATCCCGAATATTCTAGTGAATCCCAATAGTTAATAGTTCCTTGTAATTTAATATTTGACTCCTCAAATCCTTCAATTCAATGATAAAAACAAATTAGTGGATATATGGGTCCAAGAAGCTTTCTTGTCTCTACAGTCTACACTATGATTATTCTTTCTGCATTGAGCCGAAGAAAGTAACACAAATCTTGTACTATCTCTCCCACAATTGAATTCGAAATTTAAATTCATAGACGCGAACCTTGTGCCCTTCTTCTTCTTTTTTTTCCCTCTCCGGGTAAAGTTAAAAAAGCATAATAACCAATTATGAGCATACTTTATATCAACTTTTAAATTTAATTATTTTCCGTTTAGTTTTCTGAATATCTGAAGATGATTTTGGTATTCACAATTTTGCATTAAATTTTCTTGGAATACTACATTTCTTTGGAAATATAAATTCCAAATTACGTTTTTTTATGTGTTTTGAACCTATTTAAAAAGTGTAATTATAATTATTTTTTTAAATGTTTTTTTGTGCTGAAATATATTAAAATAATATATATTTTTTAATTTTTAGAAATTATTTTTGAGATCAGCATATCAAAACTATCTAAAATATAAAAAAAATAATTTTTAACTAAGTTTAAAATCTATGGCTATGGCTTCTCTTATGTTTTCAAAACTATAAGTTTAAAATCTTTCAC
>Ga0325402_1002759_pt1 | contig 15567 bp, 11 predicted proteins | sample PopdelMetagenome_22_FD_207212 | JGI IMG/M metagenome (GOLD analysis project Ga0325402, IMG submission 207212) | Populus deltoides microbial communities from Bellville, Georgia, United States - Xylem-PdKOR-R3 | ecosystem: Host-associated > Plants > Phyllosphere > Stem > Wood/Secondary xylem... | reverse complement strand
TCAAGACCGCCAGAAGGGGGCGCAACAGTTCGTTGATAACCGTGCTCAGCATTTCGTGGTATGTTTGTTCAACCATTTTATTTTGTAAGTTATTATGTTTATTGTATTGAATATGATGATTACTTTTATTTTTTATTTTCAGGAGACCTATAATAATCGGTTGAGGGAGAGATACGGGGATGATACTTTGACCCATCCGGAATTCGATCTAGATTTGTGGATGGAGGTTGGCTCGTCAGGTGGACCCGATAAAAACGGGTTTACAGGCTCTCCAACACTACGGCCGACAACTTGCGGTCAACCCGTAGTGTTTCAACCGTTGGAAGCTCCCAATCAATATCGAGCTCCCAATCTAAGGAGTTCGTGGCTTTGCAGCAACTCACCGAGAAATACGATAACCTACAAGCGGAGTACGCACAACTCAAAACGTCTCATGCACAACAAATAGCGGAACAAAGAGCAGAGTCTGAGCAACTCAAAGCGTTTCAAGCACAACAAAAAGCGGAGTATGAAGCGGCTCATGAACAGCAAAAAGCGGCTTATGAACAGCTTCACGAAATGATTATGAAATTGTCAAATAGCGGAACATGTGCGCCTAATCTTTTTTGGCCGTATAACCACCAGCCTCCGCCAGGATCTCCTCCTCCTCCTCCAGCTCCATCATCTTTATATTAATTTGTAATCAACATTATTTACCTTTAAAACTTCATTTAATATTTTTCTTGAAACATATTCAGTTTGTAATGAATATTATTTAACTTTGTTTTTTTTTTATGTTTAATATAAATTTTATTTGCATAATTGGTTTGTATTACAATTAATTTGTATAGTTTTATATTATATATCCCAAATAATTTTTTAAAAACAAATTAAGAAAAAAACTATTATCAAGGATTTTACCGACGGATGAATTCGGTCGGTATTTTAAACACTCACCGACAGAATTAATCCGTCGGCATTTAATAGTAGCTTCCACAATTACCGACGAATTTACAAACGGACATATTCTGTCGGTATTTCATACACTCACCGACAGATTTACCGACGGTTATTTTCCGTCGGTCAATCACAATATCCCGACGGACTAAAAATCCGTCGGTATATTTCAAGCGGGAATCTTTTTTTTTTTGGCGCGCAAATTCCGTCTGTAAAACCATCAGCAAATGGTTTTTTTGTTTTTCCGACCGATATAGCGACGGAATGGGGAATCACCGACGAAGGGAAAGCCTACGGACGTAATCGGTCGGTGATGACGTCGGTAAAAAAATCACCGACGAACTTCTAATCACACACCGACAGAATTTTTCCGTCGGTAAAACTGTAAAATCTTGTAGTGCTCAATTCTTAATCAGTCCAATGTTGAATGATGAAATTGAAAATAAATTTTAATAAAAAAAGAACAAAGAAACAACTTGAATCAACTTGATTTAATGTGTCAAACTTGGATCATGAGACTAGGATAATCTCAGAGAAAATAAATCAAGAAAAATTATAAAGATTAATTTCCAATATTGAAGGATATAATTGAAAAAAATTCAATTGAAAAAGAAAAGTAAAATCCAAGACATGCTATAAAACCATTATAACCCTATTGAAAGCAAATAAAAAATAATTATGAATCTCAATTCCTAATAAATTCAATACTGAATGATAAAATTAAAAAAAATCAATTAAAAAAGAAAAAAATAACTTGTGTCAACTTGAGTTAACCTTTCAAACTTGTATCATGAGGTTAGGATAACTTCATAAAAAATAAAACAAGTTATAAAATTCAATTCCAATTAACCCAATATTGAAGGACAAGCTTAAAAAATATTCAATTAAAAAAAGGATAAAAAATTGATTTAATCAAATTAATTTTCAAAACCCATGACCCGAGTCATGAGAATAGAATAACACCATAAAATATTTTTAAAAATATAAAGTTCAATCTCGAGTAAATTTAATGTTGAAGGATAAAATTAAAATTATTATATATATATATATAAACAAATCATCATTCCAATTAATAATGATTTGTAAGGAGGGGATAGTGAAGTACCCTCGTTTTTTTTAGTGATAACTACGATGATAGATTGATATATGAATATAGGAGCCTTGAATCAAATCAGTTTTCTGGTGTTGTCCCACCGGAGCTTGGCAAGCTTGTCAACTTATTTTATTGGTTTATCTTATTTTCTATGTAAGAGTGAGCTTAAAACTTCCCTCTTAACACAACTAACTAACCTCTTATGCAGCTCGCTTACTGCAAATCGCTTGTCAGGAAATATTCCTGGACATTTGGGAAGTTTTACTGCCCTCACCTACTTGTATGGCTTGAATCTGTTATAGTGCTCTACCTCTCGTTTGAGTTATTCTGAAGAAACATAGTTTTCTTATTTATCAAAACTGATCTTATAATCTCTTTATACATAAAAAATATAAACGTAAACCTATCAGTTACAACAATCTAATAATAGCATAACAGCTACAAGCAATTATATGCTGACATTCATTGGTTTTAAACCATCTGTTACTCGTCATAATTAGGATAACTGCTTAACATTCCCCCACAAACTGGACACTGGATAGGTGACGAGTTTCCGGTGACAAGTTTGGAAACAAGACATTCAAAACGGTCAACAGGTAACCCTTTTGTGAAGACATCTGCATGCTGAATTTGAGAATGAACGAATTGAACTTTGTGATTGCCAGAGGCAACCTATTCATGGACAAAATGATAATCAATAGTAATGTGTTTTGTACGAGCATGGAAGACAGGATTAGCAGCTAAGTATGTGGTAGACAGGTTGTCACAGTTAAGCAAAACCAGACGGGTAAGCGGACAACGAAGTTCAGTTAAGAGACCTTGAATCCACAGAGTATCTGCACAGGCATAGGCAAGAGCGTGATATTCTGCTTTGGCACTGGAACGGAAAACAGTGGGCTGCTTCTTGGCACTCCGTGAAATGAGGTTGGGTCCCAAGAATACACAATACCCAGTGGTGGACTTGCGAGTGTTAGGACATTGAACATAAGTAGAAAAATATAATAGTAGCATTTGTAGTAATTCTTTTTTAACTTTCTGGAATATACCGATAGAGTTGTGTCGTTAGTAATATTTTAAAAATATTTTCTTAAAAAAATATATTGAATAGAAGTAAAAAAATAATTAAAATAAAATAAATTAGTATAAAAATCAAATATGTATTAAAAATTTAAACATTTGTATGTTCAAATATAATAAATTTAAAATAGAGGCGGCGCTGGAGGAGGAGGCAGGTTCGCTACCAGATTTTACAGTTTTATCAACGTACTCAATCCATTGGTGTGAGATTTAGACTTCGCCGGTAAATTTTTTACCGACTAAATCACCGACGAAAAGTGTTCGCCAGCATGTCTTTCATCGGTAATCCCACATTGCATTGCCAAGTCTGTTGGAAAAAAAAATTACCAATGGTTTTACAAATGGAAAATGCGCGCCAAAAAAAAATTCCCTCTGGAAATATACCAACAGATATATTCTGTCAGTGATAGTGGCATAACCAGTAAATATTTTTCAACTCTCGGTACAATACCGACGGACTCTATCTGTCTGTGAAGACGTCGGTGATTGTGGCAGTTCCAGTGAATATTTTTAAACTCTCGGTAAAATGCCGACGGACATTATCCGTCGGTGAATGCGTCGGTGATTGTGGTATTTTTAGTAAACATTTTTGAACCCTCTGTAAAATGCTGACAGAGACATTCCGTCTGCAAATCCGTCAGTGGGGTTTTTTAAATTTTTTAAAAAAACTTTTTTAGAATAAATAATATATAATTATATAAATTAATAGTAAAAAAGCCAATTACGCAAATAAAATTTTATTAAACATTAAAAATAAAAAAATAAAGTTAAATAATATTCATTACAAATTTAATGTGTTTCCAAAAAGATATTAAACTAGAACAATGGCGGAGTTGGAGGATGAGGAGGAGGCTGGTTGTTCCCGGGACCATATAGCCAAAAAAGGGGCGCACATGTATCACGACTTTGTGATGTAATGTTCATGACCATTTGGCGAAGTTGTTCATAATTCGCCGAGAGTTGCTCATATTTTTTGGTGAGATGAGCCGTGTGTTGTTTCAAGGCCATGATCTCCTTAGATTAGGTGCTCGATACTGATTGGGAGCTCCCAACGATTGAGACACAAGGGTCACCCGCAAGTTATTGGCCGTAGTGTTGGAGAGCCCGTACACCTGATTTTTATCAGGTCCACCAGATGATCCTACCTCCATCCACAAATCCAGATCGTAATCCGGATGGGTCGAAGGATCGTCCTCATATCTCTCCCTCAACCGGCTATTATAGGTCTCTTGAAAATGAAAAAAGAAATCATCATATTCAATTCAATAAAAATAATAACTTATGAAATAAAATGGTTGAACGAACATACCACAAAGTGTTAAGCGCGGTTGTCAACGAATTGTTGCACCCCCTTTTAGCGGTCTTCACTCCGCATGTGCGTCTCTACAAACAGCTCCATTGGGCTTGGCTCACGTTTAAGAGATGTAGCCTGTAAGAAAAAAAATTAATTAAGTAACAACAAATTAATTAACGATATATTTCATTTAAATTAATCTTACCATCCGTTTCGCATGTGCAGCAAACAGAATGGAGCCGTCGTTGTGCGTTGTCACCGAAACATGAATTTGATAGCACCAGACTATGAGCGTCATGTGAATCGCTCAGATGTCACGTGCTCAATATACTGCTGCCATATATCTCTCGGGATGTATAGCAGTTTGAAATCCCTCCAAACCACCATGTCTTTCTGGCCTTAGAGACCGTTATCTCTCGTGTTTTTTTGGCTTTTTTTATGCTTCATACCAAAAATCACGCAACCTACTTCCATAGTGACAAATTAGATTTTAAAACATATATTTTTTTTAAAAAAATATCGTATTGTTTTCCATGTTACCTAGTTGTCGTGTGATTTTCCTACACCCTACTCACAATATTGTCAAGGGCGATGTCCTACTCGAATTTGTGTTGTGTATAAATAATTTATTTAAAATTATAATAATAATTTTTTAAAAATAAGCTGGAAATTAGAAATTAACACCAACCTCAAATTTGTCAAACCATGCATCGATATAAGGTCTCCATTCAGGATGTTTGGAAACTTGACTCCATTGAAATAATAGAATCTCCATTGATGATTTAAACACCGATGATATTACTCGGGCGGCCTCAATGTTTGTGAACCTGAAAATAAATTAAATTAATGAAATATTGATTTGTTGTTCATAAATTATGTTATAATTAAAAAAAACACTAAACCGAAACAAACTTACATTGAAAGGTCGTCCTTCCAATGTGTCTCATACTTGCAGGTGAATTGATTCCGCTGTGAAGGCACACCACCTCTACGCTGTGAAACCGCGTTAGAAGAAGTAGCATCGCGAGTCGCCGCAGGTGCCTCTTCTTGATTGGCACTTAAGGATATGTCATCCTCACTACTAAAAGAACTAGTTGTGATCATATATGAGCGACAAGCTGTTGATTTTGTTCTACACATCTACATAATTTTATATAATTAAATTCAATTATTAAAAAAAATTGGCAGCACTTCCCCTGTACTAGAGACTGCCCAAAGTTTCCAAACCTGTAAATATTGACAATAGCCACAACCAATTGACCCCATTCAAAAATCTTATATATAACCTAACATTTATGCAAATAACAATTAAAATTAATGGAAAAAATTAAACACATATCATGCAATAATAGAGTAAAATTGAGATAAAATAATTAAATTTATTCCTATATATTCAATTACTAATTATAAGATAAATTCAACAAACAATTAAATTCAATTATTATGGCAATACAAACAATAAAATATATTCAACAAATTAAAAAAAAACTATAGACTTTAGGAATGAAAAATGCTTACCTTAATAATGTGTTTATTTCAAGACTTTATCTACATTATAAAAATACACCATAACAAAAAACACAACAAAAATAACAATAACTAAAACAAAGAAAATATAAAAATATAAAATCATTAAGCATATTAAATGGAAATATATACCTTTTAATTTGTTGAAGATGTAACTAGAGATTACAAGCAAAAAACAAGAGATTTGAAGCAGATGAGAGGGGAAAAAAAAGAACGAGAGCTATAAAACGAAACAGAGGACAAATGAACTAAAGGGGCGATCGCAGGGATTTATAGCGCAATTTTCCAAACGGAATCATCGATGGACATTTAAATAATATTAATTTTAATTTTTCTGTTGGTGATGTTTCAAAAATCCGTCGGTAAATTTTGAATTTCGCACCAAAAGTTTTTAATTACCCTCTATATTTTTTGCAGTCCGTCGGTAATTCCGTCAGAAAGTGCACATGGTCAGAGATGCATTACTACCCGCCCTATGGAATTCACACCGGTCGTTGGTGATTCTGTCGGTAAATATAGACTGCCAACACATGCCGACAGATTGTATCCGTCGGTATCGACATCGGTGATAGTGGCATTTCCAGTAAATACTTTTGCAACTCTTTGTGAAATGCCGATGGATGGTTTTTATTGATATAGATGTTAGTGATAATGGCATTTCCAGTAAATATTTATGCAACTCTCTATGAAATGCTGATGGATGTGTAGTTCATCGGTATAGATGTTGGTGATCGTGCACTGTGCATGAAAGATTATATTTATATTGCCTATTTACTTTCCTGCAAATACTTAAATTACAAACTGCCTATTGCACAAAACAATAACAACAGTTAACACTTATAAAATAAATATTTTGTGTTATAATATATCATCCATAATATATATATTACATTATAAAAAAATGATTTATACTTTCCTTGATTCTAATAGTTAGTCAGAATTTTCTTCTTCTTCGTCGTTAATTGAATAGTCTTCAATATGGATATCATCATCATCATCATCATCTGCATCGACATTTGCTTGTCTGCTAGAGCTCAAAACAACATTCAACTCCTTTGTGTCAATATCAACAAGACTATCATCGAAAACACAAAAATTTAAATTTTCTTCCAAGTCAATCGAAGGAGCAACTCGATATGGTTCAACCAACTCACTAACCTGAAAGACTTCATCTTGCACACTTGTGTTGTAAACCCCAAGAAAAATATAAATAAATAAAGGTTGTTTAAATTGCAAACTAACTACATGACAAATAAAAGTGAAGAAATTCATGCATATGGTTAAATAAAAACAAGAATTCAGAAATTTTTGAATATAAATTTCCGAGCGAAATAATTCGAGACATTATAATAAAACCGGTAATGTTGAGGGTTGGATTTAATTGAAGAGAATAATACACTTAAAGGAAATGGGGCCTAGATGCAAATAAGGGAAATTATAGAGTATAAATACTCTTCTCCTCACCAAAAAATCTGCAGGAACCATAAGGAAAGAAAATAAGGAGTTTTGTATCCATTCTTGCAAAATCAAGAGAAAAACACTAAAATTTCAAGAACCCATATAAGATTAAGAGTTTATAGATGGAATAAACACTTGTAAACAAGGGATTAACAAGAAAAAAATTGAATAAGAAGAGAAGAAGGAGGGCTGGCAGTCATTAGAAAAGAAAGGAGAGAGTTGAAAATCTTCAACTGGTTGAAAATCAAAATCTTGATTCGTACCGGGTAAGGTTTTCTAAACATAATCTTAAAATTCATTTCAAATTCGATAATGAATTGATGCCTTGATATTGAATCATAGGTTAGGGTTCTTAGACATGAAATGGGAAAAAAGTATTTGTTGTTAAAATTAAGTTAATTCATGTGTGGTATGTGATGGTGGGCTTGAAACCCAAATAATTTACCCAGAAAATATAGTTTGTGAAAGTATTGTGTGAAGGGAAGAGGGTGACGAATCTGGACAGATTTGTCTCCTGACTTTCGGTGAGATTTTGGGTAAGAGGATGAAGGAATTAGGATTCGGTTCCTCATAGAAATTGAAATTTTGGATGTTAGCTAACCAAAGAAACTGGTCTTGCTTAATTTGGAGTTGTAGAACTCCAGTTATGGGTCACTAACCAATGCTGAGTCGTGTCTGAATTCTGTAGGATAGTAAGACTGATTAGTTCATGAGCAATTTTGACTATATTGGAAGCAGAATTAGGTTCTCCTTCCTCTAGAGAACTTGTAGCCTCATGTCTTATCTTTCCAATGAGACCAATCTCGCTTGAAACGGAGTTCTATAACTCTAGATAAAGTTAAAAATCTAAGAAGAGGTCAGACAGTAACAGTTCAAAAACAAGACAGTAACAGTCCAAATGTTTGTTAATGAGCAATTTTGACTGTGTTAGAGGCAGAACTAGGTTCTCCTTCCTTCAGAGAACTTGTAGCCTCATGTCTTAACTTTCTAATGAGACTAACCTTGCTTGAAACGGAGTACTATAACTCTAGATATAGTTAAAAATCTAAGAAAATGTCAGACAGTAATAGTTCAATATCTAGATAGTAACAGTTGGACAGTAACAGTCCAAATGTTTGTTGATAAGAAATTTTGAATGTCTTAGAGGCAGAACTTGGTTTTCCTTCCTTCAGAGAACTTGTAGCCTCATGTCTTAGCTTTCCAACGAGATCAATATCGCTTGAAATCAAGTTCTATAACTCTTGATATAGTTAAAAATCTAAGGAGAGGTCAAACAGTAACAGTCCAAATGTTTGTTGATAAGCAATTTTAACTGTCTTAGAGGCAGAACTAGGTTCTTCTTCCTTCAAAGAACTTGTAGCCTCATGTCTTAGCTTTCTAACGAGATCAATCTTGCTTGAAACGGATTTCTATAACTCTAGATATAGTTAAAAATCTAAGAAGAAGTCAAACAATAACAGTTCAAAAACAAGACAGTAACAGTTGACAGTAACAGTCTAAATGTTTGTTGATGAGCAATTTTGACTATCCTAGAGGCAGAACTGGGTTCTCCTTCCTATAAAGAACTTGTAGCCTCATGTCTTAGCTTTCCAACGAGACTAATCTTGCTTGAAATGGAGTTTTATAACTCTAGATATAGTTAACAATCTAAGGAGAGGTCAGACATTAACAGTTCAATATCTAGACAGTAACAGTTAGACAGTAACAGTCCAAATGTTTGTTGATAAGCAATTTTAACTATCTTAGAGGTAGAAAATGAGACCAATCTTACTTGAAATGGAGTTCTATAACTCTAGATATAGTTAACAATCTGAGGAGAGGTCAGACATTAACAGTTCAATGTCTAGACAGTAACAGTTAGACAGTAACAGTCCAAATGTTTGTTGATAAGCAATTTTAACTGTCTTAGAGGTAGAAAACGAGACCAATCTTGCTTGAAATGGAGCTCTATAACTCTAGATATAGTTAACAATCTGAGAAGAGGTCAGACATTAACAGTTCAATGTCTAGACAGTAACAGTTAGACAGTAACAGTTAGACAGTAACAGTCCAAATATTTGTTGATAAGCAATTTTAACTGTCTTAGAGGTAGAATTGGGTTCTCCTTCCTATAGAGAACTTATAGCCTCATGTCTTAGCTTTCCAACGAGATCAATATCGCTTGAAATCGAGTTCTATAACTCTAGATATAGTTAAAAATCTGAGGAGAGGTCAAGCAGTAACAGTCCAAATGTTTGTTGATAAGCAATTTTAACTGTCTTAGAGGCAGAACTGGGTTCTTCTTCCTTCAGAGAACTTGTAGCCTCATGTCTTAGCTTTCTAACGAGATCAATCTTACTTGAAACGGAGTTCTATAACTCTAGATATAGTTAAAAATCTAAGAAGAAGTCAAACAATAACAGTTCAAAAACAAGACAGTAACAGTTGGACAGTAACAGTCTAAATGTTTGTTGATGAGCAATTTTGACTATCTTAGAGGCAGAACTGGGTTCTCCTTCCTTCAGAGAACTTGTAGCCTCATGTCTTAGCTTTCCAATGAGACTAATCTTGCTTGAAACGGAGTACTATAACTCTAGATATAGTTAAAAATCTAAGAAGAGGTCAGACAGTAATAGTTCAATATCTAGACAGTAATAGTTGGACAGTAACAGTCCAAATATTTGTTGATAAGAAATTTTGACTGTCCTAGAGGCAGAACTGGGTTCTCCTTCCTATAAAGAACTTGTAGCCTCATGTCTTAGCTTTCTAAAGAGACCAATCTTGCTTGAAATTGAGTTCTATAACTCTAGATATAGTTAACAATCTGAGGAGAGGTCAGACATTAGCAGTTCAATGTCTAGACAGTAACAGTTAGACAGTAACAGTCCAAATGTTTGTTGATAAGCAATTTTAACTGTCTTAGAGGTAAAACTGGGTTCTCCTTCCTATAGAGAACTTGTAGCCTCATGTCTTAGCTTTCCAACGAGACCAATCTCGCTTGAATCATAGTTCTATAACTCTAGATATAGTTAACAATCTGAGGAGAGGTCAGACATTAACAGTTCAATGTCTAGACATTAACAGTTCAATGTCTAGACAGTAACAGTTCAAAGTTAGACAATAACAGTTAGACTTTCACGTGAATACTATATGTAAGAATATAAAAGAATTGAGTCATACAAATACTTGCACATTGAGATACTAACTCTAACAATATACATGAAATATGTATGTATGTTATTATGAGGAAATGAACATGCATAGAAAGTAACATATGCGTAATGAATGAATATGGATTCTCTATAATATCGGCTTGAAGGAATCATAACCAAAAACTGCCTTGTGATTCAGGAGGAGCAACCACAATTGGATCTTCTGTTAGGGGAGGTCACGAGATAGGCGAAGCAGGTGCGTGACTTTCCCTCCTATTTCCACTTATACAATTTAAAATTCTTCTGGTGATTGCAATTACAATAAATATCATGTTCAATATAAATAAAGTCTAGTGTATTAACAAGATTAGCTTCGACTAATGGCATCCATGATAGAATTGTCGGGAAATGAATTACAAGATTAGCTTCTTCTAATGGCATCTGTGATAGGTTGCCGGGAAATAAATTACAAGATTAGCTACGGCTAATGGCATTCGTGATAGGATTGCCGGGAAATGAATTACCAGATTAGCTATGGCTAATGGAATCCGTGATAGGATTGCCGGGAAATGAATTACAAGGATAGCTTGGGCTAATGATGTCCGCGTTGGGATGCCCGGGAATGATTGATAAGACTCGATTTGTAAAGTGTATCCTTGTTTGAATGACCTGGGAAAATTGATAATTATAAGTTGTCTGTTAGAATTCTTATGGATCCGTTAGAAAATTTATACTACATTCGTATACATTACATGAGCATATATATATATATATATATATATATATATATATATATATATATATATATATATTAAAAAAAAATTTTTGTATATATATATAAGTAACAGGTCCATCAAATATTTAGGAAAATCATTATTTTAGGACTCTACTTTGTCAAGCTTATATAAATATTTAACTTAAACAAAATGGAATTAACGCGTTTATGTAGTATGCTTTTGTGTAAACCTTGATGTATATATAAAAGCTCAGCTTATCATGTAGTACTTTAGCTATCTTGTAATTAACCCCTTTTGAAATGTGATATATATATATATATATATATATATATATATATATATATATATATATATATAGTGTGGATTGTATGGGGTGTTGAATTATGATGATTGATATAAGGTCCGGAATTATTAGATCTTTTGATGATGGGTTGATTGAGTAAATTGATAACAGTCGATAACTTGGGATGTCCTAAATACAAACGAAACTCTGCAGAATTTTTGATAGATTTCAAAAAAAAAAATTACCATCAAATTAAAAGCATATGTTGGGATCTTTTAACATTGATCAAGTCATACAGTCGGGACTGTTACATGTGTCTTCGTTCTCATCCTGAACAACCTCGACATGACACCTGGGTTTTGTTTTTAAAAAGGATAACTAATTAACTCTTGATCGATCCTTTCTAAAGGAAGGGGTGTATGTGTAATAACCTTGTTGACATTGCTTTGCGAAAACAAAGGCATCGTTTATGTTGCGGAGTCTAGCTTTTGAGTTGATTTCGACCAGACCATAGTGAAGATCTACTCTGATTCCTCTGTCAGTGGTGTCATACCAATAGTATTTGAATAAAAACACTATATTCTGCTCACTATGATATTGCAATTCGACGACCTCTTCTAATTTACTATAGTAGTCAACTTCAAACTCACTACAAGTTGATCCCTTAACACAAACACCGTTGTTGTATGTCTTTTCTTCATGCCTGTATTCTTCAGTATGAAACACATATCCATTGACAAAATACCCATTGTAGCACTTAACGTTTCTTTCAGGGCTCAGGCTTAGTGAAGACAATGAAATAGCAGCACTCCTTTCCATTTGATAAACCTTGTATATCATGTACAACAATGAACAGTAAACGAGAATTTTGTAATGACATACAGTAACTTTGCAAGAGATAATGAGTTTGTGATAGTATTTACATGTGTTCTGAACCACGTAGCAAATTGTTCATCTTGTAATTGAAAGATTTGGGATTTGATCAGCTGTGAGTTATTGGATAATAAATATTGTTGATGTTGCCTGCAAGGTTGTTTCAAATTATATGAGTTTATGATATTACAATATATAAATAGTGCATTCCTAACAAGGTATAATTAGTAGTACATATACTTACTGAATAAACGGTCTTAATTCATCACAGTTAAATAGAACATAATTGTGTGCTTGTCTGAACTCTATTTCAGACAAATATCTTCCACTTACAGTATTTTTAGGTATGGGTCGTCCAGAATTGGAGAATATTGACAAGTTCCCACTGGAAGGCACACCACCACCATCATCATGTCGTGGAATGCGATTGATTCTTGTTCTCAAATGAGGTTCGAAATAGTAAAAGATAAATATTGAGATCTCCTCAACAATATAGGCCTCACATATCAATGCCCACATGTCATGCACTCGGTCAGCTCAGCATTTTCAAGGTAGTATAACACGCAGAAGTTAGGGCACATGTCAATTTTTTAGTATCCTAAACCGAGGGGTTTCATCATAGACTTTGCAGCATAGAAGTTCTCTTTCAGCCTGTTCCCTTCAAGTAAAATGCTTTTCGCTCATTCGATAATTTTGTCATAACAGGCCTCACTCAACCCGTGACCTGACTTGATGGTGAACACCTGTGCTACGGCCGATAATTTACTGTGGTTCGTGCAACCATCCCATAATGGTTCGTTAGAATCTTTCAACATATCAAAATACCTTGCTGCATTTGCATTAGGTTTTTCTTCTATGATTGGACATTGACTGGCATTATATTGATTCATTCTCATTGCATCCATAACCATATTCCTGTAAGTATTACTGTTGTCATTTGCAACTCTATGCATGTTGCTAGCACTAGAAGTTGACCCAACCACCCTTTCTCTCATGCTCTTATTACGAACAAATAGTTCTCCATGTGCATACCAACACAGGTAATCCGCCATGAACCCTTTGTGTAGAAGATGCATCATTACAACATCTGGATGCAAATACTTTTTATTTTGACACTTCCTGCATAGACACCTAATATCGCCTGTAGTAAAATTTCTGGGAATATATGTTGCGAAATTAATAAAACCCTGAACCCCGTTACAATAATCCATCCTCCGCAATCATTTGGGTGAATCTTAATACATCCATAAATAATCATCCATGACTTCTATCGAACCTCTATAAAATTATGATGAATTTGCAAAAATAATGGTTTACCTCAAGATTATCCAACAAACTAATTAAAACTTCTCGTAAATATTCATTATCAATTATCAACGTCCATACAAATTTATACATATAAATTTACAGAAATTTCATAAAGTTTAAATAATTTACAAACAAATACAATTTTACAAAATCTAAAACAAACCATAACAAGTACAAACTTATACATTCATACTACAAGTTTGTTTGAGAAATAACAATAAAACATGTACACACATTAACAAAATACATATACTAAAAAAACAATAAAATTGATATTTAAATGTTAAAAAAGATAGATTTACTTACAAAAAATGATAAAATCCACAATAAATCAGAACATGAATGATGTGACCATAAAAGTTAAAGAAATATGACTTGTGTTGAGAATAGGGGGATTTTTTTTTATGGGGGTGGTTGTTTGCAGTTAGGGAGGGGAGAGTTGGGATGGGGAAGAAGAAGGAAAAATAGGGGAGAAGACAATCGGCAGAGTGGTGATATATTAACTTTTGTCGATGGAATCACTAACGGACTACTTCTATCGAAGATTTCATCGGTAATTCTGACAATGAATTGGTCACATCACTATACAGAGATCCCGGTTTGAATCCCTTGGTAATTTCATTGGTAAAATTGCTCGCAAAAACTTCCACGTCAACGAACCGTCTTTTTTTAAAAAAAAAATCTATATATTCCATCTGTAATTCCGTTGGTATATACCAACAACAGAATAATGTTGTCGGTATATACCGACCGAATTACAGACGGATACTATTCCGTCGATAATTATCACCACAATTTACCGGCAAAATTATTCCGTTAGTAATTCTGTTGGTTTTAAGTGAATTTCTGGTAGTGGTTGTCGCTGGAACCGTAGAGCCAAGTAGGGGGTGCACATGAACCACCCATTTGTGATCTCATCTCCATTAACAATTGATGAAGTTCTTCAAAACCAGTAGGGAGACATTCATATTTATCATTAAGATGAGTCATTCGATCTTGTACCCTTTGGTCTAACATCGCTGTGAACTCCAGAGTTTGACTGCTTGGAATTGATTGCGAGCATCCAATGACTGAAGCACTACGAGTCGTCCACAAGTTCTCGGTCATAGTATTAGAGAGTCCATACACTCGATTTCTATTAGGTCCACCAAACGATTCTCCCTCCAACCACAAATCTAGATCGATATCCGGATGGGTCGAAGGCTCGTCCTCGTATCTCTCATTCAACTGGCTATTATATGTATCATTGAAAGAAAAAATAAATTGATTAAATTCAAGGACATAATAACTTAAGAAAAAAATAATTAAAAACCAATATACCACAAAGTGTTGGGCTTAGCTATAACTACTACAACCTTTTTTGGAGGTCATCACTTTGTACATGTGTTTCAACAAAACACTCCATCGGGTTTGGCTTGAATACAAAAACCATAGCCTACAATAAAAAATGTTGTCAATTCAATATATTTATAAATAAAACTAATAAAAAAAACTGGATTTAGTAAAAAAAATCCTATTATTGAGTGAAATGCGTGGACGTCACGTGCTGAATATATTTTGCCCATACAGCCTCTCAGATGTACGACGGTCTGAAATCCTGCCAAACCATCACGTCATTTCAACCTAGAAGCTCTCTTTCTTTCACATATTTTTGTGTCTCGTACTAAAAATCACGCAACCTATATGATGTAAATTAATTATCTGTTAGTAAATGAAAAAAAAATTAATATTTGGAATAAAAACATTATCTTGAATTTGATCTTACCTAATTGCAGTGTAATTCTCCTAAACCTTCATCATAAAATTATTAGCAGCTCTCTCCCATTCAAATTTTCCTTTGAAGAACAAAT
>Ga0325402_1002757_pt1 | contig 15570 bp, 7 predicted proteins | sample PopdelMetagenome_22_FD_207212 | JGI IMG/M metagenome (GOLD analysis project Ga0325402, IMG submission 207212) | Populus deltoides microbial communities from Bellville, Georgia, United States - Xylem-PdKOR-R3 | ecosystem: Host-associated > Plants > Phyllosphere > Stem > Wood/Secondary xylem... | reverse complement strand
TTTAAAAGTTATAGCGTGGGTTTTTCTATGTACTTTTGGAGATGCTAGTAAAATTAGTAATATGGTTCTATTTGTTTGTTTATATGCACTTTAATAGTAAAAAGTCTTATATTTTATTATATTTATATATTATTATTTTAATAATTTTATATGATCTGGTTCACCAATGAGTCTAAAAATTATTCAACGATTCTTAATCAAACCAAAATTAAAAGATGAAATTAAAAAAAAACTTAATGAAAAAAAGATAAAAAAATTACCCTAATCAACCCGGTGAACTTGTCAAACCCATGATATTGATGAGATTAGAATAATTTCATAAAAAACAAATAAAAAAATATAGATTTTAAAAAAATCAAAAGAAAAAACTAGTGAAAAAAAATAAGATTTTTAATATTGAGATTTTTTTTATTTCATTCTTCATATTTAGATTGAGTATAAATTAAGATTCATGATTTATTTAAGTTTGATTTAAATGAGATTATATCAGTCTTATAACTCGAGTATTTATTTTGCGAGTTAACACGAATTGACTCAGGTTATTTTATTGTGTCATATTTTTAAATTATTTTTTTTTCAACTTTATCCTTCAACAATGGTTTATTGAAAATTAAGTTTTATAATTTGTTTTGATTTGCTTTTTATGAAGTTATCACGGTCTCATAACCTCATGATCTTGGTCATAGGTTTGACACATTAACTCAAGTTGTCTCAGGTTATTTTTTCTATTTATTTTCTATGAGGTTATAGTGGTCTCATAACTCGGGTCACGAATTTGGTAGTTTAACTCATGTTGATTTTTTTTTTATTTTTTTAATCTTATTTTTCAACACTTGATTGATTGAGAATTGAGTTTTATAATTTTTTTTATTTGCTTTAAATAGGGTTATCATAGTTTCATGATCCAAATCGTAAATTTGACAAATTAACTAAGATTGATCCATATCAATCTAGTATATTGCCAATTCAACTTTTTTTTTTTAAGATATTGTCTTGAATTTTTATGTGTCAAATTATATTTATACAAGTCATTTGAATTGTGTTCATCAAACTAATTAAGTCTAATTGAGTCAACTTATGCATAATATAATTTTTTTTTACAAAAACTTAATTAGCAACACCCTATATTTCTTTTACATATTCAAAAAAAAAAAGCATTAGCATAGCCCAGAGACAAGATGCAGCAAATCCTGAATTAGCTTAGCTCTCCATATTGAAAATTTCCAAAAAACAAAATCCAACTGCATTGCTATCCATGTCTTTTTAATTTTGGCATATAGTTTTTTTTTAAATAAATAATAAATTTATTAATTATAAATAAAGTCCTTTCAATGCATGATGATTAGTTAAACTTTTAATATTATAAAATTAAAATGTCTGCTTCTACTACAGTGCTATTATATTATAATATTTGTGAATCACTTTTGTCTGAATGAGATTTTTTTTTAAATTATATATATATATATATATATATATATATATATATATATATATATATATATATATATATATATATATATAAAAGAAACCAAGGTCCAATCTAATAATTTGTTAAATCTTGATGTAATATCAATATTTCACATTTTAATTACATGTGAGATCAATGTAAACTAAAAATATAGTAATGAATATAAAAGTTTTTGAATTATTTTTATTTAAATGAGTCTTTTTTAATATTCATAAATAATTGTAAAACAATAGAGTTAAAGATAATATGAGACAAGAATCAAGGATCCAATCATTGTAAAATATAATGTAACTTTAATATTTTTTAGCTTTTAATTATTGACTTTTTTGACCTATTAAATATTTTAAGAATTTTGATAAACAAAATAAGTGCCAATGAGATACTATATAGGCTAGGGGTGTTTTAAGTAGTGTTTTTTTTTTAATGTGAAATAGCCATATTAATCAATTTATTAGAAATTAGGTTACTGTTTCAGTCTCTTTCCTAGTTATCGATGGATTTGAATTTACATATTAAGTTGCCATACATGTTTTATTTTCATATACAAAAATTAAATATTTTCTTTTCATGAAATTGAATCTTTTTAATTTTGGAGTGCAAATGTTTTTATGGTAAAACAATATGTATAGTAATTATCAATAAAGTTGTTTAAATACATAGTTGTGGGTTATTGAAAATTCTTATAATCAAGTAATTTAAATGCATAGAAAATTAGTTACAAAAAGTATTTATGTTTCTGAAATATTTTTGTATATATTAACTTAATATCAAAATTAGAAATTAAAGTATTAAAAAACAAACTCAATCACTATTTAACTTCAAAAATAAAAGATGGATGGTGTTATTCTCGCTCTATATTTTTTAATCGCGCTCTTTTATTACTTAATAGACAAAAATAATTCTAATTATATTCTTATAAATGATGATATTAAATATCATTAGTAAATCTATTAAAAGTAAAATATATTTCTTTAATAGATTCAAATTCTGCCTTTTGTTTTTATATATATAGTATATCTGATCTTTACTTGAATAAATAATAGATAATATTTCAAATTAATTTGATTATGTCAAAATTAAATACTTTGTAGCGTTGTTAAGATGTGTTTTAACATAAAAAATCAAAATAAATTCAAAATTTGATGTGTATTAAACGACATACTTTTTAAATATGAAGATGGGGTCATATCAAACAATACAATTTGTTTTGTAAATATTGAGATGATGATCTATCGAATTAACCAACCTTGATGAACTGATAAAATTCGTGATCCGAGTCACAAGACTGTAATAACTCTAAAGAAAATAAATTGAAATAAATTATAAATTCAATTTCTAATAAGTCAAATGTTGAAGGACAAAAATAAAATAAAAATATATATTCAATTTTTAAAAGAAAATGACAAAAAAAAAAGGTTCTAGTCAACCCACTAAATCTACAATTTAAACCATGAGATGACATTACCTCATAGAAAAAAAATTGAAAACAATTATAAAATTTAGTTCTCAACCAACCTACTAATGAAAGATAAATCTGAAAAATAAAAATTAAATAATAAAAACAAAAATCCTAGTCAACCCAATAAACTTGCAACCCGGATCATGAAACTAGAATAATTTAATAAAAATAAAATTAGAAAAAATCACGAAACCTAATTTCCAACCAACTAAACCCATAACTCGAGTCATGATGATGAGATTACTCCATATAAAGAAATCTAGAAAAAAAAATCACAAAACTCAATTCTCAACCAATCCATTGTTGAATGACAAAATAAAAAAGAAAAAAACATAAGTCAACTTGGGTTAACCCAACAAATATGTGGCTCGGGTCATGAGACTATGATAACTTAATAGAAAACAGATAAAAAGAATCACTAAACACAATATCCAACCAACTAAAATCGCGATCCAAGTATGAGATTACCTAATAGAAAGCAAATTAAAAACAATTACGAAGCTTAACTCTCAACCAACCTATTATAAAAGGACAAAATCAATAAAAAAATAGTATAAAAAAAAACCCACAACCCTAATTAATCGAGTTAACCTTGCAACCTTGTGACTCGAGTTATGAGATCGGGATAACTTAATATAAAGTAAATAAAAAAAATCACGAAGCCCAAATCCTAACCAACTAAATGTTAAAGGCTAACATTGAAGAAAAATAAAAAAAATGACATAAGCTAACCATCCAAACCATTACCTGATATAAAAAAGACGAAAAAAAAACGTAGAGGCCTAATTTCCAACAGATCTCATATTGAAGGATCAAATTGAAAAAAATAAAAATAAAAAACAAAAAAATAACAATTAAAAGAACGAGAACCAAAATTGATATAAAAACAAAATTAACCAAGTAAGGCACAAAACCTAAAGCAAAGATATAAAAGATAAAGGGACAAAGAATGGGCCTCTGACAACACACCACCACTCATCATCTTACACACACAACCCCATAATATGGATCTTGTCGTGACGATTAAGAAGACACGACATACCATAATTTTTTCTGGTTGAAGGAGGCAGCATATGCCTCCATAGTGTGACGACTCTCTTCACTCTCTGTATGTGCAATGCGAGCGCTAGTCTTGACCCAACTGCCCATCCAATTTCATCCCTACTCTTGTTTTAGTTTTAAATTTGGTCTTTATAGCTTTAATTATTTTAAATAAGTACAATTCATTTAATTTCACAAATCCAAGCATTAACCATGCAATAAAATTCTCTCTCGACATTGTGAGATCTTTATATCTAGATAACAAAAAAAAAAAAGCTTTTAGTACAATGCCAAATAAATTTAATGTGAAAGGATCAAATTAAAAAAAAATTGACCAAAAAAGAGAGGTTGAATTATCCCTACTTATGCATTTTAGTCCCTGATTCTAGCAAGAAAAAAGGGTTGAACAATTGTCAATTGTTAAAATTCGGTCCAAATAGCTTTAATTATTTTAAATCAATAAAACCTCATTTAGTCTCGTCAGACCAACCATTAACTAAGTAACATTTCTATTCCTTGACATAAGAAGATCCTCTAGCCTAGGTATAAAAAACAAACCACCAAACCTAATGCTAAATAAATGCAACATTTAAGAAACAAATCAAAAAAATAAAAATCAAGGGAACAAAACAAAAAAAAGCCAAAGGTAAAAAATAATAATAATTAAAAACACTATGGAACTCTATTACAATCCATAGTGTTTTCTCTCTTATGCTAGAGTGGAAATGCCATACCCTTTATTATTATTTTTTTTTGGTAATTGTAATTGATAAAAGATTATGTAGCAAATTAATAAAACTTATAATTGATGTGGTTTAGGATTAACTAGATATTTGACATGTGCTTTGCCGTGAATCAAATTTTTTTCCAATAAAAAAATTGAACATACAAGTTTTTTAACACGTCTTTTCACAAAAAAAAATATGTGTAAAACAAAAAACTTATGTATGCATCTAATTAAATAAATCAACAACCATCTGTGTCAATAAATGAAATTTTTTTTATTAATTATAACTAAATGCATATCTAAAAAAGCCAAGAGACGGACATAGATCAAGATATTTGATCTTGCAACACGCGTCATTTACCCGATTGTGTTCAATGATAACAAAAATATACACTATTTTTTATTGTGTTCAATTGATTGAATAAAATCAAAGAAAAAAAAATCTTGTAAGGATGCGCTTAATAGAAATACAATAATTAATAAATATGTTTTAAATAAATTTCAATTATTTAAAACATAAAAAAATTTATAGCTAAATTAGAATAATCTATTTAAAACATAAATACATATAAAACAAAATAAAACATTATTTAAAAAAGGTTAAATACTAAAAATAAGAAATAAGAGAGAAGAGATATTAATTTAAATATAAATTTTAAAAAAACACATTTAGAAAAAGCATGATGTTTTATTAAAAAAAAAAATTACAACAAAACAAAAAGTGGTCAGACACTGCTTGGTTTAAGTTGGCCCATTTAGAAATGAAATTAGAGCGGATTTTCCTTATTTTTTTTTTGAAAAACAATTTACACACAACACATTTTCTGGTTTTCTCATATTCTAGCCACTATGATGTTCGAAAAAACAGGGCTTATATTCTTCTACCTAAAAATTCATTATCAATCTATTTTTAACCCCAAACACCTAGAAAAAAAAAAGCATAAACACCTTGACAAATCTATAAATAGCCTTAAAAAATAAAAATAAAAAACCACACAAAATTCAAAATCAACCCAAAAACAAAAAACCTTCCCAAGCTTAACTCTTATTGTTTTAGACAATTCTAAGGTGAAAAAACACCTAAAACAAAAACAAACTTTTATACAAAAATTGGTTTTTTAAAATTTCAAGGGATTTAAATTTTATTATTTTTAAGGATAGAGGATCTAAGTGTATTTTTCACCAAAAATCTAGAACATCAATAATTTTTGGTGTATGTTTCATTTTGGTACCTCTTTTTCCAATTCCATCCTTACTTAATAAATCAAAAGTAATTGACTTTGAATTATGATTAAATTGTTCAAAATAAAATTTTGATAACCAAAATAAATTAATAAAAAAAGCAATGAGTCAACGGTAAGTGTGTAAACAATGTTTTAGGATGAATAATTAATGGAGTAGGAACAACACCTTCCTAAAAAATAATTAATATGACTTTGGCAAGAATTTGTGCATGATGAATGTCATCAATTAATAATTTAAAGTGTTTTTGATATTTTTTTAGTTGATGATAAAATCAAGTAACTAGGATTAAAAGTATCACATGAACAAAGTTTTAGAACATAACTAGTTTCAATACATGCATTTCACTGCGGGGCCAAACTATTTTTTGTGTAAAACATGATATTCAGCTACCGCAAGTGTGTTTTTTTTTTTAAAAATAAAAATAAGTTGACTTTAATTCAATTGGATTAGAAAAAAATAGTGCATGGTAACCCATTAAATACAAAAAAAACAAAATAGGGTAAAAAATAACATAAAAAAAGGTCTTGGTCAACCAAGTTAGCATGACAAACCTGTAACCCCAGTAATCAGGGTCGAGTGAAAAAGGGTCTTGATCAACCAAGTTAGCATGGTAAACCTGTAACCCCAATAATAAGGGTCGAGTCAACCCGAGATATCCCATCGAACCTGCATTAATTTTTCAAAATTGTGCTATAGGTCATCAAACGTGAAGCATCTAATCTAAAAAAACCATAACATTTAATTCTCAATGAATCGTTCAAGGATGAAATTTTAAAAAATAATTTCAATTATATAAAAAGATTCAAAAAAATAGCAATTAAAATAATGATAATTAAAATAATTTTTTTCTTTGATTGAAAGGTACAATTGAAAAAGAAAATCAATTTAGTAAAAGGACCAAAAAAATCAAAAGAATAAGGAAACAATGTTTTGATTGAATGATGAAATTGAAAATAATAACAACCTTTACAAAAAGGCCAAAAACAATTTAGAAATCAAAACAATAGGACCAAAATTGAAAAACATAATGCCATCAATTTGAATTAAGGATGAAAGTTAAAACCAATAAAAGTTTTACGAAAAAGCTAAAGAAAAAAATTAGAAATCAAAATAATAAGGATCAAATTGGAAAATAATATTTGGTAAATTGAGATTGAATGATGAAATTGAAAATAAATATAAATTTTATAAAAGAGGCAAGAACAAAAATTAGAAATCATAAGAATAAGGACTGAAGTGTAAATACCAACAACAAAGATAGTAAAGTTATAATTTTCTAAGGAGTAGAGAGGAAAGAAGGAAAAAAGATCTATTGACGACAAACCAGACCACCATTGTAGATATGTATCTCACTAATAGAAAGACGACATGGAAAAAATATATTTCTATACATCGGGAGGTGTCACATGTGTTGCCCAAAGTGCGCTTCCATGTACCGTACATGCACACCTAATTTTTTTAATCCAAATATAAAATCATCTCTGAGCTGAATTTATAATTACAAAAAAACCATTATAAAAAGATAAAAAAATCCCTTGACCTCAGGTTTAATTTAATTTTATTCTAAGGATATTTTGGTTGTTTCACTATGCATTTTAATTGTTTATTATTATTATTATTTTGATATTTGATCAAATACCAAACTTTTCCTCAGCTAACATTATAATAATAAAAAACCATTTTGAAAACACAAGAATACCCCTTCATACTATGTGTGAATTTCTTGTTTCTAAAGGTATTTTGGTCGTTTCACTATGTAATTAATATGGAAAAAGATATATTTGTCCTTGATCAATTTAAAAATAAAAAATAAACCATGTAAAAAGACTTCAATACCCTTAGAAGTGAGTTAATACCCTTAGAAGTGAGTGTTAGGTTTTTTAGGTGGAGGGGCAACATTGTTATTACACTATTCCAGTGAATAATACCAATGAGTCTAGAGTTACAATATTTTTCTAAGGCCAACTGAGTTTTGTTAATTAAGTAATTATTCCACTAAATATAAATATAAATAGAGAAAAATAATAATTAATAGTCAATTTTTAATTTAAAGAAATAAAATATATACACTTGAGTGGTAAAACAAGTTTCTAGGAAAGTAAACAAATGCTAGCATGAAAGAAGTTCAAGGATGGATGACCTATAAGAAATGTGTTTTACACACACAGACACAGACACACACACACACACAAAAAAGGATTAAAGTAATTTAAAACAAGAGAAATTAAATCAAAATTTTGAAATTCATAAATTATAGGACATGATTCATGGTGATCAAATAAACACGTGTTGTTGCCTTATTGAGTTTATATAAAAATAAGTTATTTGTTTCTAATTATATTCCTTATAACAAAAATAAAGAAATAATATTTATGCTTAACCTAATTATGACATCTAGGCACACTTGAACAAAGGTTTATATATGTTTTTTATTATGATTATGTAGCATGTAATTACTATCCTAAGATAAATAAAAAAGATGGAATTACTAAGGACAATAAGATAAGACAAAGTAAGAGATGAAGAAGTGTTTGGTAATGGTATATTAAATAGAGTAATTGTCTCTGTATCTTGTTTGGTTGATAGTAGACACTCACTCTACTTTATCTCGTGTTTGGTTGTAGTTGATGTTTAACACACATCTCAATGTATTTTTTTTAGTTGAAATAAGTTATGTACCACTCATTAATGCACGCACATAAACTCCCTATATAGAGCAGAAACATCAAACTCTTCACCAATATCACAACGAGCACCACCAATCAATGACAAACACCAACGTCTTCATTAAAGATATTCATTTTCTCCACCCACCACCAAATTGCTTTTTATCCTTTACACATCATAAGATATTTGTAACACCACTCTTCACACTTTATGAGGTAAGTTAACATGACCAAGATCTATAAATACCTCTATTTAATAAGTAAAACATTCAAGCTAGGTTATGTAAGTTCATGCCATTTAAGCTTATTCAAAAGCTTCATGTTGGTTAATTCACAATCACACACTCTTTACAATTTTCATTTTATTTTTCTTTCATGTACATTATTTTATCCTCCTACATTTACTAACTTAAGAATTAGAAGATCTATTTTTTTTTTTTTCTGATATGAGACTTATTTTTGCATGAACAACTAACCTAGAGATAAAGCCCACACACTTTAGCTCAAAATATAGCCATGAAAAGCCTTATCCAATCTTGAAGTTAAAGACTTTATTAGTGATGCTATTTGTGAAACTTTTAACAAAAGATAGTTTATTCGTTTTTTTACATCTGGTGCTAATTAATTAGATTAAGGAAAATATGACGCGACTCGAGAACATTTGGGACATCCAAGCCGATACAATGGTAATCTCATCCTTAGTTTTTGAATCTAATAGAGGTTTTAATTTGATGGATCGTAATTGGAAGGTAAAACGAGGCCTCGACGAAGATGATGGATGACCTACTCTGACTATAGTTTCGATCTCTAAGCAAGATTTTAAGTCCCTTTTCTTTCCGTGAAGAAGGAGTAGATGTTTTGAACGAGTGTTGAGCGAGTGAAGTGTCCTAATAAGGGCGAGCTATATGTATAAGTGAGCAGCGATTGAACTAAACGTTTAAAGTGCATCCAGCAGGATGCACTTTATCCTTGCCTTTATCCTTGCCTTTATCCTTGCTTTAAGCTTTCAATTATAGAAAAGTAAATGCTTATCTCTCACTTTAGCACTAACATTCTAACTAAAAATAGTATTAGGCTCTTTACCACCACACAATAAGAAGATAAAAACACCAAAACATATCTCTAGATGTTTAATAAAGTAAATGCTTCATATAAAGAATCTACTTAAACTCATTACCTTTATTAATGGAGTTTACAACTACTATTTATGAAATAACTATATACTCTCAATGACTGAACTCTCCTTAATATGAAATAGGTGATGGAAAACAACTTTCAATTATAGAAAATAAGTGTAACCATACAAAAATACTCTTGTTTATATCCATATTAAGTAAAATTTTCCTAACACCAATAATATCCTACTAGGGCATCCAAGAGATCAAAGGATCTATTTGTAAACACCTGACATTCTCTAAGCTCATGACCACATATTTGATCATCATGTGCAATTTATGTGATACCCATCTTTTATGAAGAATGACATGATCATAAAGAACCTTTATAAGTTCTGTCATATTCACTATGATCACAATCATAATACTAAGGTATGTCATGCCCTAAAAGGGATATAGAAAGATTGATAATCAAATGTTACCTCTAACAGTTTATAATGAAGGAAATGCAACTTGAAGAAATAGGAAAAGATTCGCACAATGCATTACCCAAGATCAAATAATTTTCAAACAATGAATCTCTAATTACATGAGACAATCTTTTAAAGTTTCCAATCAAAATAATAGTCTTTCTCCATGTCTTCAAAGGAATTCTTCATATCTCTAAACAGATCTCCATGTCTCAAATAAAATCTCTATAATAAGATCTTCATATATCCACTGAAATCTCTAAGTCTTTAGACAAATTATTTATGTCCCTAAACTAATCTCCATCCTTCCAATAAAATCTTAATGACGAGATCTCATTTCTCCATTAAAATCTCTATATCTCTAATAAAAATTTTCATACATACAACATCTCCTTACGCAATGCTTAACACTATTTTCTAAATAATAATGTTCTCTATTATGAGAGGAGCAAACAAACTCATCAAACCTTCATCTTTTTTGTACGAAAATAATCATCTCTTTTGCAAACACATTAACAAAAGCCATAAAAAGATAATATCACCTGTATAAAATAGTAAGTATTTTATTTCCCCTACTTATGCTTTTCAAGTCTTTCAAACATGATTATTTAAAAAACTTAGAGGAGGATATAATAGTGCATAATTTGTCTTAAAAGTAAATTTCTATCTATTTGGGCAATGCTTAAACGACTAAAATCCTACCCGTTTAGGTCTAACTCAAATGGCCTCTCCCTTATCCACTCCACCTTACCTCAGGCTATCCAGTACTTACCCCAATACATACCTCAATGTATTTTTTTGAGTTCTAAGAAGTCATGCACCACCTATTATCGCATGCACACCTTGCATATATAAATTATTTATGCAAAGCATAAGCACCAACCTATTCACTAATAACACAACGAGCACTCCAAATCAATTACTAGAATCAACCTCTCCATTGATGATATTCATTTTTCTCCTCTAACCACAAGGTCACTCTCTATTATTTTTTATATACTATGACGTATCTACAACACCATTTTTCACACTCCACGAGGTAAGCTAACCTAATCAAGGTATATAAATACCTCTGATCACCAGGTAAAACATTCAAGCCAAGCTAGACGAGTTTAGGCCATTCAAGCTCATTCTATAATCACACACTTTCTACGATCTTCACTATATTTTTCTTTCAATTATATTATATTTTTCATATACATTTACTAACTTAAGGATTAGAGAGTTTCGTATTTCAAAAACAAATGTTGTTGTAGAAACAACCAAGCCCATATATAAAGCTTACATCCTAGCCTATAAACTTCAGCCCAAGACGCAACCATTGAAAGCTCAATTCAATCCTTAAGTTTTCACAACTTCATCAATAGAAAATTAATGAAATGTGAAATTTAACTTTATAAAATTTAAATCAATTTAGTATATTTTTTGGGTAAATTAAATATTTAAGGATTTTTAAACGGTAAATTTGGTTGTATGGTAAAATTTCATCTCCAAGTATTATTATATTTTTTTACATTTTTTTAAATGCATATAAAATATTTTTTTATTTCTCTCTCACAAATCATTAATGATAATTTAGTTTTTTCTCTCTCTAAACTAATATTTAATTCTTTAATTTATTGACATACCAAACATCCTAAAAAAATCAAATTTATACCATTAAAAATTACTCTTATTTTAATATTATACAAAATGTCACCTAAAGAGTTAATGATTTTTTTTTCTTTTTGCTTCTTTTATTTATTTTTGAATTGCTCTCTCTCTCTCTCTCTCTCTCTCTCTCTCTATATATATATATATATATATATATATATATATATATATATAAAGTATTAATGTCCGTATGGCATAACTATTTTAAGGATTGTACTAGCAATGTGTTGATTGTTTTATGAAGTATATATTTTTTTGTTATGAAATATGTCTACCATATGTCGTGATGTGTACGATGTCGAATGACAAGTCTTCATCCTGGATTGATGTGGTTTTGGATGTATTTGAATTAATCATGAAATTATGATATGAAGGGTTAAAGATTCACCACCTAGTATTATGATCACCATAAAATATACTAGTTTACAAGAGTCTAGGTAAAGGGACTAATTATGCATGAAGATGACACATCATTCTCAGTGCACCTTACCTTCGGAAAATTGCATTATTAAGGTTCAAGAAAGGTAATCCTCAGTAAGGAGGTCCATATCTCTATGAGCTCAAGACAGACCCTCTTTAGTAAGGAGATTTTTACCTTATGAGACTAAAACCTAACCATTCTAAAACTTAAATTTTAATGGTGTATTTATTTTTATTTTGTATTTTTAATACTTGGAGATATACTTTAAAGTATAATTTTATACCTCCAAATATTGAAGTTTACAATTAGTTCCTAACATTTTATTTTTGTTAATTCATGAATTTAATTTAATACTGGGAATCTACATTACATTGTAAGACTTATACCCCAAATATTAATTTAAAAAATTAATTTTTTATGGTGTTTTTGAAATTTTGTTCAAATCCTAATGGATAATTACAAACTTGATATGATATACATTAATTGATTTTTGTATTTGTTTTTCTCAAACTATGATAAAAATGCATTTTTATTTTTTTTATAAAAGATGCATGGGAAATTTTAGAATTTGGACATATGCGCACAAAGAAAAATATATTTTTGCATTTTTAAGTAAGGAATTTTGGATTTTGTTTTTTATTTTTCTAAACTTTTAAAAAAAGTAGGTATATTTAATACCTAGTCAGTATCTTTTATTGTAAGTTTACAATTTCAAATATTAAATAAAATTGCTGAAAAACACGCGAGGGACCCATAAATAATTTTAAAATGGTCCCTGAATTTTTTCATAATTTTTAGAAATCATTTGGGGTTTGTTTGGCAAAACAAGAAAAAAATTATCAAAGAAAAGCGTCAAAAGTTCGTTAGGATGTGTTTGAAAAACACGCGAGGGATCAAAAATGCATTTTTTTCCTTAGTAAAATTTTGCACAACCAAACACTGCCTTAGGTATTTAATGGACTCCACCTAGACACATGAGCTGGGCTTCCTGGTTTAAGCTGAAAAGCCAAAAAAAAAAGGACCCATACTAAAAAACAAAAGAAAGAAGATTAAAGGAGATCTTTGTTTGAATCCCATTTAAGAACACAAATAACAATAGATGAACCCAGAAAACCAAATCTAATTTAAGAACTAGATTACACCGAATTGAAAGCACAAAGAGATGAAACATGGCATATTGAAACATAATGATGCATTAGATAAAAAAAACAAACCAAGAATGGCTTGAAATCAAACCCGACAACCAAAAACACAACCCAAACATTCAAACTTTCAAGGATGGATTGATCTAAAATAAGCATTTAATGAACAAGAAAATGGTAGAGAAAAATTAGCGAAGATGCTGAAGACAACCATGTAATTGCATGATTCGATAATTTGATGGATATGCAAAGGCATGTTCTAATGTCCTCCATACACTAGTATATGTTGGACAATCAACCACAAGGTGGAGAACGTCTATGGACATAGAACAGAGGAGGGCACTGAGGATGAGTTGATCCTACTATTGTTTCCATGTAAAAAAAGCTCGGGAAAAACTAGAACTGTTGGCAGTTGTAATGGCAGAAAGATCATTTGCGGAGAAAGGCATACTGTCGAACCATTGACAAAGGAGGAGACACCTTGACCAATAAGATATGGCTTCATTTGCATGTGCCAAAAAATATAATTTGTGTTGGTAAGCTTAATGTTGATGACGTGCTATGTGTTAGAAAGAGGGATGATGGTTGTTTTTGCAGCAAAAATTATGGCAGCAGTCATAGCTGTATTGTGTGTAAAGTCAAGCATATCGGCAGGAACAGGTGCTACCAGGGAAGAAGTAGGAGAGGAAGAGCTGTCATTGTTTATGGCTATAACAGCAGTAGAAGGATCCATAAGTGACGCTAGAGAAATCCGAGAGTTGCTACTGGAAAGAAACTGTAGCATATTCTGTGGTAGAGTTGTTTTTTTTTGTTTTTTTTTTGTAAGAGGTCTGTTGATATGATTGTTTTATTTTCTTGCAAGAGTGTATATGCTGCTAGAGATGGCTACTTATGCCACTTGAGGAAGATGTTATCTAGGGGAAGAAGATACAGCGGAGAAAGCAAGAGTGTAGTATAAAAAACTGCACCAAAATACTGCAGAAGATGGAGGCATCAGTCAAGGAAAGAGGGAGGAAGCCTTGAATCTGTTTTAGATGTTTCAAGCTTTGATACCAAGTTAGAACAAAGTTTATGATCAATTAGAAGGCTTATGCAATGCAGTAGCCATCTCTTATATTTATATGATTAAGCCAACATATAGTAGTTAATGCAAGATAACTTTATACAAGGAAAGTACAATATTTTCTATATTACAATACATTCCAATAAAGCTTTGGTCGAGATATATGAATCAAGCTAAAAAAAATTAGTTTGTGAGAAATCAAATTTTAAAGATAAGAACACTCAAGCTCAGAAGAAAAAACTCAGAAATGCCAAAAAATACCTAAACCTAGAAACAAGCATAAAACTAGAAAAAGAGATTTAAACATTGTAACTATAGCTTAGACACGCTGCATAACTTACTTGAAACATTAGAAATGACAAGAAAATTCTAAAATAGCAATCAAACTCTATTATTTATAGCAAGTCAAAAATGCATTCTCTAAGGCATAAACACTGTTTGATTGAAAGATTTGTGATTTATGATAACCTAGCCTTGATGAGTTAATCAAACCTTAAAAAAAAAGATATGATTTTTAGGGAATTTTTGCTTAAACCTTGAACAATTTTAGATTGTCTAATAGGATCTTAAGACTTTCAAAAAAAAATTAAATTATTGATTTCACTACATTTATGTGTTTTGAGAAACTCAATAAGTTGGTGGTAATATCATTATACGGAGAAGTAAGAAACAAGGTGTTGTTGCTCGCTTAAGTGTAAAAGCTGAATTTAAAGATACAACTCTTGAACTTTTTCTGAAGCACTTTGAATAAGATTTTTATTACGAGATTTGAGGTTTTTATCAAGACAACCGATTCAATTATTTAGTGATAATAAAATAATATGTGATATTTATGTACTGAAATTTATGGTTTTTTGGATGAAAATTTAAAGTTAATTTTATAATTATTAGATTTATGACTTAGTTTCTATATAGTTATTTTTCTAAATTAACCCGATTAGTATTATATATATATGTGAACTTCTTCATTCCCGTGATGAAAAATATTAAAGAAAATATATTTTTTTAATAAAAACAAACAGAGATTATTTTCAAAATTTTCTAAATATATCAAAAATAGTGTATTGAATAAACACACGATCTGATATGGTAGCATATCT
>Ga0325402_1002749_pt1 | contig 15589 bp, 11 predicted proteins | sample PopdelMetagenome_22_FD_207212 | JGI IMG/M metagenome (GOLD analysis project Ga0325402, IMG submission 207212) | Populus deltoides microbial communities from Bellville, Georgia, United States - Xylem-PdKOR-R3 | ecosystem: Host-associated > Plants > Phyllosphere > Stem > Wood/Secondary xylem... | reverse complement strand
AATGAAATCAATTTTGCTAAAAAAATCTATTGTAACTTTCAAAAAATAAATTTTAAAGTAAAAGATATTAAAAATTCAATAGTAATGAGAGAGGCAGAAGTTTTGGTAGGATGTATGATTAAAATACCATAATAGTTTTTTTGGGGAACAAGATTACCATATTGATAAGTAATGGTTGAGCTGCGACAGAAACGTAATCATTTGTTATAAACTTTATGTGCTTTGTTTCTCTATTTATTCTAATTATTAATTTTCATTAATTGCAAATAAAAATATAATATTTTAACTATGTTTTTATTTTATTTTTTTGTTACTTGGAGTTGATGATGTGATATTTTCTTAACGTTGCTGATGTATCAATTGTCTATAATTCATTATATTCTTGTTCTTTTATTCTTGTTTTTTACAGTACTGAGAAGGTTTACGAATGCAGTGTTCTCTGTCTAGGCGAGTTATGTGTCGGACATCAAATTTATAAAAAAAAAAAATTTGTAGCGCCTTAATAAATAAGAATATTATAGAATGCGTGTATATAAATAGATAGATTGGAATTACTAGAGGATTATTCCAATGTTGTGATTCCTACAGTTATTACCTCATACATATAAATAGGAAAGGTTGGCTAAAAGATAATTCAAGTCATTTTATTATTTTCAACTTGGTATTAGAACCCTAAATAAATTAAAACTCTCTCTCCCCTCTGCTATGGACTCTTCTTCCTAGCTGCTCGCTGCCTACCCCTTTGCAGCATCGTCATAGCCAATTTTCTCCTCTGCTGCAACACCACAACCAATAGATGGTAGTCAAGCTCTTGTTAACCCAAACAACACTCCTCTGCTGCAACACCACTGTTGCCAACACCATCTCAGCCTCCCTCAGCCTTTTTCTCACAGTGTCAGCCATGGTCTCCAGGTAACCATTATAACCAAAATTCTGGTCATAGGGGTCGTTTTTGTGGAGGATGGAATACTCATAATCGTGGCTATCTCAATCATGGTTCTAACCGGTATAACTCTAGTCAAAATATTAACAATAATCGTTTTGGGTCTGCATAGTTTGTTGTATAGAATTTTGGGCAATAAGGCAATCATTTTGGGGGCTCTAGTCAGTGGTCCAATCCGTAGAAAATAAAATGCCAGCTTCGCTATAGTTTTAGGCATTCAACATAGTAATGCCCCCAACTATCCAATCATAATATTTAAGCCAATGCTAATTTGGTGTAATACTCAATTTGAGAGTACTCCTATTACTTGGTTTCCTAATATTGGTGCTAATCAGCATGTGACACCCGACATTGCAAATATGGCGAGCTTAAAACCTTATACGGTACTGATAAACTGCATGTTGGAGATGATAAGGGCCTCTCTATCTTTCATATTGCCCATTCTAAAATCCACGCACCTAAATGTGCATTCACTTTATCCAACATTCTACATGTACCTCATATTAGAAAGCCTTTGTTACCTCATAGTGTGTTTTTTTAATTCCATCCTTTTGTGTTTTATGTTAAGGATCTAATAACCAAGGAGGTGCTTCTTTCCGGTCATATTAGAGATGGTCTTTACATTATGTCTAAGTCCTCTGCCACCTTGTTACCTCAAGCTTTCTTGACTGCACGTCGATCCACTTATACTGATGTCTGGCACCAACGACTTGGGCATCCTAGTTCATGGATTTTAAGTTTATTAGTATTAAATAAAAAAGTGTCATGTACGTCAAAACAATTTCATTTTGACTGTCAGGATTGTCTGTTAGAAAAATTATCGCGTCTGTCTTTAGGACCTATGGGTTACAAAACATCGGCTCCTCTTGAATTAATTTATAGTGATGTTTGGGGACCGTCCCCCATGTTGCCCTCTGATGGTTTTTGGTATTTTGTTATATTTGTTGATGCTTATACAAAGTATATTTGGTTCTTTCTATTAGTTGCAAAATATGATGTTTTCACTATTTTCCATCAATTTCAAACTCAAGTTGAGCATTAGTTTTCTGTAAAAATTAAATTTGTTCAAACAGACTGGGGTGGCGAGTATCGTAAATTAAATACATTTTTCAAATCTATTAGCATTCACCATCATTTGATCTGCCCACATACTTATGAATAGAATGGCATGGTTGAACATCGATACCGACATATTGTTGAAACCGGCTTTACGTTTATGGGTCAATGTAAAGCCCCTCTAAAATTTTGGCGCTATGTATTTGAAACTTTTGTTTATTTAATAAATCATATGCCAACTCTTGTTATTAATTACAAGTCACCTTTTGAATGTCTTTTCCGGTCAACTCCTGACTATAGTTTTCTTCGTACTTTTAGGTGTCTCTGCATTCCTTTTCTTCATCCTTATAATGCCTATAAACTCGATTTTTGTTCCTCTTCTTGTGTCTTTCTTGGTTACAACACCTCCCATTTAGGTTATTTTTGTCTCGATTTATCATTCCATCGTATCTATATGGCTCGTCATGTTCGATTCCACGAACACACTTTCCCACTAGCAACTTCTGAACAAAATAACTCTCCCTCACCATCACACACCAGCATATGTCTACCTCAACTATTCCCTTGCACTCCCTTTATGCTCATCCATTTTATCACCGTTTCTTGCCTCTATTTCCCCTGCCCCACCTACATCCCCTGCACCAGCCCCGTCTGCCCCTGTTTTGACTCTCCTCATAAGCGCTAGCCCACCACTTTTATCTTCACATGCATCTATTTTTGTTGATCAGTGTCCAGATACAGTTGTGGCTTGAACGTCTCATCATGCTTCACCAAAATCAGTAACGTTGCAACAGCTTGATCCCGTGTTGGCTTCCCTATTGCTAAACATTTCTTCTCGACTTGGTTCAGACTTGGCCAACTCACCAAGAGGTCTCCCTACTATTTCTCCTCCTGCATTGAATTTAGTCATTGATCTCTCACATTTTGATCTTCAACAAGTCTTGAACAATGGTGTTTCAGCATCTCCTCCTCTAGCTCCTCGCCAGCACACCATGGTTCTTAGGCCACGGAAGGCCAAGACAGCTAATCTCAGCGTCACCTCTGCTCTAGGCTCTTCCTCTTCCCTTACACATGAACCTTCCACATTCTAGGAGGCACAATGATCATTACCTTGGAAACAAGCTATGCAAGAGGAAATCTAGGCTTTGTATGATAATGGTACATGGACCCTAGTCCCATACCAGCTCTTTATGAACTTGGTTGGCAATCGATGGGTTTATAAAATCAAACGGCGTGTTGATGTTAGTGTTGAGAGATACAAAGCCCGGATGGTGGCTCAGGGGTTTATTCAACAAGAGGGGATTGACTATTCCGAGACATTTAGTCTTGTAATCAAGCCTACAATCATTTGGCTAGTACTCACAATTGCTATCTCGAATGGTTGGTTGATTCATCAATTGGATGTTCACAATGCTTTCCTAAATTGCATTCTTCAAGAAGAGGTATACATAAACCAACCCCTTGGTTTTGTTCATTATGATTTTCCTACTCATGTGTGTCATTTTCATAAATCATTTTATGGTCTTAAGCAAGCACCTCGACTCGGGTCCATGCAATTAAGTGACTTTCTACTCTCCATTGGTTTCCAAGCCTCCAAGGCTGACACCTCTCTATTCATCCTCTCTTATAGTGGTGCTTTATTTTATTTACTTGTGTATATATGATATTCTGTTGACTGAGAGTAATTCTGAGTTACTCCGCCAATTGATTATTGAGCTCAAAATTCAAGCTTCGAGACTTGGGTATTGTTCACTATTTTTTAGGCAATGAAGTAAAAAACCACCTCTATGGGCATTCTACTGAGTCAATAGAAATATGCTATTGATATCATTCGACAAGCATGTATGTCATCCTGTACACTGGTTGACACTTCTTCATCCCCCTCTTCTACATTGACCATCCTATCATGTGCTCTATACTCTAATTCCACTAAGTATAGACAGATTGTTGGTGCTTTACATTATCTTACTTTTACCAGACCTAATATCTATTATGTTGTTAATAAGGTGTGTCAGTTCATGCATGCTCCCATTGAGGACCATTGGGCGGCTGTTAAACATACATGCTCCCATTGAGGACCATTGGGCGGCTGTTAAACATATTTTACAGTATCTTCAAGCTATGACATCTTATGGTTTACATGTTACTCGAGGGTCTCCCTTATCCCTCTATGGCTTTACTGATGTAAATTGGGCTAATAGTGTTGACGATAAGAAATATACTGATGGTTATCTAGTATATCTCAAGAATACTCTTGTCTCTTGGAAATCTGGAAAGCAATGTACTGTTGCTAGATCCTCCACATAAGCCGAATACAAGGCTTTAGTTGATGGCACTGCTGAAATCCTATGGCTTTGTTTGTTACTATCAGAACTTCATCTTTCCTCTCCATCTATGACTATCTTGTGTTGCGATAATTTAGGGGCAACGTTTCTGTCAGTAAATCCTGTCTTTCATGCTCTTACTAAACATGTTGAGGTTGACTATCATTTTATGGTGATCGAGTTGCCAAGAAGGAGATTCAAGTTCAGTTCATCTCTTTGAAGGATCAACTAGTTGATATTCTTACCAAACCACTACCGTCTGCAAATTTTGCTTATTTTTTATCCAAGTTTCAAGTGGAATCTCCCTCTTCAGCTTGAGTGGGCATATTACAGAAAACTTATCATACACATAATGTAATTATCATGTGCAGTGTTTTCCACTATCACTATTATACACAACCCTAAACGTATATATACACACACACACACACACACACAAAGGATGGCTGCTGGATATGCTAGGCAACTATTACTATTTCATCGTCTCTTCCATTCCTTAACTCATGAAATATGTTCTACTAATAACCGATTCAATTCTGATCAAATCATCGGTTTGGTTTGTTCATCTAAAATCTCCCTCACTCATTGCAATTCATTGACTAAATTTATAGTAGCAATCCACGGTGAACTGTGTGTGTTTATGTGTGTAGTTAGTGGTTTTTTTTAATCATATAACTTGTTCGCATCGTGCAATGAAGATGATTACTAATTTTTTACATGTTGTTAGCAACCGATTCTTTGATGTATTTGAAATCCATTATAGTATTCAATTTGAATTTAATTGAAAAAAAGTTTTATTCACATATTTAAAAGAGATATAATTTAATTCATTTTATTTTATATATCGCCCTCATTACCTTCAACTTATTCCATCAAAGATCTTTCAAAAAATGAGATGGGTAGATGGGTGTTTTGAAAAATCTAGTTTTAACATTACTTTTTTTTTTTAGTACAACAAATCACAGACATTGGCTTCTAATTTACTTTTTAACTATTTTTAGAGATTGAATTTCATTTCAAATTCCTTTCCTGACTCTTAAAATTATTTTAAACATGAGATTTTATTTAAACTTATTAATTGAATAGAGAGAGTTACAAACAACCTTTAAGTATTTTAATCAAATCATATTTGCTAAACAAATGAAATCATATTTGAATAGAGAGAGTTACAAACAACCTTGGTAACTTTCAAAAAAGAAATTGTAAAGTAAAAGATATTAGAACTTCAATAGTAATGAGAGAGGCAGGAGTTTTGGTAGTATGTATTATTAAAGTAGCATAATAGTATTTTTTTGGGGAAACACAATACCATATTGATGAGTAATGGTTGGGCTGCGACAGAACACAACCATTTGTTAAACTGTCAAGGGAAAGGGTTTCTATGGTTTAGCTGCAACAGCAACACAATGATTCCAAATATCCAGGCTCCTTAGAGAAATCTTAGATGGATTTTCTTGGGGCTCTTTTGATTCGAGAAATTCTGTAAATGCATTATGACAATCTATTCCTGTCGTCACGAGCTTCTGGCAACAACTGTCTGATGGATTATTATTGTTGCCACTAAAACTATGAAAAATCTCTGCTCCACATTTTCCAGTCAACTTCGCAGCACAACCTGCTATATATTTGCTAAGCTTGGGCGTAGGTTCTCCCGATGGTGCAACACTGCGTCCTGCGAGTCCTGGTGCTCCCATAAATACAGTACCAATCAAACACAATAGAACCATGAAATATTTTGCTTGGAAAATTGCCATCTTGCTTAAAACTCAACCCGGGAAGAGAAGAAGATTGTGGATTCTTTAATTGAATTGAAGGACACGACTTGCTAGTTAATTTATAAGTAAAAATGGTCAGTGATTACTTTGTTCATAAATACATCTTTAATTTGTATTTAATGAAGTTGATATGTATAGGTTAATAAAAAAGGTTATTTACTATTATCATTAAGTCTCTTTCTTTGTTGTTAAGGCTGTTTGTTTATCGTTATTAACTATTGCTATTTATTCTCATGTCGTTTCATATGTTTTTTTTTATAGAAATTAATGTTTTTTTCTTATGAAAAAACATAGAGAGAAATTCAGAGGTTGTTCAAAAAAAGAGTGATTTTACTTTTCTAAATAGGAACTTCTTATTCAAATATAATATTTCTCTACTCAGAGAATTCGAAAACTTGTTTTTAAATTTCCTAAATATGTATTTGGCTTGGAGAACACATTTTAGAGGTTTTCGTTTACAATTTTTCCTTAATTTTCATTGTTCTCTAATTGAAAAAAGAATCTAATATGAGCTGGAATAATTCATTATTTTATTTTAAATCCAATCACTTTTTAGCAATGTAAAACATTAAAATCATATTTTCTACAAGTTTATATTTAATTAGAGTCATAAATTTGAATTTTATTATAAATTTAATTAAAAGAAATTCTAGTTAACATGTATAACGTTTTCTTCATAATTATTAATTTAAATGAAATAAGAATAATATTTTATACTTAAATCATTAAGAACACAAAATATTAAGATGATTGTAATAAATTATGGTTTCAATTCTTTATAAACAAATTGCTATAAACTGGACGTGCTTTGTTTCTATATTTATTCTAATTATTAAAAGAGATTGAAAGAGATTTGAAGTTTGAAGGTTAATTAAGAATCAAATTGGAGAATTCTAAAACCAAGGATCATTGTGTAGAAGGCGCGAAAAGAAAAGAATCCAATTGAAGATAGTTAGGGGTGAAATTGAAGAAATTCCCAAAAATCGGGTTCAATTAATGGTTTTATTAAAAACTTAAAGGAGTAAGGATTAAATTGAAGAAGGTATTGTAGACGACATGTTGTTTATTTTTTAAAGAGAAACCATAAACGACACGTCATTCAGTTAGTATTCGTTTTCTTCTTCATTTTAACTTGAAAAAAAGTTGTTTGGGTTGCCCTATTTCAAGAACTAATTCGATGACCTACGAGCCTCAAGTCAAATAATTCAATATTTTTCTCAAAACAAAGTTTAAACCCTTTTTTGAAGGGTAGAAAATGAATCATTGAAGCAATTCTAATCCAAATGTAACCTACGAGCCTCAAATAAAATAAGAATTCAACCAAAAATCACAATTGATTTCACCATGTTTCTTGAGTCGTGTTTTAACTAAATGTATTATTGCATGTAGTAGATTCCCTAGTCAAGAATCCACAAAAATGCAATTCTTTCCAAAATCCAAACCATTATATTGTATAAGAAAAGGACTTATCAGCTCTAACCGTTTGCGCTTGAAATAATGAAAGATAATCTTTTTATTCCTTTCATGTTCTAAAAATATATCATTTGTGGTCCCTATTTGAACCTGAATAAGTTCTTTTTCATAAAAACCCTCACCAAGACCATACCCTATACTAAGGGTAAATAAAAATTTCAAATATCAGAAGTTGATTATAACTATGATCACAACCTCACACTGTGGGAAAATAAAAGTTTCAAAGATCAAGAGTTGATTCTGACTAAAATCATACCTTATACTATTATGCAAACAGAAATTAAAAAATGAAAGACTAATGAGATGTCATGAGAAATCCAGGAAAAAAAAAAAGCATGAGAAATTCAAATGTTGGGGGTATGCCTAATTGAATAATAAAAATGATCAAGTCAAGGTAAGGATGCCCCGCCATTACAATAAAAGGAGGGCAAATCAAAGAAATATGATGAAAGAAAACAAGATTGAAATAAACAAATAGTCAAATAAATGGTTGTGATCCTAAGTCTTTAGAATCTTAAAACACTCTTTAAGTCTATGAATCTTTTTCTTTCATTGTCAAGAGTTATATTGATGCAATCTAACCATCAAAGGATCCATTAAAGGTTCAAATTGGTCCAGTTACTAGGCTTAGGGTTAAGAAGTTCAAAGAAACTTTCAAGAGGATTTATAATAATAAAAAACAAGTCTTGATTAATCTAATTTATGTTCAAGAGGGGCTTATTGGTAGAACCAAGACCATTACACAAGGATAGGGAGAAGAAGACTAGAATCGGACAGTTTGACCTTTCATTACTCTTTTGGTCATAACTGGAGCTACAGATCGAATTTTGATGTGATTCTAATTGAGCTGGAAACTAGACTTCCATACATTTCCAACGGTATATGGAACACCTTCTAATTCATTAAGATGAGATATAACCATCCATTTTAATTTCAGCTTTTGTTGCTGCCAGACAGAATGCGAAAACAACGAACTTGTCTTATTTAATTAGTTGGGCTATCAAATTTTATTTATTTTGAGAGGAGACATTTTATTTAGGTCTTGACTTATTTATTTTGTTTATTTTAATTATTTTGGGCTAATTTTAGCTAGGGTTGATTATTATTTAAATTGGGCTTATATGAGACCCATTAGGGAAATTGGAGTTTTAGATTGGAGTTTAAATACTCTTTAGGAATAATTTTAGGGCAAACTTTTTATGATACTTTCAGCATTGTAGCTGACTTTATGGTTACTCAATCTTGGTTCTTGATTGAAATTTCAACTCTTCAAAGAATTGATCATTCTTTGTTGTGAATTTATACTTCCTTTGCTCGTCTCCAGGTGTAGGCGTTGTGATCGAGTTGGTTTATAGTCTTGTTGCCTTGGAGTAAGTCTTCCATTCTGATAAGTTCATTCAAATCTCAACAAACTTTGATTAAATTTATCTTGGGGTCGCGAATTCCATTAAATTCCTCTAGGGTTCGTATTAGTTGGTATCAGAGCTGATCTAATCACAAGTTATATCCTTCAATTTGAGTCTTTATTGTTTATTGTTTGATTCTTGATAGATTCGGCCACCTATATAAAAAAAAATGAGGGATCTTACTTATTATTGCTTTGTTGAACACTTAATCATAAGTTGGAACCATAAAAATATTTTGCTTGGAAAATTGCCATCTTGCTTAAAACTCAACCCGGGAAGAGATGAAGATTGTGGATTCTTTAATTGAATTGAAGGACACGACTAACTAATTAATTTATAAGTAAAAGGCTTCCAAATGCTTGGTCAGTGATTACTTTGTTCATTAATACATCTTTAACGTGTGTTTAATGAAGTTGATATATATAGGTTAATAAAAAAAGGTTTTTTACTATTATCATTAAGTCTCTTTCTTTATTGTTAAGCCTGTTTCTTTATCCTTATTGTTGTACTTTATTTTCATGTCGTTACATGTCTTTTTTCAGAAATTAATGTTTTTTTCTTATGAAAAAAAAAATAGAGAGAAATTCAGAGGTTGTTCAAAAGCAGAGTGATTTTACTTTTCTAAACAGGAACTTCTTCTTCAAATATAATATTTCTCCACTCAGCGAATTCGAAAACTTGTTTTTAAATTTCCTAAATTTGTATGTGGCTTGGAGAACACATTTTAGAGCTTTTTGTTTACAATTTTTCCTTATAAGTTTTACATTGTTCTCTAAATGAAAAAAGAATATAAAATGTTGAATAATTCATTATTTTATTTTAAATGCAATCACTTTTTAGAAATTTAAAGCATTAATATTGTATTTTCTACATTTTTATATTTAGTTAGCGTCATAAATTTAAATGGAAGTGTAAATTTAATTAAAAGAAATTCTAGTTAACATGTACAAATTTTTCTTCATAAATTTTAATTTAAATGAAATAAGAATCATATTTTATAATTAAATCATTAAGAACACAAAATATTAAGATGATTGTAATAAATTATGGTTTCAATTTTTTATAAACAAATCGCTATAAACTTGATGTGCTTTGTTTCGCTATTTATTCTAATTATTAATTTTCATTAATTGCAAATAAAAATATTATACTTTAAATATGTTTTTAATTTATTTTTTATTACTTGTAGTTGACGATGTCATATTTTCTTAACTCTGGTGATGTATCAAATGTCTATAACTCATTATTTTATTAGAGTTGATGTTGTATCAACTGTCTTTAATTCATTATATTCTTGATCTTTTATTCTAGTTTCTTACAATAATGAGAAGGTTTACAAATGTAGCGTCCTCTATCGAGGCGAGTAATGTGTCGGTCATCAAATTTGAAAAAAAAATGTTTCTGACGCCTTAATAAAAAAGAATTATAGATTTATTTCAAATCATCAAGAATTGTTTACAATAGTGATTTGAATAATAAATTTTATTGCCTTATAATCAAATAAAAAAATTATAGTACCCTGCGTCACAAGATCTGCTTTATTATAATTGAGAATAATTAAAAGGCTTAACCTATTAGTTAGCCAACCTTTTCTATTTATATTTGTAGGGCAATATATAATAGTAAAGGTAGATATTACAACACTAGAGTAGGCCTATAGTATTTTCTTTATAGGTACATTCTATAATATGCCCCCTCAAGCGTAGGGTGGAGGATCGATTTGAAGCTTGAATCGAAAAGTAGTAAGAGAAGCAGTAGGAAACAGCTTAGTAAAAACATATACAAGTTGATCCTGAGAGGAGATTAAATGAATGTGAATCTCTTTCTTCATAACCCTATCTCGTACAAAATGATAGTCGACCTCAATATGTTTAGTACGAGCATAAAAGATAAGATTTGTAGATAAATAAGTAGCACTAAGATTATCACACCAAATAGTAAAAGCAGAGGTAGAAAGAATCTGCAGATCTCTCAATAAATATTAAAGCCAGATAACCTTAGCAGTGCCATCTATTAAGGCTTTATACTTTGCCTTGATGGAGGAGCGAGCAACTGTGCCTTGCTTGCTTAATTAATTTCCATGAAATTGGCATCTAACCAAAGAAAACAAGGTAACCATCCGTCGACTTGTGATCATCAATACTACATGTCCAATCTGCATCTGTAAAGCCATGTAGAGCAATGGAGGAACTCCGAGTGATATGTAAGTCATAGGATGTCGTACCCCGTAGATAACGCAGAATGCGTTTAACGGCACCTCAATGAGAATCTGTAAGAGCATGCATAAATCGACAAACTTTGTTAACAACAAAGCAGATATCTAGTCTTATAAATGTGAGATATTAAAGAGCACCCATAATTTCATGAAATTGTATAATATCAGAAAACAAGGGATCTGATAGTATAATGACTTTGAAGGTAAAGATAGGAGTATCAACAGGTTTGCAAGAAATTATGCCAGCTTGAATAAGGATGTCAAGAATATACTTATGTTGTCATAACATTAGACACATAGCGATGGACTGAACCTCAATACCTAAAAAATAATAAATGGTGCCTAAGTCATGAAGCTTGAACTCTAAGCTCAGCAACTATATTAGATAGTGAAGCATAGTAAAGTTGTCATCAACATAAACCATAAGATAAAAGATATCAACACCAACAGACAAGATAAATAAGGAGGTGTCAACCTTTGAAGCATGAAAGCCAATAGAAAGCAGAAAATCACTTAGACAAGTGTATCATACCCACAAGGCCTATTTCAAACCATATAGAGACTTATGCAACCAGCACACATGAGAGGGAAGAGCAGAGTAAACAAAACCTTGAGGTTGTTTCATGTAGACCTCTTCGACAAGAATGTTCTTGAGGAAGGAATTATGAATATCAAGTTGATGAATCATCCAATTACGTGAGACCGCAATTGAGAAGACTAATTTGTTGGTCGCTTGTTTAATAACAGGACTGAAAGTTTCAGAGTAATCAATGTCTTCTTGCTAAGTAAAGCCTCTAGCAACCAAACATACCTTATATCGCTCAACACTGTTATCCATATGGCGCTTTATCCTGTACACCCACCGACTACTAACAATATTCATCGAAGGATGAAAAAGAACCAAGGACCAGGTGTCGTTAGAGCGTAAGGCTTGAATTTCATTGTGCATGGCACCAAGTCAAACCTCATACCTGTCAGCATTGGAGAATGCAATGGGTTCATAGTTAGGAGAAGACATTACCCGACAGATAGGAGTCGTAGAGGTGGCTACAGATGCTATTAGAAGGGTAGTTTTTGGCAGACAATAATGATGAACAATGGGATACTAACAAGTGCCAGAATGCTGGGGAGAAGAATATAAACAAGGGAGCTGCTAAAGGGGATAATATGAGAGATCAACAAAGAGTTGCAGATTGGTTGGAGAACCTATCGAAAGGCCTAAAGCTGATAGCAACAAAGGTAGGAGAATCTGCCACAGAACCAATATTGTTTGCAGTTACAGACATGAAAACATGCCACTCTAAAGGAGGAGAACTTGTTCCTATATAATGATCATTAGATAAACAAGCAGATGGTAACATAGGGGCAGAGCTGGGTGGCGTTGGGATGGTGGTAGACATGATTGGGGAATGGGGGCGCTGATTATGTGGGGCGGGAGGTGGTGCAAAGTTGTTGTTGGTGATTTACAGGGCAGTGAGGTGAAAATTTAGAGAGGTAATTAAGGTGAGAAAGTGTGTTGGCTGAGAGGAGGTGGCTGGTTGTTGTGCTAACTGTTCAGGTTTTGTAAAAGGAAACATATCTTCATGAAAACGAACATGATGGGAGACATAAATACATTGAGATGCTAAATCAAGATAGTGATAACCAAGATGAGAACTATATCCTAAGAACACATATGGAGATGAATGGAAATCCAACTTATGAGCATGTTATGGACGCAAAAAAGGAAAACAAAGACACCCAAAAGCACGTAGAAAATCATAATCAGGAGTACGATTAAACATACACTCAAAAGGAGATTGATTTTGGAGGACAAGAGTAGGCATGTGATTGATGAGATATACTAATGATTCAAACACATAATTCCAAAATCATAACGGAGCACTACATTGGCCTGGGAGGGTAAGGCTAGATTCGACAATATAGCGATGGCGATGCTTAACGGTGTCATTTTGCTCATGTGTATGAGGACAAATTAACTTGTGATGAATACAAATAGTTTGTAAGAAACTATTTAATTTACGATATTCACCACCCCAATCAGTTTGAACAAATTTAATTTTGCGTGAAAACTGACGCTCAACAAACACTTGAAAATTATGGAATGTAGAAAACACATATAATTTTGCAACAAGAGGATAATACCATATATGTTTTGCATGCACATCGATAAAGATAACAAAATAACAAAAACCATCAAATAAAAACATAAGAGCAGAGCCCCAAACATCACTAAATATTAAATCAAGTGGGGCAGTAGTTTTGTGATCCATAGATCTTAACGACAAACGCGACAACTTGCTTAGTGGGCAAGCTTGAAATTGAATAAGAGAGCGTCTAGAAGTACAAGTTATTTTGTTTTTGGAAACTAACAAATGGAAAATACGAGAAGTGGGATGACCTAATCGATGATGCCATAGATCAGAACTCATAAAGACACAAGGAGACCAATAAGCTTGAGGGATGGACATGGCAAAAGACTCAGATAGAACATAGAGACCGTCATTACTCTAACCATAAAGGAGCACTGTCTTGGTGATGAGATCCTTTACATAAAACACAGACGTGTGAAATTCAAAATAAACATTATTATCACGATAAATTTTTGAACAGATAGTAGTGGTTTGGTAATATAAGGAACATGGAAAACATTAGAAAATGTAAGGGTGTGTTTAGGGGAACGTAACATGGTATGCCCAATATGGGATATAGAAAGACCCATGAGTGTGCCTTTGAGAAAGCGAAGAATCTGCTTGACAGCGATGAGTCGTTCTTCGTGGGGGATGAATATGTTGAAAGACCTAATTCACATCAAATGTAGGGTCGGGTGAGTGTCAAGTATTGGAGACCCTTACCGTCACCAATATACAAGTGATCATTACCAAGATAGGGTGCAAAATCTATTAGAGTTGTAAGATCAGGCGTAAAGTGTTGGTTCGCATCAGTGTCCAGAAACTAAGTAAGGGCAAAAATAGTGCCAATAGCAAGATGAGTAGAGGGTTGTTGGCCACTGCTATGAAACTGAGTGCACTGAGGGGATGTGTGGCTGAAGGAGAAACATAGCTGACACTTGACGTTATGCTATAAAGAGCGATGAGGAGACCACTACTCAAAACCAGAGAGCCATCTAGTCTACTGCGAGTTGCTCTGCAGTCTGTGGGAGGAGAGGAATGAAAACCATGAAAATCAGACCTGTGTTGGTGGTTGTGGCAGTTGCTATGAGGACGCTAGTTTCCACAAGAATGACCTCTATTACAGCTAAAATTAGGGCGCTGATGCTGGGTAAGATTAGCAGAGGGTAGCAGAGATGGCGTGGGCAATAGAGGTGGATTTGCAGCCATGGATTGAAGGGAGGTCTTATGCAGAAACTCATGAGTAAGAAGATGACTATGAAGGTCAGTATATGGCAGCAGTTCTGCCTTGGTCATGAGACTAGTTACCTAGTCTTTAAACTCACCATAAAGGCAACAAAATACATAGAGGTTGAAGTCTTCAAGAGAAAGAGGTCGGCCAACAGTAGCCAATTCATCAAATAATAACTTTGCTTAGTGTATGTACATAGCAACCGAAGCATCTACTTGCCGAAGATCTTGAAAAGACCCATGGAGTTGCATAATGCAAGAATTTGATGGAGAGGCGAGTGTTTTCTCAAGAGTGCACCAAACATAATAAGAGATCTGACAATCTAACACAAGGTGCAGTACATCTATGGAGAGAAAGGAGAGTAACGCGCTTAAAATAAGTTGATCTTGTTGCTTCTAACAAAGAAAAATGGATTGATTGCCAAAGAGGAACCATCAGAATTGTCAGATAGATGAGAAGGAGGACACAACACTAAGCTATTGATAAAGTGGAAGACATCCTAACCAAGAAGATATGGCTTCATCTACATTCGCTAATAGAGATAGTTGGTGTTTGTAAGCTTTAATGAAACAACTTGTTGAGTGTTGGACAAAGCAACTATAGATGGAGTTGATGTCCCCATGATGTGGAGAGGGACGACAGAAACATGGGAAGAAGAACCATGGTTCTCATCTGCATGTAAGGGATGTTGTTGGTGTGGGTAAGCACCACCAGCAGCAGCTTGTGAGTGGGTAGCCGGCTGGTCTACACCGCTCGTTTGGTGGAGGGAGAAGTCAGCAGCAACAGTAAAGTCCATTAGGGAGAGGGAGAGAAGAGTTATGATTGCAAAAGGCTCTGATACAAAGTTAAGAAAAATTATGAGGCTTAACCTATAAGTTAGACAACCTTTTTTATTTATATGTGTAGAGCAATATACAATAGTAAAGGTAGAGATTACAATACTAGAGTAGGCCTATAGTATTTTCCATTTAGGTACATTCTATAATAATTCATTAGTTTTTGTTTACAACTTTTTTATGGTTTATTATTTCCTT
>Ga0325402_1002747_pt1 | contig 15591 bp, 13 predicted proteins | sample PopdelMetagenome_22_FD_207212 | JGI IMG/M metagenome (GOLD analysis project Ga0325402, IMG submission 207212) | Populus deltoides microbial communities from Bellville, Georgia, United States - Xylem-PdKOR-R3 | ecosystem: Host-associated > Plants > Phyllosphere > Stem > Wood/Secondary xylem... | reverse complement strand
ATCAGGCCTATTAATTAGCCCAGCATGGATGGATGACGTATCTCTCTGAACAGGTGTTTTTATACAGCCAATTTAGCATCTTTGAATTTGAAACCGTTGTAATTATTAATATTTATTCAATAGAAAAAAAAAACTTAAATAAAAAAACAGATAAAATCATATTTATATCTTATCCAAGATAAAAATATATATTTTTATCTATCCAGATTCTTTTTATTTAATCCCCTCTCTTATGTTTTTTTTCTTTCTTATCACCCTGTTTATTTATCTCTTATTAAATAAATATTAATAGTTACTAACATTTATAAATCACATTTACAAAGCTAGGAGATTGCAGGTATAATTCTTAATTAGATAGTGTTTGATATTATAATAGTAATTATTTTTTTAAAAAAATTTATTTAAAAATGCATAAAAATAATATATTTTTTTATTTTTTAATATTTATTTTTGATATCAACGTATCAAAACAATTTAGATACACCAAAAAAAATTAATTTCAAATTAAAAAAAATTAAAATTAGCTTCTCTGACATTTTATTATTTATAATTTTATGTCACTGTTTATATCAAAGTTTTTCCTCATTGGTCTCTGAAATTTTTCCTTCCTTACAGTTTGGTCATTGTATTTAATTTCTTCTCAAGTGCACTGTTTCATATTTTGCTCTCGTGGTTTTATGTCTTAGTAATAAATTAAAAAAAAAAAAACTAAAAGGGATAAAGGAAACTTGTTACCCTCCTCACATAACATAACATTGTGGGTTTAAATTGTATTTTCTCTCTCTTTTTTTTTTAGCTTTAATTATTTTTTTTTCAATTTTATTTTTTAATATTATGTTGGTTGGAATTTTGGGTTGATAATTTATTTTTATTATATTTTTATAATATTACCGTGGTTTCAAAAAATATCCTGACATTGAGTTACTATTTGATTTTATGAAAGAAAAATTAATTTTATTGTTTATAAAATATTTCAAACGAAGGGACCAAAATCAAATAAAAGAAAAACGACAACCTTTTGTTTTTTTTTTTTAAAAAGCACTGTGGTGCCAACACTTTTTGTTTTTTTGGGAGGAATTTGCCTTTTTCCAAAAAGTTTTGGTTCTTTTTAGTTTGACAATTGAATTTTTAAATCAAAACTTTATTTTATTTATATTTTAGTCTTTTAAGTTTGAAATGAGAAAGAAAGTTAGTAAAAAACAAAAAATAAAAGAGAATGAGACTTGTTAATTAAATGTTGTTGAAAGAAATGTTTAAATTTGATGTCAAAGTGTTTCTCTTGAAAAAATGAGTATTTTAGAGTCTTTATATTGTTTTTTTTTTTAAAAAATAGAATTCGTGAGATGTTTTTTTCATGATTTGATTTTATATTTTGTAATATATTTACTTTTTTTGAGTTGAAAAATTAGTTGTTTGAAGTTATAAAAATATGTTTTTACTTTTAGGAGTTTTTGTGTTAAAATAGGTTTAAATTTAGGTTTTTAAATAAAACAAATCTCAGTCTCGATTTTCTAATTGCCTCTCAAGTGATAAAAAATTGAGGATACAAACTACACGTCTCCTACTTCTACTTCCTCTTCCTTTAAAAAAAAGAACGACATGTTGTTCATTCAATTTGAAGAATAAATTAAAAGGGTCCAGGTGAATGAGCCTGAGCTTATTTTTAACGGGCTAGATGTGCTGGGCCTGGAAAAAATAGATTAAGATCCGATAATTAATCATTGATTCAGCTTGATTTTATTAAATTCTATGGTTGCTGATGAAATTTCTTGCATTTCTTTGGCCAGAACATCTAGATCAAATACAGAATTCAGACACTGATCATCTTCAACATGCTCAAATTGAACTGTAGGCAATGTGAATAACTTCCTGCTTGAACGCCCCTTAACGTACAGATACATCCAGTGGCTCAAAGTATTTTCCTCGTGCCTTCTATCGCGAAATTAACTGACCACGATCTCATATATTATTATATTAAAATAATTTAAACCATCCCCGACAACAAATTGTTACAAGCCTCGATATAATACGAGGTTTGATGTACAGGATGATCCCAGAAACGGTAACCTGCTCTGAATCATCTGCACCATCTCTTTTCTTCTTATCTCACCTTTTCTTCCTCTTCTCCTGATGATATTACAGAATGAACGGTTGGCAAAATCTAAAATCCTGGCAAAACTGAAAGATCTGGCTATGCCTCTTTGGAGGTCTGCAATTTTATTTAGCAGAGCAAGCCTGTTCTCCCTTTTTCTTTCATCTTCCTGCACGCAGACAAGAGTGATGTTACACAGTACGGGAATTCTTTAACCACGATTATAAGTGTTGAAGCTGTTAAAACAACTTCACTTGGAAATTATGCTTTCTAGTCAAGATATGTGGGTTTAAATATGAATTTAGTATGTGAAGTTGGTTATATTTAAAAAATTAATTTCCTTTGTGAAACGAGAGATTCTTCAATATTTAAATTAGTAAATATACAAGGAAATTGAGAGAAAATATGAATAAAAATAATTGAAGAGTGAAATTATTAAATATAATAAAATCATGATTTTTTTTTTTTATAAATCTTGGTTGCGTTAACTCACTTTAAAATATAGAGAGTTGCAAGATAATAAATATAAAAAATTTAAAAATAATTGATTGATAAATATATTGATATTCATCGCCTATCATAATCATAATGTTGGCCATGGAAATATTGATGATTATAAGTAATATATTGACTAGAAATAATTATTAATTAAAAAAGAATGTGATTGATTGCATAAAATATAATGTGCGTGTTATACAATGTATTGAAAAAAAAAAAGGAGAAAACAATAATTGCTGTTTAAGCCATGGCCGAAACAGCAACAATTGTAAATTTATTTTTTTAAATTATACACCATCAATATAAGAGAGATAGTTGATATATAATGTAGTATACAAATCAAATAAAGCATCAATAATCTACGGCATTGCACGGGTAGAAAAACACCGAGGAGTATTTATTTTTGTGGTTTCATTTGTTATTTAAAATTGTTTTAAAACTATTTTTATTTGAAAAAAATATTAAATTAATATTTTTAAAATGTTTTTTTTGAAGGTTTTAATATATTAATGTTAAAAAATATTATTTTAATTAAAAAATATTTGTATACAACATTAGATAATATTACCAGATACACACTTAAAGCGAAAGAGGATGGCTTAGTTGATGCATGATATATATTAATCTATAGTTTTATTTTCGCTCGCTTCGAGAAATACAGAGACAATACCAATATTTTCCTTTCTATATCGATTCTTTTCTGTTCAAGAGAGCGCACGGAGATTTCTCTCTTTAATATAAACTCTGAAGAGCGCACTTCCCAACAACGAAGGTAGGCATTAATGGTATAAATAATTGAGTACTGTAGAAAATTATTGAAGAAATCCTCGAGTGGTTGGAGGAGCTCTGATGATGTTTCAACAGACTCATCAATCCCAATGCCTGTCCAAAATATTTCAAGTAGTCTACCAATATAAATCAAAGCAAATTGCCAAATATTTCAAATCCAAAAAGCAGCATTTTCCATGGGAAGAAGTGAACTCGATCCCAAGAGAGTGATCATCTTATGAAGAAAGAATCAAGTAGCAGGATAAATTTTGCCTTTTGTGGACAAGAGAAGAGAGTGCTCCTGTCTCTTCTCCTGTTTCAATTGCCGCCTCATCCACCAAATAAATAATCTCATAACATTCTAAGAAGATTTTCTAGCACTGACCGGCGCTCAATAAAATATATAGAACATATAGATAAGAAAAATATGTTGAAGTTCCACCGTTTTACAGACAACCACAGAGACGCAAGAAGAACAACGCAAAATAAAATGGTATGTCAGATGCTATCTGATCTTCAAGAGAGAGGAAGCGCAGTGACACCAAGGTCTCAGAAACCTACAGTGACAGAGACAAGTCCATGTCAAAGGAGGTGGGGTTTTGTTGTCAAATATATTGGGAAATGACTTTAAGGAGGACGAGAGGCAGCTCACTGTGGCTTTGAAGCTATAAACGGTAGAGGATCAGAGGATGTACACAATTGAAAAAATTTAGCTCCTCGAGATGCCACTATTGAGGTTATAATCATGGATGGTGAACTAGTTACTGCATATCTTAGAATGGCGACTCCACAGGAAAGGAAAGGGAAAAACCAGAGGGGACAGAGGAGACGAGAGAACACATACAGCAGGGAACCCAGAAAAAGACAGACGAGAAGAACAAAAACAAAAGAGAGAAAAACAGAAACACCAAGAACGAGAGACGAAAACGAAAACTGGCAGAAAGAAAAACATAAAGAGGGAAGAACAGAGAGAGACAGAGAGAGTAAGATAAAGCAAAAAAAAAAAAAAAAAAGAGACCAGAAATCAGAGAAGAAGGGAAGGAAAAACAGAAGCAGAGGGGAAGAAAAGCAACATTGGCTAACCAGTTCTCCATCACCATCACCATCATCTTCAAGCAAAAGCTCCAGGAACGCTCTTCTTTCTCTTGCCCCGCTTTGCAGTTCTAATTCTCAACACAGCGCGAAGGTCGCATGGTGCAGTGCACGCGTGCCTGCTGCCCAGCCGGGTCAGTTTGATTCAGACCAGTTATACGAGCTGAACTGGATCCAGTCCAGAAAACAGAAAAGCAGAAAAAAACTGGGACCGGGCCGAGCCCCAGGCACATCCGGGTCAATCCCCTTATAGACAAAAGTTTTCATGTTGTCTAATCAACAACATTATCATCGAGAGTATTATAATGACACCCGAGACAATTAATTTTAGGTCCAAAAGCTTCAGTTTAAGCACACATAAAAGTATCGGAGATCTTCCAGTATCAAAATAGAGAAATTAACACAAACAAGAAATGTTACGGAACACCTGTAAACAATCTTTAGACGCCTTGCTTTCCCTATCCGCATAATAAATCTACTTATAATTCACGAACTGATCAGCAAAATCGAAGCCTGGTGAGGCTCCTGCAAACTCCTGCGATATGTCGTTCTCCTATAGACAATTTCAGATTATTAGAGTTTAGATAGAAAAACATGTTTGAATGTTAAACTTGTTTTGTGAAAAACCAAGTATCATCAAGTTAGTAGCATCGTGAAGTTAGTGTAGACTCAACTATAATAATTCAGTCAAGGATAGTATTTATGTTTTATTGAGATTAGTATGAGACAATATACTGCTTGTCTCACTTAAATTCTATATAAAAGCTAGTGTCTAGTTTTCTTACAAGTGTGCGTGAGCACTAATAACAAAAATAAAATAAAGATTTTGAAAGTCTCTATACTGTGTAAGTGTGAGTGAGTGCAAGGGATTCATTGATCTTGCAATTTCTGTGCTGTTCCTGCTTCCAGCAGAACTGGTATCAGAGTTTGAGTGTAGCAATGGCCTCCACAAACAATAGCACTCAAATTCAATTACAAATTCCTGGCCTCACAAAACAAAACTATGATTTATGATGCCTACAATGCAGGGCTCCTTTGAAGTCTTAGGAATTATGGGTTTTAGTGGAAGAAGTATAATGAACCAGAGTTAACAAGAGATGAGGTAGCCTTGAGTACTAATGCAGAAAAACAGGTTCTAAGTGAATCTAGGAAGAAGATAATAAATCCATATTCACAATTTATTAAATGATGGCTTCCACAAAAACTTTTAAGGAGATGAGGACAATTTTGAACAAGACTTGTAGTGGTGTTGAAAAAACAAAGAGGTTACAACTACAAGCCCTGGGAGGAGATTTTGAGAAACTAAACAAAAATAATAATAAGATAATTTCATATTATTTTACAAGAGTAATCTCTTTAGTACATTAGATGAGAAGAAATGCAGAAAACACCGATGATGTTGATTTGTGCATAATGGAGAAGATTTTAAGATCTTTGAACTTAAAACTTGATCATGTTGTGGTAAAAATAGAAAAATCAAAAGATCTGAAGAAACTTATAATGAAAGAACTTATGGGATCTCTGCAAGCCGGCCTATGATCAAAAAATTAAAAAAAAAAGGGGAAAGGAAATCATCATAAGAACAAGCTTTACAAACAAAGTTGATCTTTCTTAGAGACATGTTAAAGGTAGAGATATAGTTCTTATTAAACTAAGAAATGGTGAGCAAAGATTTATATGAAGAATAATATTTTTAGTCTGAGATAGTTTCTTAAGAAGGGATTTGCAGTAGAAATAAAAGACAAAACCTTAACATATTTTATGAATAAAAAACGATGATTGCTTCTATGAAAATATCAAAGAATATATCTAAACACCTTACAATCAAAGTGTTTTAAGAAAGAAATCAACGGTGTTTCAGCTCTTTAACATCCTCAACATGGATACTTAAATCATGAAGCCTTGATGATGGTAGAAAAGAATAAGTGTTATAGGAAAGCAACATAAAAAACTTTTTCTAAGTAGGAGTCCAAGAGAAGCCTAATTAACCTCTTGATTTGGTTCACTTAGATGAATGTGTTCCTATCAAATCTACTTTAATTACTGCCAACAAATATTTTCTTACTTTTATGGATGATCATGACAGCAAAACATGAGTGTATGTATTAAAAAAAAATGATAGAATTAATGATTAGATTTAAGGAGCTCAAAAATCAAATAAAAAAAAACAAAATGAATGTAAGTTGAAATGTCTAAGAATAGGTAGGGGTGTGGATCAGTACACATTATATAAGCATGGTGAGTTTTGTAAAGAAAATGACATAGTACATTAATTAACCATGCCTCAAACAATTCAACAAGATGAGGTGTCTAAAATGAAAAATATAGTCATTATTAATATGGTTAGATGTATGTTAAATGAGAGTGTCATAAAGAATTTTAGAAAGATGCAATAATTTGTGTTGTTTACTTGTTAAACAAGTTTTCTACAAAAAAAAAACCTTCAAAAGATTACATCAGAAAAAGCATGAACTCTAAAGATTTCAAAAATTGATCATATAAAGATTCTTGATAACGTAGCTTATGCCAGAATTCAAGAAAAGAAGAGAACCAAACTTGAAGATAAAAGTCAGAAGCATATGTTGCTATGCTAGAGTATGGTTATAATTCATGTGGCCATAAATTGTATAATATAATCACTAAAAGTGTTGTAATGTCAAGAGATATGCAGTTTTAGGAAGAACAAGTGTGAGACTAGAATAATGAAGACCAACCATAACAACTGACTTTAGAAGAAAAACAAGAACATAAGAATTCAAGTTATATCATCTTCACCTCTTCTGGCTAATAGTCCAATTGGATCCTCAAGTTCAGTTTCAAAAGGCATACATGAGATATAAAGAATTAATCTTGATAATACTAACATGATTTTTTTTTTATAGGTGATGATCTTATTACACTTGATGAAGCTTCTCATGAAGGTAAACATAATAAGGCAATGAATAAGGAGATGAGTGTTATTAACAAAAAATAGTTCATGGAAGCTATCATCACTTCCTAATTTGATTATGAAGAGTTAAATGGATCTTCAAAACCAAAAATACAAAAGAAGAAATGGAGAAGTACAAAATCAAATCGGTGGTAATAATAGTATGAATTTGATTATGAAGATGTTTTTACTCTATTTGCAAGAATAGAAACTATGATATTGATGCCTTTTATTTTTGCAACACAAAAGGAATTAGATTAAGTTTTTAATGGCAATCTTGAAGAAAAAGTCTACGAAGAGTAACCATCTAAATTTGTTGTTGAAGGAAAAGAACAAAAGGTGACGAGATTAAACTCTCACTACTATTGTTATAAAAACCATCATTGTGCTTTTTGTGGCATTTCTTTTCTATTTAGAGTTTTTACTCTTTATTTAATATTGTTATATCCAATTAGAAAACATGAAAGTTTGACTTGGAATTTGATTTACAATGCATTATTATTTCCCGTGATGTTTTTATGGTTGCAAACACACGATAAACTCATCCTAATTGTTGATCAATTAAGATCATTTATTGATAATGATCATTTTAATAAGAATATGAGGCTACAATAGCAATAAAAGTGGTGTTAATATATGTCAAACTCATGAAAATAAAAATTATTATATGTTTGAAGGGGGGTGTTAAGGAAACAATCAAGATAAATATTCTTGATTATTTCCTAATATATGAAAGGAAGAAATCAAGGCAATTAATTATTTCTATCATCTAATCAAATGAGATGATCAGGCATTTTGTATAATTTGCTTTATTCTATTTTTTATATATCTTGTTGTATGATTATAAATACTCTACATGAGTTGAATGTAAAACATATAATTAAATTATCAAAAAAAAAATCTTTCTTTTTTGTTTTAAATTTTATTTTCTTGATTGCTTTGAGTTGTTTAATTCCTTGATTTTTTTTTATCAATTACAAAATAATTAAAAATATTTACCTTGATTATTTCCTTAACATAAGCTGAAGAAAGCTTTTTATGAACTTAAACAAGCACTAAGAGCATGGAATTCTAAAATTGATAACTATCTTACACAAAATGGTTTTGTCAAATGCCTATGTGAACATGCTCCATGTGAAGAAAAACTCACAAGGCAGTGTGATGTTTACTAGTTCATATATGGATGATTTAATTTTTACAGGTGATGATTAATTCCATCATGATTGTGGGAATTGAAGTGAAACAATGTAATAGTGGAATTTTTAATTCACATGCTAAGTACGCTGTAAAAATCTTCAAGAAATTTTTCATGGAAGATTGTCAACTTATAGATACACGAGTTGAATATGGAATCAATCTAACAAAAAAAGGAGAAAGAGTACCGGTAAATGATACGATCCAGGCAAGGTCAAATTCAGATTTTGACGTAAAAAGAGCACCTATCAAGTTTTACGGCAATAGTCATTATTCTCAATCCGACTGTTGGATCGGGCTGAAATTGTACGTGGAGTCTCATGGCATGTTTTCCTACCTTGGGCTAAAATTTCAGATCAATCGGAGTTTGGGAAGACATCTCAATACGGGTCAACAGAGGCTATATGAATTTTATTATTTACTTCCTTTTGACTTGTGGACTTTCTATTTGGCTAAGATTCTTTTCCTAAAAAGATGTAACAGCTTGTTTTTAAAATCTACTAATTCTACAAAGATCTTTAATAGGCTGCAACATAGTTTCCAAGTGTGGTAAGGATTCATAATTATTTCAGAATCCTTTTCTTACAAGGATTCATTATTCATCCTAACTACAAAAAGGAAAGAAGACTTCATAATAAATGCTACCTTTAGATCAGATTTTCTAGTCTATTTGGGACTTCTTAATGGTGACAAATCTGATTCTAGCATATTTAGGATGGTAATTTTTGGTTTTTGTTATTTTCTTCTTAATCTTTGGGTTATTATTACTTATTTGGGTCAATTGTAAGTGGGCTTAATATAAGTCCACCTAAGGGGGTCTATTAGGGTTTATTTAAGTCTAGAGTTAGTATATATAAAGGCATGTAACCAGACATGTAAGTTAGACAATTCAAATTAATAAAACTTCTTGTTTGTCGCACTTTGTGTGTGTGTGTTGGTGAGATAATCTTCCTTTCATGGTTCTCTAAAGAACTGAAAAACGACTTATCAAAGAACAACTGTCTTCGTGGCGTCATCTTTATACTTCTCATTCGCGAATCAATATTCGTTGGGTGGGGGTTTTCCGTTTTTAATAGTGCTGGTGCCTAGGTACAAGTTATCTTTGTGTCACACTCCTATCAAACCTGATTTACTTGGCTTTCCGGGAATTGGTGTCTTTGCGTGTAGGTTGCGTGACCATATGACCACGAGGTTCGCATCATTTGGTATTAGAGCTTGGTTCCATTAATCAGGTTATATCCTTATGAAGTTTTCGTTTCTTGTTGTTTCCGCAAAAATTCCTTAGTGTCCAATTTCTTCTTCTTCTTGATTTTACAGTATATTAAAAAAAAATTTGTTATTTCATTTGGTTACTGTCCAAAATATATCAGTAGCATAAAAAAAAATCGTTCAAAGAGACGTTTATTGGTTTCTGTCGCAGAGAACTAAACAAGGGAAAATTGGACTAAATCAACTCGAAATTAGCTCAAATTTCATACTCTCATTATTGGGGTCCTAATAACATCACATATTAAGTTTGGGGTCAATTACATATCGTTTGCTTTGGGTTTCAATTTCAGGTCTGATTCATAATGTTTTTGCGTCAGTATATCAAACCTTATCATAAATTGCTCAAACTTTATATTATGTCTATTTGGGTTGCTATCGCACTATATCTGAAATTTTAGCTTAATTGGACATCATTTACTTTAGGTTCCAGATTTTGAATTAACTCGTCGTAAACGATTCTGTTTTGCGTCAACTTTTAAAATTCATTTTTTTCCTGTTGTTTTCATTTCTTGCAGTATATTTTCAACATATCCAACATATTTAGGTGTTGTTTCATCATTTTTTGCCTATTTCGTTTCTGTTTTTATTCGAGTCTTCAATTTCGTTCGTATTTCGAATAGATTCGCTCGCTACTCGCGAGATTATCATCACAGTTTTGTTTTTGCTTGTTTTCTAGTTTTCATTGCTTCTTGAGTCATATATAAATATTTGGATTGCGCTGCTAAGATTGGTTCTATTTGGTGTGGTTTCAGTTTTGCAAGAACCACAAGAAGGTGAGACGAGAGGTGTGAGGATATTAAGAGTGTTTGAGTGAAACACGAGCGATGTGAGGATTTGTATTTTTTTACCACTAACCAATTTTTGCAGGTACTATCATGTCAGATCACAAGAACACACCACCCCTTCCCGATGTAGAACTTAAATTCCAAATGCATGACATGATGAAGATGATGGAAAGAATGAATTTCATGATGGGGAACGTGTGTGAAAGACTTGAAAAGGTGGGAAAACACGGTAACATGGCTGGAACATGTACGCAAGACATGAGAAAGGTTGGGGCTGAACTGAAATCAAACAATGGCAGTGGGGCTGAAAGGCCAAGGTGGGTTGATTATGCGGATTTTGGGGAGGACATTGATGATATTGGTGATGGTGGTTTTAAGGAGGAGACCATAGGCCAACGAGAAGGTTTTTGGCAGCCTAGAAACCAAAGGGATTTCATGTATTTTGATGAGGTGTTATGGCAAAAGAAAAGGAGGATTCAAAATGAGAGGTGATATTAAAGGGAGAGAAATAAAGAGATTAGTGTTCTAAAAAAAGAATCCTAGAGTCTATCTCGTATTCTAGGGGAGATGAAGCAAGAACTTGATGTGTTAATGGCAGCAGTCAATGCGCAACAAGCTTTAGAAAGAGAGGAGAAAAAATGTTGCAGTGATGAAATACGAAATAGAACGGCTGCTACTTTCATCCAAAGTTGTTGGCAACGATTGTTGGCAAGAAAAGAACTCCAAAGGCTTCAAAACGAGGCTAAGGAATTGTCCATTCAACTTATTGGTGATTCGAGGATGAATCATCTTGAAGAGAGAGGGAATGATATAATCCAGGAGAGAGGGAATGATATAATCCAGGCAAGGTCAAATTCGGATTTCGACGTAAAAAGAGCACCTATCAAGTTTTACGGCAACAGTCATAATTCTCAATCCGACCATTGAATCGGGCTGAAATTGTACGTGGAGTCTCATGACATGTTTTCCTACCTTGGGCTAAAATTTTAGGTCAATCGGAGTTTGGGAAGACATCTCAATACGGGTCAACAGAGGCTGTACGAATTTTGTTATTTACTTCCTTTTGATTTGTGGACTTCCTATTTGGCTAGGATTCTTTTCCTAAAAGGATGTGACAGCTTGTTTTTAAAATCTACTAATTCTATAAAGATCTTTAATGGGCTGCAACATAGTTTTTAAGTGTGGCAAGGATTCATAATTATTTCAGAATCCTTTTCTTACAAAGATTCATTATTCATCCTAGCTACAAAAAGGAAAGAAGACTTGAGAATAAATGCTACCTTTAGATCAGATTTTCTAGTCTATTTGGGACTTCTTAATGGTGACAAATCTGATTCTAGCATATTTAGGATGATAATTTTCGGTTTTTTGTTATTTTCTTCTTAGTCTTTGGGTTATTATTACTTATTTAGGTCAATTGTAAGTGGGCTTAATATAAATCCACCTAAGGGGGGTCTATTAGGGTTTATTTAAGTCTAGAGTTAGTATAAATAAAGGCATGTAACCAGACATGTAAGTTAAACAATTCAGATTAATAAAACTTCTTGTTTCTCACACTTTGTGTGTGTGTGTGTAGGTGAGATAATCTCCCTTCCATGGTTCTCTAAAGAACTAAAAAACGACTTATTGAAGAACAACTGTCTTCGTGGCATCATCCTTATACTTCTCGTTCGATAATCAATATTCGTTGGGTGGGGGTTTTCCGTTTCCAATAGTGCTGGTGCCTAGGTACAAGCTATCTTTGTGTCACACTCCTATCAAACCTAATTTACTTGGCTTTCCGGGAATTGGTATCTTTGCGTGGGGGTTGTGTGACCATATAATCACGAGGTTCGCATCAATATTATAAAAGCATTGTAGGGTATCTACGATATTTAACATGTATTATGCTTGATATTTTATTTGAATTTGGTTTGGTCATCAGGTACACAAAACATCCAAGGAATTCACATTTGAAGACATCTAAAAAGATTCTGAAATTGCATCAACAAAAAATCTAGTTCATCACAAATGATCAAAGCATATTGATACTTTTTTCATTTTATAAGAGAGCATGTGAAAAAAAAGTAGAGCTAGTACATGTTAGAACAAGTGAATAAGTAGCGGTACCTGCAAAAGAGTTTTGTTATTTGCAAAAGAAGCTTGGTGTTATGATGCTTGATAAAACAAGTTTAAAGGGGAAAATGTTGAACATTAAACCTGTTCTGTGAAAAAGCAAGAGGAGATTTTGAAAGGATAAAATGTTACGATGCTTGATAGAACAGGTTTAAAAGAGAAGTTAGCATTTATATTTTATTGAGATTAGTAGGAGACAATACTTAATATCTCACTTAAATTCTATATAAAAGCTAGTCTATGTAAGTGTGTGCGAGAACTAATAAAGTCTCTCTACTGTGCGTGAAGGTGAAAGAGATTCGTTGATTTTGCAGTTACTGTACAAAAATAGCCATATAGTTAATGCGATCCTTTCAAGTAAAACAAGAGGGGAGGGGGGGGGGTTACCACGTCTAGGCCGTACTCTGTCCTGACTGCAGCCATCTCCTGAGCATGGTGTGCTTCTTTGGCAGCCATCTCCTGGGCATGGTGTGCTTCTTTGGCAACCATCTCCTGGGCATGGTGTGCTTTTATGGCAGCCATCTCCTTTGCGTGGCGTGCTTTTATGGCAGCCATCTCCTGTGTTTCAGAGGCAATGTAACGCTCCTTGAGACTGTTGAAGGCCTTAAACCAAATCAAAATAACACATTGAGTAATAAATTAGTGCACGAAATTAGAAAGAGGGAGCACATAAAGAAAATGAATAGATATATACCAGCTGGTTAGGAGGAGCCCCTTCTAGCACCTCTCTGCTGGAAGATGTGCTTCCCCAACACTCCCTTCTACCTGCAGAGTGTTTCTGCTGCCACAAAATTCGTGCATGGGATATTATTACGTTGATTGTGATTTATAATATTGATAGAAGTAAAAGGGATAAGATTCTATATAAAAGTGAAGGTATGGTGTGAAAGTAAAGAATAAGAATTTATCTAACTGGCTCTTTTGGAGGAGAGGTAACAGAGAAGTAAATTGCCAAAAGTTATAACCTTTAATACACTATAACATGCTCACCAAATCAACAATAGTGCACGTGTGTGTATCAAAATCTTTCCTTTTGATGAGAATATAGAAGACATATGTAGTGTTTCAATTTTCTGAAGGAAAAAAAAAAGAAAAAAAAAGAGGTACGAGGAAGGAAAATGCACCTCTTCGATAATTAGCTCGCAAAGCTTGTCAATTTGAGCAGTTTGTTTTTTTCCAACTTCTCCAAAGCTGTTAACAACTTTTCCAAGTTCCTCCTGAATGCCTTTGTAGTAGGCATCTACCTGCCCTTTGTAGTAGGCAAGCTGTTCTTTGAGAGTTTCCACCTCTTCCTCTGTGCTTTTAATCCTTTGCTGCACCACAGTGTATGTACAGAAATAAAGAGGATAGATGAGTTAACTAAGAGAAAAGGAACACAAATTAAAGAGTAAAGGTAGATACTATCTGCACACTACGTACCTTCTTTCTAGCATTAGATTCCCTCTGGCATTGTTGTTTCCTTTTTCTCTCAGCTTCAGTTAATTTCCTAGAACTTCCAGGTTTATGATCTTTCTCGCCTGTGTTCCGAGCACCTATAGTTTTCAAGGAAACGTGTAGAAGTGTTTGCATGAGCTACTTAAGAAATTAAAAGTGCGTTATGTGTTTTTTTTTATTATTTTAAAAAAGGCTGTCCGTTAAATGGACAGAAAATTTGCCCGTCATGCCGAATTTGTAGTCCGGACTAGCAAGCTTTCAGTTTCTAAGATAGGACCAAGTTCACTAGGCTGTCCGCTATGTTCTTAGGCTCGATCAAAAGGAATTCAGCTCTGAAACACATTACAATGCAATATTATGAACTCTAAAAGGTTAGAACGGCACCGCACATTATCCACTGTTGTTACACGTAATTCTCCATCGGCGTGGCGCCTGACCTCCTACGATTACAAACTCATAAATTGATAAGGCGGCACCTACATTGCTTGCCTTCCTGTTTCATCAACAGTTACCATCAATGATAAGAACAACGCCCACCCTATCTCGTGCTTTCATCAATAGTTACCATCAATAGATTATTCACCTCGTGTTCTTGTACAACTGGAGTATCGGGATATCTTCTATTCTTCTAACAAGAGACTTGCTTTCACAGGAGAGCATAGTAGTAACTAACTCCAGTCAATCTATTAATCTCAGTGACCAAATCTAATTTGAATATAATGGTCTAAAAAGCTTCTAGGAGCCTGTGAATATTTTGATTATTAATCCCCCAATATCCATGATCTATATATATGCCACACCAATCTGTAAAGGAAACGTGGCTCTTCCAGCTGCATTTATAAAAGGAAAAAAGCCAAGCGCAATCCACTGTACTTTCCAATAACTTGTATACATGGTTCCCATAAGAAAAATAGTGGCATATAGTTCTGTCATGATTAATTAATCACCTCGTACTAATGAATTAAATGCTCAAATAATTCATAATACAATAAAATCTTGAGTATTAATTACCTTACATATAATATATATATATATATATATATATCTGCTAGATGTTGGATGCTTCTAATATTAGAATTAATTAGTTAATGACTTCTAGTGATGGAAAAAAAACGATGAGCTTGAAACCGAAGTTATAAATTCTCAGTGTTAGTTTCTTCTGATATGATTATATATTTATGGTTAATTCAGATCTTATGATAGATAATTAGATTGGGATTAGAAATGATAAACATGTACAGAAATATGTGCCTTTTTTGTCGGAGCTAGAAACATACTGATCATAGATTTAAGGGGCAATACATACCTCCAAGCCCTTCGGGTGCATCCTTCTTTGAATCGGACGCCATGTGAAAGAACAGAAGCCGAGTAGAAAGGACTTTGGTGTTGATTGGTATACCTTTATTTACTTGATC
>Ga0325402_1002744_pt1 | contig 15594 bp, 18 predicted proteins | sample PopdelMetagenome_22_FD_207212 | JGI IMG/M metagenome (GOLD analysis project Ga0325402, IMG submission 207212) | Populus deltoides microbial communities from Bellville, Georgia, United States - Xylem-PdKOR-R3 | ecosystem: Host-associated > Plants > Phyllosphere > Stem > Wood/Secondary xylem... | reverse complement strand
AAAAAAAAGTGAGCAATAAATAGTATTCTGAAAAATATATAAAGGTAAAAATTAGCCCTTCACTTTCTCTATACCCTACAAAAATTATAAACCAGCCCAAACCGGGAGGCTCGGAACCAGGTTCGGGCTGCCCTTTTCTCTTCAATATTAGACTCGTCAACAACACAAACAGAAAGAGAAAGAGAAAGAAAAGAAACCAACACCACAGAGAAAGTTAAGAGAGAAATTTTTCCCGGGAAAATTCTCTCTCTTTCCCTCCTTATAATTCAAGAAAACCTTCTTTGTAGATCTAGAGAAACACCACATTTCTTGTCTTCTCTCAAAGAATTCAACAAGAACAACAGCTATACACACACACACACACTGCATTGTATACATAGAAATATACAAACTTTTTACTTTTATTGGTGTTTTTTGAGGTTAAATGGGAAAATTTTGAATTGGTTTTTTACGTAAGATCTTTAGAATTGCAAAGATTGGATTTTGTTGTTGTGGAGTGGTGGTATTTTTAAAGAAAAGAAAAGAATGGCAACAGAGCAGCAACAACAAGTTTGGCCTTTCTCTGTTGCTTCTGTTGTAGAGGATATGCTTCAAGAAAATATTGGAACTCGACCAGGAGGTGTTGATTTGGTGGCTTCAAGAAAAGCTGAAGAAGCTTGTATGATATATATATCAATCTTTTCCTTGATCATTTATTTCTTTGCTGAACATTTTGATTGAATTTGATCAAGCCTTTTTGTTTGTGTTCTTTGATGATTGGATGCTTGAGAAACTTACGGTCTGTGTTTTGAATTCATTTTTGTGGAATCTTGATGATCTATGAGGAATTTATGTTTAGGCTGTTGAATTTTATGGATTAGGTGGTTGATTCGTAGAAGTTGGATTGATGCACATCACGGAATTGAAATTTGTAGAATTTAAGGATTTGTCATGGATTATGTGATGCTATATTGATATTGATAGTGTTTCTTGGCTAGATTCGTGAATTTTGGCTGCCTGAGAATTTTTTGTAGTAATATTGAGAAAGCTCTTCCTTTGAGCCTGATAATTTGAGCTTATGTGTTTCATCTCTTATTGATGGTCATTGAAGCAGTATCTAGATGAAACTTCTTTCAAGTTAGAGATTTCTTGTAATTACTTCTTTCATGGTGCTTGTTCCTTGTATTTTTACTCACTGAGGACTTCCCATCATGTGTGGTTAGATGGAATTGTTGTAGCGAAATTGGAATCAGAATAGGAGGCCTTTAAATATCCAAATTTGGTTCGATACATATTTTTCTGTAAAAGAAGAAAAGGAAAAAAAGAGAAGTTTGGTGATTTTACTTTTTTGTATTGGTTTGCAGCCTTGAGAAGGTATGAAGCAGCTGGGTGGCTTCGAAAAACAGTGGGGGTTGTCGGGGGTAAAGATTTGCCAGCTGAGCCCTCTGAAGAAGAATTCAGGCTTGGATTGCGAAGTGGGATAATCTTATGTAACGTCCTTAACAAGGTTCAACCTGGAGCAGTTCCAAAGGTCTCATTCAACCTGGTTTTTATTTCATTATGTTTCGAGGATAGTTATACTTATTAGTCGGTTTTTGGTGATCTGTATTGTCCGTAGGTAGTGGAAGGTCCTGGTGATTCTGTTGAAGTTCCTGATGGGGCAGCTTTATCAGCATTTCAGTACTTCGAAAATGTGAGAAACTTCCTGGTAGCTATTGAGGAAATGGGAATTCCAACCTTTGAAGCCTCTGATTTGGAACAGGTGAGAGTATAAGTTCAGGTAGAAACAGAACAGAAAATCCAGAAAATGCCATGCTAATCTTCTATTGCATTGTGAGAGTTGTCTTCCTGCAGTGATATTCTTTTGTATCATTAACTTCCAGGGAGGAAAATCTGCAAGGGTTGTGAACTGTATTTTAGCACTTAAATCATATAGTGATTGGAAAAAGAGTGGTGGGATCGGGACATGGAAATATGGAGGAAATTTGAAACCCTCAACCTGTGGGGGTGGGAAACCCTTCATGCGAAAAAATTCCGAGCCTTTCAAGAATTCCTTTTCTCGGACATGCAGTGGTGATCCGTCTTCATTTGATGAACAATTCAATGACCTCAGTGAAGCTGTAAGTGAACATTTCATTTTTTTTTACGAATTTAGAAAGGCAAGTAGCAATCATAAGTCCATTTGCTTGTGCAGGGTGCCTCTCGTTCCTTGAATATGCTTGTCCGTGCAGCTCTTTCAAACAGGAAGCAAGAAGAAATACCTAATGTAAGTATTATAATGCTTGTTATCCTCTAAAGTAGATGCAAAAGAAACTTGTCAGAAAATCATAGCACTTTGATTGGAAACAGATAGTAGAGTCCATGCTAAACAAAGTCATGGAGGAGTTTGAGCGTCGGTTGGTGAGCCAGAATGAGCAGGTGAGCTGTTATGTTTGTTAAAATGATATTACCCCTCCTCTCCCCATATTTGTGCGCACTGAAAAGTTACCTCCTCATATTATTGCTAAGAAATCTAAGTGGCTCATCATTAATGCGAATCTGACAGATGAAAATAACAGCAAAAGATATGGAAGTAGCTAGCCCTGACATGCCTCTTTCAAGAACTTCAAGTGATACAAGGGTATGCGCTTGGCTTGCACTATGAATGTTTCACTCATGCAATGCTGTTGCATAACTTGGAATGTAATTTAGAATGGCGCTGTTTACATTTATCAAAGCTCTGAATTTTTTAAACCAATTGGGTGACATTTTCTTTTGCTAATGCTATGGTTAAGATGGAAGAAGAAACTTCCACACAAATCAATACACGGGAATGCTGCCATCATAAGGGCACTCCTCATGAGGAATCAGAAGACCAGCTTTTGAAACAGCAAGCGATGGTTGAACGACAACAACAAGACATTAAGGTAATGTCTCAGTATTTACACAAGGGTGAAGTCTTTTTACCTCTCCACAAGATGTTAATCAGTGATAAATGATGGTGCCTGCAGGAACTGAAACTTACTCTTTATGCTACGAAAGAAGGAATGCACCTTTTGCAAATGAAACATGTGGAGGAGTTCAACAATTTAGGTAAAATTAAGATTCTGTACACTCATTCCAGATTATTAGAAGAGAGTAATGTATATCACCACTAGTTTCTTGAAACAGGTAAGCACTTGCATGGCCTAGCTCATGCAGCTTCAGGCTACCAGAGAGTCCTCGAGGAGAATCGCAAGTTATACAATCAAGTGCAGGACCTGAAAGGTATACTAGTTATTTAAATTCTGATTCCATGGCTTCATTGCACTCATATACTAAGTTTCTTCGCTAAATTTAATGGTAATGAATATATTTCATTAGGAAACATTAGAGTATATTGCCGAGTAAGACCCTTTTTGACTGGGCAAGCAAGTCGTTTTAGTACGGTAGATCACATAGATGAAGGGAACATTACAATTAGCACCCCTTCAAAATACGGCAAAGAGGGACGCAAATCATTCAACTTCAACAAGGTTTTTGGTCCTTTGGCAACTCAAGGTTAGTGAGGTCTCATTCGGGTTCTTTTTCATTCCTATCAGTTTTCCTATTTAAATTTTTTAACTCCTGGCTTTCCTGCAGAGGAGGTATTTGCAGACACCCAGCCTCTGATTCGTTCTGTTCTTGATGGTTACAACGTGTGTATATTTGCATATGGTCAAACTGGATCCGGAAAGACATTTACCATGGTGAGAGGATTCATGTACCATTATTAAAACATGGATTTTGGTTAACCCTTTGGTTACTCATTTAACTTTATTCGTTTCATTTTTCAGACCGGTCCCAAGGAGCTCACAGAGGAAAGTCTAGGTGTAAACTACAGGGCTTTGAGCGATCTATTTCTCCTTTCAGATCAAAGAAAGGAAGTTATTTGCTATGATATCTCTGTCCAAATGCTTGAGATTTACAACGAGCAAGTGAGGGATCTCCTTGTAACTGAGGGTGTTAACAGAAGATATCCTTCATGACACTATTTTCTTTCATTAAAATAATGTCTTTTTCTTCAATCCAGCTTACTTTTCTACTTGGATTCTTAACTCCTGTGTACATTAGAAATTCGAAACAGTTCTCAGAATGGAATTAATGTACCAGAAGCAAGTCTTGTAACTGTATCATCACCGTCTGATGTCTTAAATTTGATGAACATTGGGCACAGGAATCGTGCAGTTAGCGCTACAGCAATGAATGATCGCAGCAGTCGATCCCATAGGTGTGCTTAATGAATGTTCCATGTTGCAAGTGTGATTTTTGGAAAACCATTTCAATAATAGTGCTTAACTAAACGAAACTCATAACCGGCCCATATTTGCAGCTGCCTGACAGTTCATGTTCAAGGGAGAGAGTTGGCATCTGGAACAGTAATCCGTGGTTCGATGCATCTAGTTGACCTGGCAGGAAGTGAACGGGTTGACAAATCCGAGGTGACGGGAGATCGATTAAAGGAAGCACAGCATATCAATAAATCTCTTTCTGCTTTAGGAGATGTGATTGCCTCTCTTGCTCAAAAAAACTCACACGTTCCCTACCGGAACAGCAAACTCACGCAACTACTACAAGATTCACTTGGTAAGATTAACCAAGGACATTCTATTTCCCTTCTTTCTATAATCTAATCCCATCCCAACTAATTTTCTGTTCTCAATAATCACCAGGTGGGCAGGCTAAGACGCTCATGTTTGTTCACATAAGTCCTGAGACTGATGCTCTTGGAGAAACAATTAGTACACTTAAATTTGCGGAAAGGGTTGCCACTGTTGAGCTTGGTGCTGCTCGAGTTAATAAAGATAGTTCAGAGGCGAAGGAGCTGAAAGAGCAGGTTCTACTCTATGCTCCTCATCTTTCTTTTTTCGGTTTTTTGGATGAAGTTTAGAATTGGCCTCAATTTATGTCTTCATACATTACATAAGAAAATGACATGTTTGCCTATTATCAGAATTTCTTTCATAGGGCATGTCTTGGAGTACCTATTCTTGTTATTATTGACTTGTTATCTCTCATATACTTTTTCCGCAAGAAATACCGCGAGTCACTTTTACTTTGTCTGGTTTCAGATTGCTAATCTCAAAGCAGCCTTAGCATCGAAGGAAGTAGAGTCAGAGCACTCACATCATTCTCGTTCCAGCACCCCGGAAAGACTTAAAATGAAGTCTGGTTTGCCTTCTCCTTCTCACAGTTGGCATAGTGCAGGTAGCATAACAAGTGCAGGTAGCATAACAAGCGGTCATAGGCAGATGGAGGATGGTAATTCAGAGGTAAAAGTTAACATAACCAGTGACTGAAATTGATTATTTGAACACTGCTTTTGGTTATAAACACATTTGTTTATTGAGTAATAGTGCCTGAGCATTGAGGTTGTGCTCCTGATTTATGTTTAATTCCCAAGGTTACGCATCTGTTAATGTTGGGATTCCCATCTAATAATTTGGATAATGCTTATTTTACTACTTAAACTAAGACATGTCATTTTATCATGAGACAATCATCTCAAACATCATGTTAAAATGATTGTACTGTGTGCTTGTAGTATGCATATGTTTTCCCGGTGTAGCCGTCCATCAAAGAATAAAGTTGATATTCAAAACCATAATTTACATACTGATTTAATGATCTGCAGGTTAGGAACAACTATTCGTCTGTTGCAAGAAGGCGAAGAAGCTTGGATCCCCAAGATTTGATAATGTATTCACCTCCATGGGTACCTGCTTCCAGTCCTTCGATGAGTGGAAAGGAGGATGATAGAGAATCAGTGTCCGGTGACTGGGTTGACAAGGTCATGGTGAACAGGCTTGACAGTGCAAATAGAGATGAAAATCCTGCAGGACAATGGGAAGTAGACAGCAGACAGTCGCCTGAGATGTTTTATCAGGGTTATGCTCGAGACCCTTCGAAGATTTACCCAGAACAACCCTACAAATCTTCACCAAATACAAGGGACAGCCAAGAGTATGATGCTCAGAGGGGTAGGTTTGAAATGGCATCCACCGATGAGTCTGACGAACTCGAGGCTGCAACAAGTGATTCTTCTGAGCCAGACTTGCTATGGCAATCTAATATCCCTAGAATGAGCAGCCTTCCCAATCCCAATGTTTTGGGATCTAAAACAAAGAAGACTACTAATCCTAGGGGATTCAAGAGCACAGAAACAAGGTAATAAGCTGTCTGATTACTGATCACTTTTCTCTGAGCAGCATTTCTGGTCATTTAAACTTATAGATGCACGCATTACTTACAACATGTAAAGCTTCTAGAACTAGAGATACCACTGCCATTTATTTTTTTTTCCAGACTAGAACTTTCTCTTAGGATTCCCGCTTTAAATTTTTTTCATCAGAATATTTACTACATTTTTTTTTCTGGTTTTGTTACCAGGAGTTTAATTCCATCACTAATTCCTTCACCGTCAAGGAAACTACCAAATGGGGCGAGTCCAGGCCTAAACAAACCCGGAAGGCAGCTAGTTTCTGTCGACGGAAAGAGGAAAACTGGACATGCGAAGTGATATCAAAGGAAGTGGCTTGGTGATTTTTCTTTTCTTTTTTTTCCATTTTTTGTGTAACTATCATATAGTTGTAGAGAAAGGGAGATAGAGTGAAGAGAAAGGAGTTGAGTGGCAATGATTTCTGTTGCCTGCGTTTCTGTGGTGGTGATCGTGAGATTTACGTGGTCCCGTCGTCCCAAATTTCAATTTGTTTATATGAGTGTTCATCTTGTGAATTCTTTGACATCTTCTGTTATTAAATGTTATCCTTTTTGGATCATAAACAAAAGTCAAATCGAAGTCTCCAATTTGTTAGTAACAAACTTAACCACCTGCACTCCAGTTTTTGTCACTTCCCCTTACTAGGTCTCCACTGATCTTGTCAATAGAAATCCAATATTTTCCTTCACTGTCTCTCCTGCCAAATTAACAACATAGCTTCACCACTTTTATGCTAGTAAAAGAGAGGAAATGGCAGCTACAGATAACAAAGCAGTCGATGTTGAAGCTGGTACAACAAAACAACAAGTAGTGTACCTGCAGGTTGACTCACGTTGGGCCTTCATAAAGAAAGTGTACTCCATAATTTCAATGCAATTGCTTGTTTGGAAGTTGTCAATGGTATATGCATGGTTTTCATGTATTAAGTAAAATCTTACAATTTTTTTTCTCATTTTCATGATATCCTAACAACTTAGCTGCCACTCTGTTTTCTATTGTTTTCCAAACCTGACCTGATTGTCTTTTAATTAGCTAGCTAAACACTTTCTTTCTTCTGGTCATAAATTTAATTTTGTTCAAGCTAGCAGCTAGTAAATGGAGTCTTTTTGTCTACTATTCGCAACAAGAATACACATGGCCTTTGGAAATGTATAATCAGAATTAATGCTGCAGTCAGTTTGTATCTTAAGTATGTGTGTGCGTGTCAAATTCAGTAATGTTGCTCCATGCCATATTTGAAGCCGGTAGAGGAGGCAGGTCAGCATTTCAATCTCTCTCTCTCTCTCTCTCTCTCTCTCTCTCTCTCTCTCTAGAGAGAGAGAGAGAGAGATTGAAATGCTCATCTATTTATAACGACTAACGAGTAAAAACTGAGTGTTTAGGAAAGGACCGTGACTTGTTAATTTGCCGAAGACAGAAAATATCCATGAAAAAGGGCTACTCACAAGTAATTGAAGGACACCTTTTTCTCGCAGCTAGCTTGGAGAAGAATATATTTAGAAGATTATACATTCTGGGCTGTGAAAAGAAGAGGCCATGATTTCAACCTCCTCACACCTTCTTTTATGCTTGCTGTTTCTGTGTGGGTTCAGGCATCTACGTGGGGCTTTATAAATTCATCTAACCGTGTCTCTCTGTCACTAATTTCCTCTTGCGTTGATATTCAATGCAGGTACTTTTCCCTCAGAAAGTTGTCAGCAGCGATATACAGTTCCTTAGCTGCAGTCATACACAACACTGACGACTTGAACAAGCGTTTCAACCATGAATGATGACTTCATCTGGGCTGCAATCTTTCTGTATCTGCATCTGTTCCTTGTTCTCCATGGTTTAGATATGTTGGATATGTGTAGTCCGTGCTGCTGAAAGAGGAGCCCATGTGTCCACAGCAGAAAGAGAGTGTATGCTTTTCCACACACTTCCAAGTCATTGTAGCTTTGCTCTCCGGCCACCAAACATCCACTTGCTTGTGGATACATGTCAACCTTTCCAGCTGGGGGTTGGGACCCTATTGGAATGAGTGGGTAAGCCCTAAGTGGGATCCAATAAGTGGATGCATATATATATATATATATATATCCAGAAAATACCATCAAAGACAGCATGCCCACATCAACACCGATGTTGCCCCCTATGGATTTTGTCCCCCATTGTAATTTTCTGCCCCTTTGGATTCTGAGGCAGGCAGGGATTGAAGGCTGCAAGATTCAAGCAATCCCAGCTTCTTCTTCTTCTTTTTCTATTATCCATTTCCCCTTTATTCTCCTCTAAAGACTACTCTGCCCTAACACTTCTTTCATAGTCCATCTTTTTCTTTGTTACTTTTGGTGGGCAAAGCTTATCTCTTTCATCATAAGATTCAAAATCGTTTTAGCTATAATCTACACCTAATGTGGGTAATCATGTTTTAAAATTCTGGACCAGTTATATAATTTTCTATGATGTTATTGAACTCGGCTTTATTAGTTAGATCAACTTGTTACATTCGTTTATTATCTAAGTAAAAGTTGATTCAATCAAACATTTTAATATGGTTAAAATTATAACATGATCTAGTTTAATTTTTTTTTTAAATAATTTTGAAACAACATGATGTAGATTAATTTACTTAATTTATATTTTGAACAGCTAGTCAGGTTTTATAATAGGATTTTATAACTATGATAAAAAAAAGAGAGATCATTTCATTGGATTAAATTTAGAGAGGGTGTGAAAGGGAAGATGAAAAATCATTGCAGAAATGGAGTCCAGCTATGTGGGAAGCCTGAGTCCAAAAGGGCCAAGCAAAGTACATGGATTCTGATAAAGAAAGTCCAAAATACAAAGGAAGAAAAGTAAAAAGAAGACCAATTCTGCATAATTAACTGGCTCCCTATGTCAACTGACGACCCTCAAGTGTAGTTGGCCTATCTTGATGATGAAATTGCTAATCATAATTAATAATTAAATTAAATTAATCAAGTTGCTTTTCTCTTGTCCCGCCTAATTATTGCCAGCCAACAATACAGCACTGTTTCTCAAATGGATCTCATGCATGTTTATCAAAGTCAAAACCCCTTTGAGAGGGCCAAATAAATCTTCAAGGAGAAAATAGCTTGAGTCAAAACCCACTCATCATTTTAGCCCCTCATCGTCTGCTAATTTAGTGGGGATTGGATCTCTATGATGTGCCAAATTGTTCTTCTTCTTCTTTTTTTTTTTAAAGAAAAAAATAGGACACCCTTTCCACTAATGTAATATGGAGACAAATTTTAGAATATCTTTCTACCTTCACTAATATTTTATTTTTCGTGACAGATAATTCATGTATTCATGGAAAATGGTGAGGAATTTCTCGGATTATAATAACTAAATATTTAGAGCTTGTTTATTTGTCGGCAACCACAATTCAAAATGCGATTGACTGCATTAAAAAAAAAATAATTCTTGTTTTTGTAAATATTTAGTGTTTATGGTGTGAGCATTAATAAAATTTCTTGGAAACGATCTACTTTCATGGAACATAGAGGGAAAAAAAGAAAAGAAAAGAAAATCAAAGCTCTAAAAATTTAAAGCCATTGATAGAATTATTTACAAAGAATTTAGAAAGGGAAACCTGTTTGATTACTTTAGCACTTGACAGACAAAACTTATCATGAACATCACTTAATGTTGCTTGTAATTAAATTAATCATGGAATTCTTGAAAATGAGAGGGTGTTTCTGTTTGGAATTACATTTATTTTACCAACTCTCACGAATTAAATCTATTTACATTTAATTTGTCCACGCCTTCAACAACCAAGATTAAATAATAATAATAATAATAATAATAATTCAACAAGCAAGATTAATTTCTCCATCTATTTTAATATTTTTTAATCTAGTTTTCGCCATCAAAATATATCAAATTCAATTGACAATAAAAAACCTATCTATAAAAAAAAGATAGGAAAAAAACCTAACTGGAAAGGGTTTTTTTTTCCAACCTAAATTACATCGAATGATTAGGACATGAAAATTGTCATCATTATTAAAAAGAGAGACATTTTGCCTGAAAAAAATCACCTCTTTAACACTCACTAGCATACACGCGAACCCCGCGCTCTCTCTCTAGCATCTCTCTCTCTCTCTCTCTAGATTTCTCTTCCAATCATAGCACACAAACTTGTAAGTTTCTTTTATTTTTTTGTTTCTCACCAAATAACCCTCTACCTTCTTCTTGGTTCTTTCAAGAATAAAAATTGAATCTTTGTCATAGTTTTTAACGAAAAACCTTGTGTTTTTGTTTCAGAAATGGAGAGGTAATTAATAGATCAAATCTTGTCAATGCTGGATCTGTTGAGACCTCTTCATGTTTCAACTGTGAGTGTTCTTTCTTTTCTAGGTTTGTTTTTTAATGTTCTTGTTTTTCATTTTTCTTATGTACATTTTGTGTTTGTGTATTTAAAGTTGTGTTTTTTAGCTTAAGTGGGTGACCCTTTATGTTTTTTTTTTGTTTTTTGGTACTCAAGTTTGGTTCTTGATGGAAAATAAGGAAGACCCATTTCTTGAGATTTGAGTAATACTGAATAGTTTGATGAGACTTTGTTGAAGAAGTTTAGTGGATTTGTTTTGATGGAAGATAATGAAGACCCATTTTTTGAGATTTGCACATTCTGGGTTTAGTTATTTGATTTTTTTATATTTGTGTTTTTGAGGAAAAAACTAGATAATATAGTGGAGAATTGGGGTGGTTGATGAATAGTGAACTAGAGTCTTGCTTGTTTGGAATTATGGAAATGAGGTTTTGGCATGAGTTCTTTTTTTTTTTGTAAAATAAAGACTGAGGCTTGGATGAACTATTTTAGTTCTCTTGTAGGTGCATTATTTTGTACTGAATTGATTAGAGAATTTAGAATTTAGTTCAGATACCTGTGTGATAGTGTGAAGTAGATGGCATTTTTCTCGAAAGTTTTGGTTTTTCTTTTCACGGTGCAAAGATCCTGGAAAAACTGGTCCTTTATAGTTGATTTTAGTGTTTATTGAACTAAATTGTCATGTAAGGGTTTAATGATTCAGTCACATGTGCATCTTTAATTTGCTGAAGATTGAATACGGTTTTGGCACTGGGGTTATGGAAAGTGTTGACACATAAACTGTCACGAACCAGGACAATATATCGAGGATGAGACCTCCTCTCGTTCCACTTGCGACATTGATTGGGCGTGAGCTTAGGAATGAGAAGATCGAGAAACCATTTGTGAAGTATGGACAAGCTGCTTTAGCAAAGAAAGGCGAGGATTACTTTCTCATAAAACCTGACTGCCAGAGGGTTCCTGGGGATCTGTCGACATCATTCTCTGTGTTTGCGGTACTCCCTTTTTTTTATGTACATGTTATTTACCTCCTCATCCAAGAGATGATTCTGCATGGTCTGAGAGAATCAAGTAGAAGAGAAAGAAAGGATCAAATAATTTACAATTCTAACAAGAAAAGTGAATCACCCTCTTTTCTCCTTCTGTCCCAAATAGTTGGAGACTATTGATTTGAATCTTTAATTTTTCCCCTTTTTGTTTTCCTACCTTCGTGATTTAGTGGACCCTATGTAAATTAGGAGCAACTTTAAAACCCACAGAAATTCATAAATTTGGTTTTGTTGATGATCCATAGGAATTCTTAGTATCCATTTTATTAGCAGATCTTTGACGGACATAATGGGGTATCAGCCGCCATCTTTGTGAAGGAGAAGTTATTGGATAATGTCTTGAGTGCAATTCCTCAAGATATCACTAGAGAAGAGTGGCTTCAAGCACTTCCTCAAGCACTAGTTGCTGGTTTTGTGAAAACTGACATAGAATTCCAGCAGAAAGGTATGGATCTGTATCCCTTCTGTTGTAGTTTTATTTTCCTTTGTTGCATCTTGTATTTGTTTTCTCTTTGTGTGCATTTATGTGGGCACAGACTAATCTTTCAGTTTGATACAAATGACAGGGGAGACTTCTGGGACAACTGTGACATTTGTTGTAATTGATGAGTGGACTGTGACTGTTGCTTCTGTGGGGGATTCACGATGCATATTGGACAGCCAGGGGGGTGTGGTTTCTCTTTTGACAGTTGATCACAGGCTGGAAGAAAATGTTGAAGAGAGAGAGCGAGTAACTGCAAGTGGGGGTGAAGTAGGAAGGCTAAATGTTTTTGGAGGCAACGAGGTATGGTGCTCTTTTTTATACGTCACCTATGACATGTTCAGATATGTATTTTATGCTCCTCTCCTTCCCTCATGCTTTTTTATTTTTTAATCTTATTCATCCAATCTCTCAATGGTTTGTAGGTTGGTCCCTTGCGTTGTTGGCCTGGTGGATTATGTCTTTCTAGATCAATAGGCGACACAGATGTTGGAGAGTTCATTGTTCCAATACCTCATGTCAAGCAAGTGAAAGTGAGTCTATTTTCTAATTGTGATTTGTTTTCTGCTTTTTTTAAAATTAATTTTGAAGCTCAGGAAATTATTTTCTGGTTATTTAGCTTTCAAATGCTGGAGGAAGACTTGTTATCGCTTCCGATGGTATCTGGGATGCTTTATCTTCCGATTTGGCTGCCAAGTCATGTAGGGGTTTGCCTGCAGAGATTGCTGCAAAGTTGGTTGTTAAGGTGACATCTAGCATACTCTTGCTTCTTGCATGTATGCAACAGTGCTTCTGTTGCTTTATTGCTAATACTTGTTTGTTGTTTCTCTTTAGGTGGCATTGAGGTCAAGGGGGCTGAAGGATGATACAACATGCCTTGTTGTTGATATCATCCCATCCGACATTCCTGTCTTGCCTCCAATACCGAGGAAGAAGCATAATATGTTCAGTTCGCTTTTTGGAAAGAAAGCGCTGAGTTCTGTGAGCAAATCAACAAAAAAGCTTTCTGCTGTTGGTGCGGTTGAGGAACTGTTTGAAGAGGGTTCTGCTATTCTTGCAGAACGGTATGCTGATTGTAAAATTCATTTTTTATTATTTTTCTCATATAGTTTATGCAAAATCATTGAGTATGATATCAGAGGCAAACTCTACCTGTAATGGTCTTTGCTTACCTATCTTCTTATTCAGTGATCGTGATAACTGATTTTTTTTTGCTTATATAATGAACTAATAAGTGAAAGAGGGAATAAGGAGTTTAGAAGCTCTGCCTCTTGAAATGTAGTTTTAATTTGTCTTTGTTATTTTTTTAATGAAAATGCAGATTAAGTAAGTATTTCCCTGCAAACGCAAACTCTGGGCTGTGCAGATGTGCTGTTTGCCAAGTGGATCAAACCCCAGGTGACAGTTTATCAGTAAACTCAGGCTCTTTCTTCTCACCTGGATCGAAGCCATGTGAAGGCCCCTTCCTCTGCAGTAACTGTCAGAAAAAGAAAGATGCCATGGAAGGCAAAAGGTCGAGCAGACCCACTGTGATGACATAGCAATTTATCTGGAACAGAGTAAATATTTGACATATTTTTGCTGGCAGTATGAGCATGCTTGGTTTTATTTTCCAGTACTGATTGGAATAGTTGTGTAAGAAATGAGGTAGAAATACAGGGAGTAGGTGTTTTTGTCTTTCAATTGTTTGTATTGATTTCTGGTTTGTGCTCGGCTTTTACTGACTGACAGAAGACAGAAATGCTGTCTAATAGATATGTTTGTGATAGTTTGATTGCTAATTTGTAAGTAAAAATGAAGGTTGCATAGTTAAATGTTCTGTTGCAGCATCTTCTTCGCATCCACTTTGAAATTTACTCCCTCGTGCATTATTTACTTCTGATACAATGTAACAGAACAAGAAGCTATATACAAGAACGTTTCTATGTATGAGTTTCAATGTTGTTTACAGTTAGGAGTTTCAATGTTTTTCCAAATTGTTTGGTTTTAAGGGATGACAAACAATTTTTTCTATTTTCTCCTGGGAGCAGCTTCCACTGATATGGATATATGGTTTTGGTACTTCCATTTCCTTTGAAAAAAGATCAAAATAACCGGAAATGCGGCTCCGTTCATTTGAAAGTGTTTGCATCACAGAGACTGAAACTGAAATTTTTTATTTGAGATATTGGTCAAGAAAAATCTATAATTGATAGCTTTTTTTAAATTAATGTTTTTAAACTGCAACAATGCCTAATAACCAATGCAAATCTTCCCAACTTTCTAAGTGTATTTGCAACTGTAGAGCCTTAGGCAATTAATTTTCAGGGTCTGTTGTGTGGTTCCAGAAGAGGCATTGAACAAATTTGTTTCCATGAATCTGAGTGAGAATGACCGGCGAAAAAGTAAACTTAAATTTGGTAGATTTATCTTTCAAAGACCCGTGGACTTGATTCTCTGGCTTGAACGGTTCTTTTTCCGGCCCCCATCAAAAGGCCTATAATTCCCTTGGATTGAGCTCCTCACGCAAGCCTAGGTCTTTTGTGAGGATTTCTACTTCCATGAAACAATGAAAATTAAATCACAAATATAATTTAATTCTTCATTAAAAAAATCTAAAAATATTTTTAATTGTGGGGGTTAAAATAAAATGGTTCAAGAAGTATGGGAGGTTAGGTTTTAAAGATTTCATGGCCTATATTATGACCTAATGTATTCCAAAAATAAAAAATAAAAAAAATTCCAACCATTTCACAAGATTGCCTTTGAAATTAAACCTAGCTTTTTACGCCATGCCACTCAATGCATGCTTCATCTAATAATCAAATATAAAGAAGCTTCATGTCATTCATCTCTCAACACTCAAACACATTCATATTTAATCCTAGTTATTAAACCTCATGTGACTTGGAATCACAATAGTTTTGTTTTTTTAATTTCTTTTTATCAAGCATGCTTTATGTTTCTATTTTAATTAAAAAATACCCAAATATTTAACCAATTTTATATAAACAAACAATTTTTTTTTTCAATATAATATAATAGATGAGAAAATGAGACATCTGAATATATAATATGATTAAGATGGTATAGAGAACTATTAATATCATAACTGGAAAGAAAAGAAATGGAATAATTAATTAATTTTGTAAAGCCAAAGGTTAAAGCTTGTCCTTGGCTATCCAACGCTTGCTAATTCTATTATTCATAAAAAAAAAAACATGGATATTTCCATGTTTTTAATTTGGTATATATAATTTTGTAAAGCCAATGGAATATATAATATGATTCCTGTTTTTTTTGGTATATTAGGTTTTTTTTATCCATTGGAATTTCCAGTTATTTTCATAAAAAAATATATATTTATTCTTATTTCAACAAATAATTTTCTTACAAGAGATCGTGAGTCTCTCTATGAACTCATCTTCAGTCTATTTATTAGACGTTCTTAATTATGATCCATGGATATTTCCATGGAATGTTGACAGTGATTATGAGATTTATTTTCACTTGATTTGATAGTAATTAAAAAACCCAACAATTCTCTCCTTTT
>Ga0325402_1002742_pt1 | contig 15597 bp, 9 predicted proteins | sample PopdelMetagenome_22_FD_207212 | JGI IMG/M metagenome (GOLD analysis project Ga0325402, IMG submission 207212) | Populus deltoides microbial communities from Bellville, Georgia, United States - Xylem-PdKOR-R3 | ecosystem: Host-associated > Plants > Phyllosphere > Stem > Wood/Secondary xylem... | reverse complement strand
AACAAAATCAAAGCGTACAAGCGTTATCGGCAAGAAACAAGCCAAAAGAGATTAAAGCATAAGATTTCTTGGTTTTATTAAAAATGCAACTTTTGAATCTTCCATAGCCTTTGGAACTTAAAGGAAATTCTTGTCATATCAAAGTAGTAAGTCCTCTCATTAGTATACTCTCTAACATTAAAGTGTTTATAGTTTATATGTTTTCACTCAAAATAATTCCATTTTATGATCTACCATATGTTTGTTCTTCAATTTGATCTCTACCAAGGTTGTCAATTCCGTTCCGTTTCGCTTGGAATGACCGAAACATTCCATACCAATTCAAAAAATAGAACAAAACGGAACAATTTTCATCTCATTTAAAATCTCGGTCCGTTCCGGATTTTTCGGCTAAATTTCGGCCGGAATGTTCTAGTTTCATTCCACATGTTCCGTTCCGCTCTTGAAAAGTTATTGAATCAAATTGAACCTTGTTCAATTTAATTAATTAAACCACCCAAGTATAAAAAGCTCTTTTTCATTACTATTTTCAATAACAATGATATTAATAATAATATTGAAAATTATTGTTGTTATTTTCATTAACAATGACATTAATTTTTTAAAATTAGATTTATCACTAATATATATGGTTTATATTCATGTTGTTTTTTTCATGTTTATACTTTGTAGGAATTTGAGCAAAACAAGGGATGCTTTAGATTCCATTAGCCTTGATAACATTGACCTAACTTTAATTTAAAATATTTGTGTTAAAACATTTTACTTTCATAATATTTTGATATTTTGTTTAAGTTGAATTACTTTAAGTTAAAAATCTATTTAATCTTGACTATTTAGAAATATTTTAAATTTTAAAATTGTGTTTGTTTGGCATTGTGTTTGTGTTGCATAATTTATAATTAATTTATCTTGAATTGGAATTATGTTTGTTGAATTTATATGTGTGTGTGTGTGTGTGAACAGTACAACCCCAAAACGGCACGCAGAAACACTTCGAAACTGAAACATTTCATTCCAATTGAAAAAATAAAATAGCAACCGAAATGGAATTAACAACCTTAATCTCTATTACTAAGTATTACGTGCAACACATGAATCAAAAAGTATATGGTTAAAGGTAAAACATCCCCTGAAAAATATAACATCCTCTTGTTCGAGATAAAACACCAATCACATATCAAATGGTAAATAAGGTAAAATTTTTTATACAATTTTCATATAAAAATCTACTGAAATTTCTACTAAAATTTTGGCAGAGTCTCCCCTATATTAAGAGGTTCCAAGTATCATGTTTACACTTCTAATATCTTACATCTCATAATTCAATCACGACTCAATTGTCCTGGGTCTCATCCCACAAACATTATCATCATCATAACCATAATATCATTATAGAGGAATAAATGAGATAAACACACATACATGAAACATGATTATATGAATTTCAATGTTAAGTTCATCTATTCAAGTTTAAACATTAATTATATAAATTAAGTTATATAAATGTTTTAATATTACAAAATACAAGGATATACTCCCTAAAACTAGATAACAAAAGGTGAACAAAAGTTAGTATCTACTCCTGTTGTGCATGCGATGGTCTTGAAACAAAATACATATTATTGAAACATGAATATCACAATAAGTACAGTAACACAAATATCCAACAATTTAAAAAGGCAACATGTATTCATATTCTATTCAATTCTTCCTTTTTGTTTTCATTGGAACTCTTTCTCATTCAACTACTAAAACTGTTTCATCTTTCATTTTCAACTTCCTTTCAAGATTCCATAAAATCAACCACAACTATTTCCGCCTAACACACTGTCGATACCAATTTCACCGGTATCATCATCACCTCGTAGGCGTCGATGCATGACGATCCCCTTACCCGGGATCTTAACATACACTAAATGTATGTTAGTCCATGCCATATATCAAACTTCTCATATTTTCTATGTCAGCGGTACTTCCATCACTTGGCAATTCACATAAAAGACCATTCTCTTTGAACACATATACATTCGGGATACCATTCGAAATAACAACATCATTACGCAAACTTTCATTCTTTCATATAATATCCAACATTTGTTAATTCACATTTCACATCAGTAACATATTAAATCATGGAATTTAACTAGAAAACATAGATGCGGATCACCTACCTGCAGTAGAAGCTCTACTCATGCTCCCCTGCTGTTGTTGCCGCACCACACATGTGGTCCCCTAATTAAGGGTAACAAATGTGCAGTTATTGAGTATAACATGAACTATATGAAGGTATTTAAATAATCAAGAAAGAATTCATCACCTTGGTGAATTAGGGAAAACATTTCATATGTTCTTAAATAGTATTGATTGTAAATTTTGGTGCACGGTGGAATGAGATTTGTTAAGAGTTTCAAATCTTATTCAAAGAATCAATGACTATAGTGTTAAGAAAAAACATGATTTGACATAGTAGATACACTCCAACTATTATGTCTAAATCAGAAAATTATTAATGAATAGATAATAATTACAGTGAGAAATTGATCATTAAAAGGTTAAGTCAAACCACTTATGACTTTTTTAATATTTGAGGGATCATGACAAGTTGCTAAATATTGTACTTGATCTTAATAAATAAATAAATAAATCAATTATTAAATTGATAATAAATTGATTTGTTTAATTTATTTAATCCTATTTATTTGGGATTGTAATTCATATTTGGGTCAACTTATTAGGGAACTTACTGGGTTATACACATAAGAATCATTGGTCAGAAATTAAAATGAGATGATTATAAATAAGTTTTAGAAATTGAGGACTAGAGTGTAATTTATACAAGGAATTACAATTCTAGACTTAAGAAACTCAAGTAGGGACTTGATTGAATAAATTTCTAAAATTAGCCTTATATATATTATTTAAGTGGCAAATTGACTTTTTGTCATTTATAGGGTTTTTAGATTTTCCTATAAAAAAGTTATGTTTTTTATTTCATGTAGAGAGTTTTAAGGTGAGAAGAGTACAATACAGTAACACCTAAATACAAAAAAACAAAGAGCTGGTACTCTAAAGTATAACAATCTTTCTCCTCTAAAAGTATTTAGAAGATTTTTCATTGGTAGTTTATATAGATTACCGTTAGAAGCCGGACAATTGAACGACTTGTGATTTGGGACAACGTAGCCTTGAAGCATGTATTTAAAACCGAAAAGAAGTTCAGATCTTCAAGTAATCTTTGTATAAACCCTAAATAACTCTAAATCTGTCTAACAAGTCTTGGAACTCCAGAAATATTTTTAAATTTATCATTTTCACTATGTGTTTAAGGAAATCCAACATGTTCAAAAATTACTCATCATGTGATCTTTCAATGGGTTTTGTGTGGAATAAATTGTGGTATCACCATCCGAATAGTGAGTAATTTTCATACAAATAATTCAAGGAGGCATTTTTTAGGATTGTATCTTTGTTCTTTATTCCTTTTCTTTCTCCATGTAATTGGCTTGTATTTCTTTTCTTTTTGATCCAAGAGATCTTAAGGGTCCTTTACTATCATCGAGACATGGGCCATCACAGGAGCCTCGAGTTAAGGTTTGAGGGGCATGGCACAGACCAACAAGCTAGAACTCAGGGTGTCATTATTCTTACCAACTCCCCCTCCCTGCATAATACAATAACCCTTTTGTTTTCGGGACAGATAGAATAAAACAGGCACAATAATTAACATTCGAGTCAACATTCCCAACCCTAAGAAAAAAGAAAAAATAAAAAAGAAAGGGTCGTCCCTTCTATTTTTGGGAGGAGGAGGACGACCCTGGGTAATAGTCAAGCAACATGGTTGACCGAAAGTGCATGGGATAAGACCAGCAACATTTCTACAGTCTCACCTCACGCCCGCGCTTTCTTCTTCTTCTTCTTCTTCTTCTTCTTTTTTCTATGGTTTGAGGAGCACATTTGATTTGTTTTCTTTTAATTATTGAATGCTATAGGAAAAAAAAAAGAGAGGCTGTTAACAACAACCAACCTTCCCCGTTCCCACGCAAAGGGAAGAAAAATGTTGATCTCTTGCATCATTAAGATTAACCCATGAATTCTCTACAGCACAAATTTAACACCCCATATTCATTACATATAGGAGCATGAATTATCAACACCATATCACAACTTTGAGATTTTTCAAAGAAGAAAAACTTTATTTGGCTTATTATATTTACGATTTCCATGAAAAAACGAAATAAATAAAAGAATAAAGAATGATGGGTTCATTATCACCTAAATATTCCCCCTCTAGAAACTGATTGGACGGGCACCAGAAGGGTCTCAAGCCCTCTTGAACATTTTAAGGCCAAGAGCTTAGCTGATCAAAAAATCCAAAAAAACATGACGACCATGGACCATGGTAATTCACCATTTGGTGAAATTCAAACTCTTTGAGAAGTAGAAACCGCAACCCTTGGACTAGGAAGTCCCATGTATGCAAGCCTTGGTGAGACTCGAACCTTTGGGCTCGGCCGCGGCGAAGGGATCGGAACACAACTCCCTGCAAGGCCAGGATTGATCCTAGGCGATAACTTGACTTGCTCTAGTGCCCGAGATTGTAAATCAGCTGGATAGTCCCTCACACATCCAATACGGGGACCGTATCCACTTGCCCACTTGCATGATAAACGCTTGCTTAGGTCAAATGCTGGAGCTTGCAACATGGCTGCATTAGCTTCCATATTGTCCTGTTGATCATTGGTTGTCTTCTTATTATTATCAATAGGCCCATCAACCTCATTAGCTTTTGTGTTGGTAGATGTGATCGTGGTGATTTCCTTCATCGCCTCTTGTTTACACCCTTCATCGGTAACTTTGAACGAAGAATCATCATCATCTATTGAACATCTCTGCAAACAAATGGTAAAAAAAATAAGCTACATATAAATGAACAAATAAACAAGGCTATCATAACAAGGCAACTAGGAAATCTTTTATTATGCTTAAAGTTTTTTATTACCTTAACATTTGTTAAGTCTACATTATGCTCCTCAAGAAAACTAATGAATTCTTTGAAATTGTCCTCAGTAGGGAGATAATGACCACTGTAAGGCCATATTGCCTGTAGAACCCCATCTTCTGATACTAATCTTCCAGCAGCTGTTGTAGCTCCTCCAGCTAGGAAACTTGAGTGCTGGAAAACACCTTTCTTCTTCTGCCCTACATACAAGGATCTTGAAGTGCTTAACACAAAAATCCACCTCGTATCATCCGTGGTGTTAACAACCAATCCGGTTTGGCGGTACACGAGCTTGCCACTTTCTACAATCACCTCAAATGCTTCCCTTTCTTTCTGTGAGGACAAAACAACTTCGTGAGAATTTAAATACATGGACAAAAAACTGTATTAGGATTGGTAAAATTAGAATAGAATTGCACACAGTATTAGTGATGAGACATTACTGGTCCAAGGTATTGAATGCATTGGCGTTGAAGCTTGCTCCTTGGACACTTCTCAAGGTTTACTTCTTTACCATCACCAATGTCCAACCTTCAATTCCACAAGGAAATTTAAATTGAAGAACAGTATATATAGAGGACTAAGTTAAGGAAATAGGCAGCACTTATACAACTGCATATCATACAATGATTTTGGTTTGAATGAGTCTGTATTTACCAGTAAAAGAAAGGTTGTGTGCTCCTGCTGTCAAACCAAACATCGTAATAGAAGTGTAAATTGTGTCCATAACGATGGCGTGGATCGATCTGCAGCAGGGAGAAGTTTATTAAGTAAAGTGATCCGTTAATTAGATTAAATGTATTCCATAAAAGCCACAGATAAAATTTTTGAGTGATTAAATTAAAGAAAGCTCTCATGAAAGGGCATATGTGGGCTTACCGCTTCAAGCCAGTGTTGCAGGGCCAACTTTTGAGCCTTCTCATCCTTGGACAAACCCTTTCCAAGCTGCAAACACAAAAACAATACATGTTATTATTCTATAATACTGCTAATGAATCAACTCCTTGACTTGTAAGTACAGTACCTTAGCAACCCTTGTGCTGGCCCTGGCCCACTTAGATATAGCAGTTTCATGTTTCTCAATGTTGAAGAATGATACCGAGCTCCTTTTCAAAGCTGCAAAATCCAAGGCCTTCCACCTACAACAATTGTAATACCAAATGAATATCACAAAGGACTACAACAAATACGTTGAGAGTCAAGAATATGTATTGAGAAACATACCAAAGTTCCTCAACAACAACTGCACAATCTGCAAGGTTCCTCCTAGTCCTGTAACTCTTGTAGACTTTTTGAAGTTTAGTTGCAGCAGCATCAAGCTCACTAATAGGTCTTGGAGAAAAGAAGATCACAGGTGGTTCAGGGAGTAATATTGTAGGCTTTGTTATGTGGACTGTTTCATGACCTTTTATCTTTAGAGAGTTTGAACTTCTGGATGAATCGGATGGTTTAGCCTTGATTTCATCGGAATCCCAGTGGTTAAAGCTTAATGATCTCTCTAAACTCAATTTATCTGACCCTTCACACTTTCCAATGGTTTCTGAAACATCTTTCTTGAAGCTGTTTGTCCTTGAACCCATTTCTCCATCTTTCCTTGCAAAGCTGAGGGACCTTACAACAATCTTTTCGACAGTATCCTTCGAGCCGAAAAACTTGTGTCCCAGAATCGCAGACCATGCAGACAAGAGTAATGAAAAAGAAAGGCCCATCGAAAATCCAGCAGACTTGATGTGTGGTATCAGAACTGACAAGCCTGTTCATCATGAAAACAGTCACAAACGTGTCATCTAGATAATCACATAAATAAAGCAAGAATAAAAAAAATAAAAATAAAGAGGGTTTAATCTTTAATCATGAAAACAATCTAATTATTTAATAGTAATCAAGTCCACTGCAATAACCCATCAAAATGTACAATATTGGATCTACATAAAACTGAAAGAGAAGGGCTTAAATCGAGATAGCTCACCTAGAGCGCCCACAACAATGGCTGCGAAATTGAACTCTTCCTCTCTTTCACTCTCTTTATTCTTTTTGTGTGTGGGGTTCAGAGGTTAGCTAGTTAGGAGCAAGAAATGAATGTGGTCGATTTAACTACCAAGTCCTATATTATATAGATAGAGGTAGCGGTTTGAAAAATCAACATAATATTTTTAGTCAAAGTAAATATGTCAAAAAGTAAACCTATTTCCTTCCTGCGACGCTGCTGCTGCCTGCTAGCCAAAGTACGGCTTTGGAGGGAGTGAGGGAGGGATAATGCTAGGGACTTTCAAGGAAGTTATGGAGAAAGGTTGAGGAAGCAATCGACTAGGCATTATATATATATATATATATAACTTTAATCTTTATTTCAAATCAGTTAATTTTTTATTTGAAATTATTAATCTTATGATATAGCAGAAGTAGAAAACATTGTCCAGGCAGGCATGCATGCATGCATAATAATATACCATTAATGTTTTCTACTCGAGAATATTAAATGATTATTGGACATTCATTGCAGTTATTGACTTTCAGCCTGCTTTCCGTGATAGGATGTTGCATTGTGATGTTGCAGTATATTTTTAAAAATATTTTTTATTTAAAAATATATTAAAATAATTTTTTTAAATTTTTATAATAATATATTAAAATGATTAAAAATATATAAAAATAACATCAATTTAATATTAAAAAAAAGCATTTTGAAGAAGCACATTAAAACAGAAAGAATCTTACTCTCAAACACACAATTAATATATAGATTGAGATTTCACCACTCTCATACTAATGAATAATTTAAAAAAACAATTCAAACATTGAAAAATTTATTAAAAGCATGTATATTGAAAATTAAAAGAAATTAGAAAGACCACTTACATCTTATAGAGTTTACTTATAATAACAATTACATAGCTACAATAGAAATGACTTCTTATGAGGCTTTATTTGGTAGAATGCATCGAATGCTTGTGTGCTGGGAGGAGGTTGGTGATAGAAAATTAATTGGGCTAGAGTTTGTATAGGTTATCACGGAGAAGGTAAAAATCATAAAAGATAGAATGAAAGTGTCATAGAATAGACAAAAAAGTTATGCAGATAATAGAAATGAGGCCTCTAGAATTTAATGTTGGTGACAAAGTATTTTAAAGGTTTCCCCATTGAAATATATGCTACGGTTTGGCATGAAGAGGAAGCTAGCACCAAGCTATATTGGAACCTTTAAAGTTACAAAAATAATTGGTCTTGTAGCATACAAATTGGCTTTACCTCCATAATTGGCCAAGATTCATGATGTGTTGGAGACAGTATTTTTTAAGGTTGCCTTTTTAATTCAATGTTGGAGACAAAGTATGTTTGAAGGTTTCCCTTTTGAAACATAAGTTATGGTTTGGCATAAAAGGGAAGCTAGCACCAAGGTATTGGATCCTTTAAAGTTATAAAGAGGATTGGTCTTGTAGCATACAAATTAGCCTTGTCCCCGTAATTGGGCAAGATTCATGATGTGTTGGAGACAAAGTATTTTTTAAAGGTTCCTCTAGAATTCAATGTTGGAGATAAAGTATTTTTGAAGATTGCTTCTTAAAAATATATGCTATAGTTTGACATGAAGGGAAAGCTAGCACCAAGGTATACTAGACCCTTTGAAGTTATGAAGAGGATTGGTCATGTAGCATATAATTTGGCCTTGCCTCGTAATTAGCCAAAATTCATTATGTGTTTCATGTATCGCTGCTATGAAAGGGTGAAGTAGAATCGTCCCAGGTATTACTGTAAGTTCCTCTAGAAATAAAGGAAGATTTAACCTTAGAAGTAAAACCTGTGAAAATGTTGGATAACAGTGACAATGAGTTTAGGAGTAAGAAGATTCCTATGATAAAAGTTTTATAAAGAAGCTTCCAAATAAAAAAGGAGACTTGGGAAAGAGTATAAAACATAAAAAGAAAGTATCCTGAATTATTTCTTTATACAGGTAAGAGGTGTAATTTCAAGGATGAAATTTTTAAAGTTGGGGAGAATGTAAACCCCTAGTTAAAAATATTATAATGCTAGTAAAGTATTGGAAAACTTTAAATCACTAATAAATTGGGATAAAATACTCACACACACACATTAAAGTAATTGAAATGAAGTTTTATGAATTAAAACTTCAAAGTAAGGTAAGCTATAAAAATAGATTAAGATGAGATACTCAGGTAAATGAAAACTATCTAAATTAAAGTCTAATGGCAATATTGTAAATATCAATGATAAGGGTACATGAATAGCTTTTTTGGCTTCTCAAGAAAGCCAAGAGTTGCTGAATAAATGAGAAGGAACGAGGCAATAATTTCTTGAATTTTTTATTTTCTCACATTAAAACACTTAAGAGAGGGAGATTTAAGTATTTAGAGAAGCTTCTAAGAATTTAGAAAGAGATTTTAAGCTTTTAGGAAGAATTAAAAACTACAAAACTAAAGTTTAGAGCTTGAAAGAAGTCGTGAGGGCGAGGAAGAACAAATGGAATCCTTGTTTTAGTGTTATTTGGAGGTAAGAAACACTTTTACCTTGATTGATTATAGTTTTGTTATGGTTTGAGAAGTGGGTCATTTTAATTTCATGATGGAAGTCTGGATTGTGTATGTTATGATTATGGATTGTTGTTTCTATGTTTAGATGATGTTCTTAGACATGAAGAACGGATGAGTTAAGTGATAATTGAAAGAAAAATTAAAAAAAATAATTGTTCTTGTGTAATGAGGGTTTTGACCACACTAGTTAAATGAGAAATTTGCACTTGTTGGATCAATTGACTTGTAATTCATGATAAGAAAGAATTTAATTAATGGGTAGTAAATTAATTTCTAAAATCCAAGAAAAAGAACATACCTCTTTATTATTGGAAGGTTTTGGTCTATGGTTAGCAAGGGATTTTGTTGTTTTTTTTAATGAAATTTTTATGAATTTTGGTTAGAATTATATTCATTATATGGAAAATGAGTGAGTAATGTATCAACCATAGAAAATTGAGAAAAATTCATACTTCATCTATAGAAGCACAATTCGTCCATTTGCCTAATAAAGAGGGGATATAAGTGGTTGATTGAATTGACTTAGAAATTGTATCCAATTGTGTTAAATAAAATAAGTGAAGAGTGAATAAGAATAGAATTGCATGAAAAGTGTAAGAAGAACTCATATTTTCCTTTATGAAAAATTTAGCCTATGATATTTTGAAAGAAATGAATTGAGTTGTTTAAATTGATAGGATATTTATGCTTGAATGTATTAATAAGAATATCAAAGGGATAAGGAAAGTGAAGGAAAAAGTTAAACACCAAAATATAGTACTATTATAAACCAAGTTCGGCCAAAAATTTAGTAAATGAGAAAGAGTCAAATACTTTTTGATTTCTTGTTAAATAAGTTAGTATGGATGAAAAAGGAAGAAGGGTATGTGTTTGTGTGTAATATGAACTTTTAAAAAGATTGAAAAAAAAAGTTTTTGGAATAAGTTTCCAGTGGTGTTCATGTTGTGATGATGTACAACATGATGTTTGGATTTCTGTGGTAACAAAAAAGACTGCAAGTTCGAGACAACAACAGATGACTATATCGAGAGCTCAGGCATTAGGTAAGTGTTCACTCTTCCACCATTCAAGTTTTTAAAATTTTTTCATGTTAAATAATTGTATTTTTTTTTTATATGTATTGCTTGTGTGTGTGTGTGTGTTAATTGTGGCGTGAGCAACGAAAAAGAAAGTTTCAAAATTTAAAAGTATCATGGGTGGTACTAGAGGCGTCAATTTATCTGATGACTAGGAGTTTAAAATTGACTAGGATCCTAAGTGGTACTATAGACGTTAGTGTACCAGGAGTTTAAAATTGACTAACTTGCATGAATTTAAAATTGACTTGTACCTTGGGTGGTACTAGAGGCGTCAGTGTGACTGATGACTAAGAATCTAAGTTGACTAGTACCCTAAAAGGTACTAAAGACATTAGTTTACATGATGATCGTGACTTTATTTGATTGATTTGTCTTAAGGAGATTAGAAGCATCAGAGCGATAAATGTCCGGGATGATGTGTTGGGCTAATTGACTTTAATGATTTTAGAGAAACTAATAGTATTGTTAGTCGGGATATTAATGGATTAATCAAATTATTTAAGAGTTGGTTAACGATATTTGTTATTTAATAAATATTGTTCCAACTAGATATATTAATTGTTAGATAGTGTTTCTCACAATCTAAATTAATTTGACTACAAGATCCTTACAAGTTCGAGCTGAGCAATATACTACTTGTTGTTACTTAGGGTGGTAGTTTTTAATGTTGTATCTAGGAAAATCATAACTTCTTATGTAATGTAATTTTGATAAGGTCTTTTAATATGTAAGTAAATTTAATGTTACAAATGTACTTGTTAACTTAAATCCTCTAGGTTTTTTTAAATATTAATGTATAATATTATTCTCTTATACTATAAATAAGAATGTATGAGATTTAGGCACAAAAATTAAAGAGAAGAGAAAAAAAGAAGAAGAAAAGATCACTTATGCCTAATTAGAGTTTCGTTCATCACATGCGCCGCTTAGGAATGAAAGGTCGACGAGAAGATTCGAACACCAACCTTGAAATTTGTGTTTGGTCGTAGAGCGACATTGCACACACTGCTCGAATAACATGGCCACCACCCATGCACTAACACGTGCAATGCACATATAACCTGTTTTTTTCTAATAATATTTATATCTAAAATTACAAAATTACCCTTCTCTCAATCTGATAATAACAAAAAAAAAAAACTCGAATGAAAGTACAAAAACTCCTATGGATTTAAGTTAAAGAAAATTCTACTTTTAAAGATATTTAAGTTATTTAGTATGTTTAAAAATGAAAAATATAAAAACACTGTTGAATATCAAGTTTAAAAGTTTTTGAATCTAAAGATATAATAATTATTTTTATGCAATGTAAAAATAAAAATATTTAATTGTTTCATTTGAATCTGGCAATGACCATTTAATTTTTGCCAAACAAAATTACCCCGTATAGCTAATTTTGAGATTTAATTTGTGACTAATAAAATAAGTAAGTATTCATCGAGATTACTGCGGTAAAATATTCAAAAGTTTTAAAGTTTTGTTAATATAAATTTAGGATCGTCGTGGCTTCAATTAAGTAGAGTTAAATTTTATGTCCAAGCACGTTTTCTTGAAATTTTTAATTAACAGCCCCATCCACTTCATTCGTAATATAACAAAACTATATTGTATAATTGAATTCAGTAATATACTTGTTATTTCTATGACCACAAACAAGGTCTACTTGTTAAACATAAATTAGCGGGGGGTTAAATGAAAACAAGTATTTTACTGGTCAGCTATTTTATTTTATTTTATTTTATTATTTAGCCATGAATGACAGCAATGGAAGGTCAATCAATCCCATCGCACAAGTTGGGGACCTGGAAAACATGACGTCCAAAACCCCATCCCCCAAGTACAATTGACTTCAATAATACGTAGAATATATTCAAGGACAAATTTGAATTGTGCTGCAAAGGGAGGAACTGTTTAGCACAGCGGTTGCATTGCTATCTTGTAAATTTTTTAAATTAATTAATTTATTATTTCTATATATTAATATTAAAAAATAAAAGAAGTAAATCATTTTAACACCGAAAAGCAATTCAACAAGAGTGTTATATTCAAGCCTAGCTTGTTTTTCCTGCAATTGATATATCTTTATCAGCTTTGACTACAACTAAAACTAGAAAATTAGACGAGCTTTCCAAAACGATCAAATTCCAGGCATCAAGAAATGGACTTGTTCATCCGTAGTGTATTTTTTTTTTTCCAAACCAACCATTGGTTATAAATACAAGGGCAGGCAACTCCCATCAAACAGTCAATTAAGGTGGCTAGGGATCACTCACATGGAAATGGACACTTCTATGCCAAAACCAATTGCCTGCCAACAGGAAAACCATTTCAGAGAAAAATGGCCAATGTGCACGAGCCGGAGTGGTTATAACTCGTTCTGACTAGGGAAAATAATCTCGACCTGCCAAATACGACCAAGTATTATGGGGCTGGATAGCGACTCAAATTCGCTGCGACTTCCTTTTAATATGCAGCAAAATATTATAAACGAAGACTTGAAAAGAGAGAACCTTGAACCAACCAATCAGATTAGTTTCAAAATGCTTCCAGCATCAGGCATGCAGGTCAGTGGTGGGGCTAAATAATGCAAATGTGCATGGCCTCTCTAATTAAGGCATTCGTGAACCTAAAAATGGCATGGCCATTTATTTGGTGACAGTACTTCTACTCTCTGCTTTTTTTCTTTTCACTAAACATCTGGTCAAATTTCTGATAATGATACCTCCTCCATCATTTCCACAATGCTTTACAAGCTCACGACCAAAATGAGAGAGGTACTGTAGCAAGCCTTCAAGAACAAGTAAAGGTGGTGTTGGAACAGGTAATATATTTGAAGTTTGTTTCCGATAGCCGAAAAAGAGATTAAAATTTCCAGAAATCATCCCAAATGACTTGTGAACCAATCACAGGACAGCCATCATTAAAGATCCATTAATCCCAGGGCTCACAAACAAGATTGTGCCTTCCATTCCGTGTTAGATTGAATTAAACGGTTATCACTTGCAAGCATCTAATAACAATTTCTTTAATTTCCACTTTATAAAAAAACTCAGCCACCATGCAGAATATGAATGGTGAAGATTTTATTTAAATGCAGAAAGAAGATCACGTGCAATGGAAGTACATGATACTTGCTAGCCAGGCAAAAATACATTGATAACAAGGCTATAATACCAGTTTGAAATATTATTCTATAAATATAAAGCATCACCTTAATATAATTAATGCTCGATCGGGCCAGCAAATTAATAACTGTGTCTCCATCCTTGATAGCGGACTATAGTAAAAAACCCTTCTAATGTGTTCCTGCATGTCAAATAACAACATTCCAGTAATACTTGTAAACCTGAAATCCCAAAATGCTTATCAAAGTTTCAAACTGACAAGTACTGACACTAAAATCCTGACTAAAGAGCTGTCATTTTTTTTGGCAAATTCAGAACAGGTTACACTATGTTTGACATGCATTTCCTATGATCAGGAGAGGCGTGTGATGGTCAATTGGTCAAGCAACATGGTCAATTGAATAATATAAATTCAGGAAGCGGCAAATCTAAAATCTAGGATACATTCAGAGATCCAGATGCAGCAATCACTCATACTGGAGATACGTAAAAAGTGTTACAGCAAGTGTCCTAAAGTTCACTCCCTGTACAGCCGTACATTAATAAATTTCTACATCCTATAGAAATAGTCAAGTCTAGAATAGCCAGAAAATGAAAGTTTCACAGGTATTGCGCTATACCTGCATCTGTCTTCTAACAACATCTAATGGTATGTCATAGTCTGCCCAAATAACGCAGCTAGAGCTCCACATGAAAGACAAACGCATCATGATGGACAGGTCTTTCATTGTCTCGTCCTCTTCCTTTTGACCGGACATTGCTGTCCATTGTTCTCTAATTTACACATGCAATTCTTTATTTTTATACAAGTATAATCACAACAACATTTTACAAAAACATCTTCTTTAACTTCATAACCATGCAATTTCATCAATCACATAATAAAATCAAGACATCAACATAATATGGTTTCTGGTTCAGCTCTAGCATGCTTCTAGGGTTCAATGACAATAAGATTCTGCACATAGCAACATTCCAACACACTTTCATATAATTTCTTCAATCTCATATGCAGAAATTATGTCATTAGCACAAGCATAAATTATGTTTTGGTATGTTTTGGTTCCAACGTTATTTAAGACTCTAACAAGGTCACAAACTATGCATTTCATCACATTAATATGTATTTTGTGCAGCCTTCATTATGGTTGGCCCTCCCCTAAGTTCATGCATTCAAAATCGTTCATGTTTCTTGAGTAAGGGTTGGTGCATTTTTTCATCCATCCTTTTGTTCTACTTAAGTTTGTTTATTTAGTCGAAATTTCTTGAGTTAAGGTGCAAGAACACTACCCTTTTTATTTTTGAGTTTTTTTTCCCTTCTCTTTTGTTTGAAATCTAGGGTAACAATCAACCAAGGGAAGGATATTGGTCTTTCCTCACATTTTTAGACAGTCCTAGTGTAAGGTTTGGTGGTTTCTTTTTCTTCTGTTCGATTTTCTTCCTCCCTTCTTCTGTTGTCCAGTCGGCCTGCTACACTCCCTCTCCTTCAATGTTTCAGTCATTAACCTAACTATCTAGCTCTCATTTTACTCAAACATTCAATGAAGGGGACATGTAACTGGATTTGTTTAGTTAGAAAAGAGAGAGGTCTGCTACAGTCTGCTATGGCCGGTTTTGGGGAAGAGGAAAGGTAACCTCTTCTTCCTCTCTTACATTTATACCCACTACCAGAAAATTGATAAATACAAACGGAAATACCGAGGAAATATTTTCGTCGGTAAATTTCCGAGGGATTTTACCGACGGAAATATTCCCTCGGTATATACCGATGGAATTACCGTGGGAAAAAAATTTAAAACAAAGCAAAAAAAATGAAGTGTCATTTTTACCAACGGAATCAC
>Ga0325402_1002740_pt1 | contig 15602 bp, 5 predicted proteins | sample PopdelMetagenome_22_FD_207212 | JGI IMG/M metagenome (GOLD analysis project Ga0325402, IMG submission 207212) | Populus deltoides microbial communities from Bellville, Georgia, United States - Xylem-PdKOR-R3 | ecosystem: Host-associated > Plants > Phyllosphere > Stem > Wood/Secondary xylem... | reverse complement strand
TTCTGGATTTGGAATATGAGGCACATGTCTCTGACTTTGGCACAGCTAGAATGTTGATGCCTGACTCATCCAATTGGACCTCATTTGCAGGTACTTTTGGATATACTGCTCCAGGTGCGTAGCTTTATTTCAACATCAAGTTAATGTCTTTTCGTTCAACTATTTGATAAAAACTAAGCATAATCAAATTTTTTTGGCAGAGCTAGCTTACACAATGAAAGTGACTGAAAAATGTGATGTCTATAGCTTCGGAGTGGTAACAATGGAGGTGATGACAGGAAGGCACCCAGGCGATCTCATTTCAGCACTCTTATCACCAGGATCTTCGTCATCATCGTCAATGCCACCGATTGCTCAACATGCACTACTGAAGGATGTGTTAGACCAACGCATCTCGCTTCCTAAAAAAGGAGCAGCAGAGGGCGTTGTCCACATGATGAAAATTGCACTTGCATGCTTGCATCCCAATCCCCAATCTCGGCCTACAATGGAAAAAATTTATTTGGATCTTACAGCTAAGTGGCCTCCACTGCCCAAGGCATTTTGCACAATAAGTTTGGGAGATCTCTTCTCCTAGTGTTTAGCTACTTCTTTTCAATTATCAACTGGAACAATAAATTTTTGTAATATGAATTTCATCATCAAACTTTATTTCTTTCAAATTATGTTGGCACTGTTTTATACGTTAGAATTTATTTTTCTTTGGATGATGTCACATATATGAAGGGTTTGAGAATATTCTGACTTTAAATTGAAAATCAATACCATGGAATAAAATTCTAAGTTATCGCTGAAAAAATTAAAAGAACAATAACTAAAATTAAAAAAAAAAAAAAAGAAACTATCGATACAAATTAATGAAAAACATAGACAGCTGATTGCTCCACCCATTAATATTCACAGCTAATTGTGATATATATTTGCCATCATTCCCAATACAAGGAGAACATAGACTATCGATAAAGGCTACCACTGAACCATGATGAGCAGGATTGAAGCTCCAATAATATCGTTTTGTGATATCAGTTTTAAATGGGCACGTTCATTTAAAAAATATATGGGCTCTATCAAATTCTTTCTAAAAAAATCCTTTAATTCATTAATTTGCCCATAAAATCCTTCAGGTTGTATCAGTAAAAATAACAAAAACTAGCATAAAATGCCTTCTTATTTTGTTAACTTCAATTTTTTTTTTCTAAAAGTATATGAATTTGATTTAACTTAACAATATATGTACAAAATTTGATTTCAAAAGCAAAATTTAGTGAAATGTAAAAAAATAGCATGGACAATAAGAGCCATATCAAATTCTATAATGAGTTATAGTCACTATCAAATTTAACAGTTTTACTGACATATATTTTCATCGGTATTTACACTTAAAGTTCGTCGGTGTATCCTTCATTGATGGGCTCATGGACAAAAATAGTCCGTCAAAAAAACTCTAGTTGGTAATTTCTACACCTTTAACAAAAAATTCAATTCATCAATAAAATTGATAAAATATAAAACGGACTCGTTAAATAAGTCATTATTTATTTCATCACAAAAAACTTAAGTAAAAAAATTGACATAATTTTCATCAATTTACAAACAAATACAATTTTATAAAATCTAAAATAAATCTTAGCATGTACAAATCATAAATCCATACAATAAATGTATGAGAAAAACATATAAAATAAGTAAACACAAAAAAATTATACATATACTACAAAAATATGAAAAAAAATAACATTTTAAAATTTAATTCAAATAAAAAAAAAATAGATTTACTTATTTAAAAAGAGAATCCTAAAAACAAATTGAATTAGAACACATATATTAACAAATTGAGTATTGTGGTGGCTGAATTTGTTGTGAGAAGTTAAATTGTGTTGAGATTGGAGGGGAGGGGTGGTTGTTTGATGCAAGAAAAAATACATAAAGAAGAAGGAGAAATAAAAGGGGGATAAGAGGGCCGATTATGTCGGTAAAGATCATCGCAATATACCTATAGAAAAATTCGGTTGATATTTTTGTTTGTATTTATCAATTTACTAGTAGTGAGTTAAACTTCAAGTAGGTTCTCTATTTATTTATTTTTACAAAAGAAAGTCTTGAGTTCAAATATCTTTTTGTATTAAAAAAGTGATAAAAATAAAAATACAAATAGAAGTATAAAACAAAATTTTCTTAAAATTTTGAGGTAAATAAGCATAAAATGAAAATAATGATTTTTTAATCTTAAAATGTTTGCAGTAAAATTTGGTATAGACGTAAAAACTTAAGTGGTTAGGAGAGAAAATGTATTTTTATATTATTATCCAATACAGTATTTCAAAGAAAAGCTCTTTAATATAATATCACTAGTATATCAAACATCTGTTTCAATTTAAGATTTTAGAACTTAGGTGAAGCTTTTTATATTAGTTTATTGAATGTTTTCAAGTCCCTTAAACTGAGTTTCTGTGTCCGGTGTTTTAAGCGAAGGAAATGAGGTGGTTGATATTTTATATTAGCTTGGCTGTAAAAACGTAACTTGATTTTCTTTTTTTTTGTTTTTTTTTTTTGGATAATATGAATTTTTTTTTGTTATGACAAGGGAGAGCCTGAAAGACAATGAAAAGAAAAGATGGTTCCGGCACCTTGCTTTACCTGTTCCCGTGGCCCTCCATTATCAATTCAGTGGAAAATTTAGAAAGTTTCTATAACACCCCACCCCACTAGTAAGATATTATCCGTTTTGGCTCACCGTTTTGGCTCACGAGCCTTACGAATTTATTCTTGACAGTTACACATAGTCCCAAAATACGGCCGACTAGTCAAGGTGAACCTGCTCATATAAGGCTCTCCTTCAAGTCCTCACCCGCCGATATAGGATATTACAATCCACCTCTCTTAAGGAGCCTGACGACCCCGTCGGCACCATCAGACAATCAGTGAGTCGGGCTCTGATACCAAATATAATACCTCACCCCACTAGCAAGATATTGTTCGCTTTGGCCTACAGGCTTCACGGATTTGTTCTTGACAACCACACATGGCCCCAAAAAGCGTCTGACTAGTCAAAGTGAGCATGCTCATATAAGACCATTCTTTAAGTCCTCACCCGTCGATGTGAGATATTACAATTTCCACTTAAGTGTCAATATCTACAGGACCTGCACACGAGCTAGCAAGGAGAGCCCACAATATTGTCGCATCATATGATTTGGAAAGGGAGAAGAAATTATTGCAAATGGTTTAATTCATTAATCTTCTTATTTTTTTGTGATTACAGATGCTCTCATTCCCAATGAAAAACGAAATCTTCTTAAGATTTACTTCCTCTCCAGGGGTGAATCCCAATCTCTTTCACTAGGAATCCTGCCTCCATAAGTATCAAATTCGCTAAACAAAAAGTTATGTATGATCTCACCTTACATGAATTGTTTTACATAAGGTTATTGAATGTTTTTAAGTCCCTTAAAAACATATTTGTCGTATCATATGATTTGGAAAGGGAGAAGAAATTATTCATGATTTGAAATTTTTTATCTTCTACCAAGATTTAACATATTTGTTCAATAAAAAAAAAAAGGTTTAAAACTTAAAATTTATATAGGTTTATACTACTTTGTGTTTATTTGTATTAATTAAAAAGGGATGAAATTTAAACTCATGATTGTTTAGTCATCAAGTCTCTAATATTATGTCAAAAAACCTACTAGAAATTTGTTTTAATTAAACAAATTATGGTTGAATGAAAAATTAATATGAAAAAACCCTTGATTTTTATAGATTTAATTCTTGATTTATGGTGGTTAATTAAAGGTTGATAATAGTGAGAATTAATTCTTCAATTTCTTAACTTTTAAAATTCACTATAAAAGGAGAGTGGAAGAAGAGTTTAATCTAAGAATTTTTCAGATTTCACACACTCTTCCTTACCTTTTTTTTTTTTAGTATTCTTCTTCTCCTTTTTATCATTTGAAGTTCCTCCCAAAATTTAGAGTTTAGGTTCATCTTGTTGAGATATATTTGAGTTACATAATCTTTAGTGCAAAAATCTTATTTAGAAGTGTATCTAAATTAAGGTTGTTTTGTTGGAATCTTAAAAGGCATATTGCAAATATCCTAATTGCATAAGTGAGGAGCAATTAAGGTTGTTTTGTTGGATTCATGAAGTCTGTTGAATAATTATGAATTTATTTTTAATCCAGTTTTTATTACTTAATTTTTGACGTTGTGATTAAGATTGAATTTGAGTTTTTATTTATTTTCTTGGTCAAATTGGAACAAATTTATGTATGTGAAAGCATTTGATTATGGATAATTATTCATTAACCTTCTTGATTAGGTACTAATCACTGCCCATTAATCTTGATTTAGTAAATTTCATTTTTTACTCTCATCTAACCATTTTCCTAGCTTTTGGTTAGTAAATGTTGGCTGGATTTCTGGGAAATCTAGTTGTTCAGGGTTGTAATTTTTGCTTGCAAGATGTTAGCATCTGTTTCTTGAGCATAGCTGGTTCTGGAGGATGTTTTTAGGATTAGTTCCTCTGAGGATAGTTCTTCTGATGGAGAGCAAAGGGGAGGTCAGCTAAGAGGTGTGAGCGTGGGGCAAACTATCATGATAGTAGAGGAGAGAAAACATGCAGGAAAGCTGAAGAAAAGAAGCAAGCAAGGTTAGAAGAAAGAGAGAAAGCGAAGAAAGGAGAATGCAAGAGTCTTGAGGGAACGTAGGAAGCTGAGGGATGAGATAATGTCAGAGATAATTTGAGATAATAATCCATTGAGAATCGTTTACCAAAACTCTTTAACCTATTTAAAGCTCTCAAGTTATTCAATCCACTTGTCTGAAAAATTAGGCGTTGATCATAGGAAAAGAGATGTTCTGTTTAAGCCATTTTGTGACTGTTTTCTTGGTAACCTTACATTCTGGGTAGAGCCATGATCATGCTCTATCTTTTATAACTATTTTCTGGCGCACCCAAATTTTGTTTAGTAGTATCTTTAGTTCCTTTTCAACGCTCTTTCTCTCCCTCTGGAGCCTATTAATTTTTCTTTATTGGAAAGAATCTTTGTTAATGAAGGGTAGTGATTTTGGATGCTGTAAAATTATGTTTAGATGTATTTTAAAAATATATTTGACATAAAAAATTAAATTAATTCTTTTTTTTTTGGTGTTGTCAAAAATTAAAAAATATAAATTTTTTTATTTTAATATATTTTTAAATAAAATTACTTTTAAAAAACAATATCCACCCATCACATTACCAATAAAACTTCAAGCAATAACTAGCTAGGTAAAATTTCTTCCTTGTCAAGGGAAGGTCTTATTGGAGTCATAACCCTCATGCCAATGGCTTGGAAACTAGACATTGTTGAAGTATGGTTATTTGTAATATTAGGTTCGATCACATCATTATGAAATATTCAAATTTATCATTATGAAATATTCAAATTTACAAACTCTCGTACTGTTATCACTTAATTTTGCCCATATATTTTTTAGTAAGTATTAATAAACCCTCATTTTCACACACACATATCGTTATGGGTTGCACATTGGATTATTACATTATTTATATTCTTTTGTTAAATGTAACAACTAAGGAAAAATGGATAGTATATAATTCAAAAAATAAAAAATAAAAAAAGCAAAAAAAATGATAATAAAATAAATAAATAAAAATATAGATAAGCTTGGTTTCGTAGCCTCCCTAACCTAAGCAATTAAGTCCGAAGGGGTGTCTTAACACCAAATACCCTAAAGTCAACTGACTTGGGAGCTATTGACCCAAATCTTGTTACATGTGTTGAGGAGAAAAGCTTAAGGGAATCAAGCATTGCACTATCTACGTATTAATATCTGCAACCCGAGTTACTAAGCTCGAAGGGGGTCTCAACACCTGATGTCCTAAGACCAATTGGTTTGGGATTCATTAGCCTAAAGCTCGTTAGATGGGTTAATGATGCATTATGTTATATTTTCATAATAATAATAATAATAATAATAATAATAATCCCAATCCAATGAAGTTAACCTTAGAAAAACATTAGAACAAAATTTTGTTTTCTTTCAAGAAAAGCCCCATAGCTATGTTTTGATATATTGAGCACAAAAGGAAGGTTTATTAATATCTTGATTAAAAAGTATAGAGCAGATATATAAATTTAAGGAGAGTTTGTTTATTTGAATGGATCAATAGCAAGTTAAATGATGAATACCTTGCTTTTTTTATTTTGCAAATTGTTTTTCTTCTTTAACGCTTTAATTACTAAGGATTAGTATTAAGTTGGTTTTGGGGGGTGTGATAAATACTTAAAAGTGCATTCTCACTAAAGTTATATATCATCATATTGCACTTCTAATATCATTAAATTCCATAACGTAATTAAGCATGTTTTATAATAATGAGTATGATAATATATGTCGCATGTGTGCGACATCGCAGCGAAAAAAATCCACTCTCATATAGTGTATTCTATCTATTAGGAAAATATGGAGAAACAAGAGATTCTTGTCTTTTATTAGTGGAAAAATGGAATGGAAGTCGCCACCTAGTATTTGGTCACTAGGAACCGTAACTGGTCTTAGAGATCGGGTACGGAGACTGGTTGCGTAAAAAAAAAGGTATTAACACCCCAAATACGTCCTATCTAAGGTAAGTTGCATTGTTTTATTGTCTGATAAAATCTAAGGTCTTGTCGTGTTTTCTAGTTGTTGGTCAGTCTATGGTTTAAGAAAAGTCTTTCTCGGTAAGGAGATCCTTATCTTATCGGGTAAAACCTAACCGTTCTAACATCAATAAAAAAATTTAATATCCAGAATACGTCTTACGTATAATGTCGTAACCCCATATACTAAAAGAAATTTTTTTTTACAGAATTTTTGAAATATTAGCCTAGTTCTCGTGACTTTAATAAACTGGTTATTAAAGCCAAAATGCATGTTAATACATATTTTTAAATTTTTGTTGTATGAAAATATGATATGATTTTTTTTCTTTGAGATACTTGGCCGTATGCTTGAAAACAAAAACATTTTTTTTCAATGTTTTGACGGAAACTGGGTATTTTAATACTGAATTTGTATCTTTAAGGTATAAAAATACAAACCAATACTAAGCAAGATTCAGTAGAAAAATCTGTGAAAAATCACAGATATTTTTTTGAAATAATTTTGGAAGAAAATTTCATTCTTTATTTTTATTCTTTTTAGAACTGGCCGGACCCGGCTCAGAAAAGAAACTGGGTCAAGATCAACCAAAAAAAAAACAAACTATCTCCTATTGGGCTGGACTCAGCCCAGCCACATGGACTAGGCTGATAATCCATCCCGGACTGGTTACTGTGCCCGTGCACAGTAACCAGCCCAAATACAATGACTCGGTTACTGTGCTTATGTATAGTAACAGGGTAATTATTTTTCCTTGCTTATAGAAACGTGCACAGTGCACATTCTGCATGCAAGAAGATGAAATGGGAAACAAAAACAAGGGGAAGAGAATTACCTGGAATGGAGGCGCTGTCGTTCATGGTGCTGGTGGCTCATGGTGGCGTTGGTGTTGCGGCAGCCGACTGTAGTGGCAGACATTGGTTCTCTTTCTTCTCTTCTTTGCTTTGGTGTGTTGTCTTCTTCCTCTGTTTTTTGTTTCCCCTGTCAACAGTGTTCTTGCCTCTTTGCAGTGGCTTTGTGGAGGTGTTGTTGGTGCTAACGGTGTTGCTGGTGGTGACGAAGAGGAAGACTGGCGGTGGTACGCGGAGGACGCTGCTTCGGTTTCTCTGTATTTTCTTCTTCTTCCTCCTGCCTTCTGTCGTGCTTCTCTCTGCTTTTTGTCTTTTTCATCTGTTCTTCGTTCACTCTCATCTCTCTCTTTCTCTCTTAGCTTTTCTTTCTTTTTCCTATTCTCCCTTGTTCCCCTCTCTTAGTTTGTTTCTCCTCTGTTCCACTCTCCTTTCTCTTCCTCCTTTTTTTTTTGGCGTGGGGATCCAAAAATAGGTAACAACAATATAAGATAACTTTAATTTATGATAAATGCTAATTTTAAATACAGACATATTTCACAATTCAAAGAATTAATTAATGTGATTAACTATTGAAAGTGAAAAGACAAAGAAAAAGCTAAGAGATGTTGGTTCAAAAGGAACACCATTCCGTAATTGGGTCATATCTGAAGTTGTAGACCTTGAATTGAGGTCAAGTTATTTTTTTTATGGAAAGCTAAGATATAGATCTATAACTTTTATAAAAAATCCAAGACTCATTTTAATATATTTTTAAATAAAAATTATTTTTAATAAACACCACACAACAAAACTTCAAGCAAGAACTAGCTAGGTAAATTGTTAAGGGAAGATCCTATTAAGCCTGTTTGAAAACGCGGGCCAACCCGTGTTTCCAAAAAGTTTAAATTTTTTTTGTTAAAAATTAATATTTTATATGTTTTAGATCGTTTTGATATGCTGATTTCAAAAATAATTTTTTAAAAATAAAAAAATATTATTTTAATATATTTTAATAAAAAAAATTAATCACAACTACATTCTCGTAGTCTTTGAGACATAACCCTCGTGCCAATGGCTTGGAAACTAGTCGTTGTTGAAGTACGTTTAGTAGTACTTTTAGTTCTCTGCAGCCTAAATTTTACCACCACAGCAGATAGGATATTCGCATCAACTCCAGCTTTCCCTCATTGAGTCACTTTGAAGTCTGAACAACAATCTAAGTCTGTACAAGATCCGACTAAACTTCAGAAAATGGACTGATAGGAACTTGACCAGGCTCATTGAAGTACCATACTTGTTTGACTTGATCCTGTGGTTGTTACGTGCGGTGATTCTTTAAGTTCTATTATTTTTATATTTTAAAAATGTTTTTAAAAAATTTATTTTTTAATTTTAAATTAATATTTTTTAGTTTTTTCGTATCATTTTAACATGCTAACATCAAAAATAATTTTTTAAAATTAAAAAATATTATTTTAATATATTTTTAAATAAAAATTACTGTAAAAAACATTCTCAATCAGAAACACTCCTAGTCTTCTCAAATTCTTTGTCAAAGGTGCCCTCCATTATCTTTTCAGTGGGAAATTTGGTGAGTCTTTCACATACACTTTTCCATTATCTTTTCAGTGGAAAATATGGAAAGGGGGAAGAAATTATTGAAGAACTGGAAATTACAAAGTGATACACCCACGAGTGTGTCTCACGATCAATTACATTATCTCCTATTGAATATATAGATCTAGAAGTGATCAAACTGTTTAAAAAAACTTTCGAAATTAAAGTTTCATTCATAGAATTCTTTGCTTTTTATTACCCTTTTTTTACTTTTGAAATATATAGATCTCTGTTAATTGTTTTTTAGGTTCTTCACGCGGCTACTAATGCCCCAACAGCAGTAGGTATAAGAACCAGCATAGATTTGATTTTCATGGTGTTTATTTTTCTGCCCCTACAGACTGGCAAACCAGACGGTCTGCTGGTTCTGGGCAGTGACCTCCTCACCGGCCTTTTAAGCAGATCATTAAGTGTCAGCTCTGCTTTTTTCTTTGGCCATACCACCCCCAATATGCTCAGTTTCACAGCAGTAGCCATTAGCCTTCTGCTCATCTTACAGTTGGTTTCGTTTTTGCAGATAGTTGGTTCTCGGATGATGATGCGAACCAACACATTATTAAAGTGATACACCCACAAGTTTGTCTCACGTACATTACAATATCTCCCATTGAATATATAGATCCAGAAGTGATCAAATTGTTTAAAAAAACCTTTCGAAATTAAAGTTTCTTTCATAGAATTCTTTGCTTTTTATTACCCTTTATTTACTTTCATATTCAATTGGTCATAAAGAAGCTATGTTCTCTATCATCCCTCAATACTTTCATAGTGATTAACGTTCTTTATCAATCTCATCTCCTCATCTCCCGTTGGAAATAGTTTATCTATTTCATTTTTCTGTATACTTGTCAAGCACGAGAATTTGAAGAAAAAGCAAAAGTGAGACGACTTGACATTGTAGAGACCTCCATAGTATACACAAGGCAGTGTGCATGCATGTGAACGTAGGACTTTCAAGTTAATGTCGCAAACAATGATATGAAAAGGGGAAAAAAAGTTGAGTTGGAATTTTATCAGAAAGTAGACAACCGTGTCAAGCACGAGAGCAATCATAGTTTTAAATTTTTAAATCAGAATAATATTTTGAATCGTTATATATATTATGGATATGTTAATTGTCCATAATTATTCAGAAAAAAAACAAAGTTCATTTATTCACTGTTACTCATTTATTTAATAAGTAAAAAAATGAGAAATTATTCATCTTCTCCATTCATTTAAGACTAAAATTCTTTAATGTGTCTCTACAATTGTACATGTTCTCAATCTTTCTCTAAATTTATGATCATTCTCCAATTTATTTTTTTGTACTAATTTTTCATCCAAACTGTTGTAAATACTCTGACTTAAGAGACTCTAAATTGTATTGGAAATAGCTTTGAAAATAAATAATCAATCCCTATGATTTTAAATCTATTTGTAATTTGATCCTTTCTCCATTTCATGGTCCTTTTCAATTTATTTTATTTCCTTATATGAAACAGTAAAAGGGAAAAAAAAAGATGAGATGGAAAAATTAATGAGAAAAGGAGGATATTTTCTAGAACAAAAAAAATTCAATCAAGCATATTATTTTGAATAATATAAATCATATCTTGGGACTTCACTTAATAACTTAAACTATTAAGTTGAGATGGTTATTTGGCATGATATCAGAGCCTTGATGACTAAGCGGTCATGAGTTCGAATCTCACCATCCTCATTTATTTGATAAAAAATCAAGCACAAGGTATTGTGAGTATATGTAAGTTTCAAGCCCAAAAAACTTTCACTTGAGGGGGTGTGTTAGAGAATAATACAAACCATATCTTGGAACTTCACCTAATAGCTTTCTATTGGAAATGACCTTCTATTATAGAAATTAGTAAATACAAGAGGAGAAAATATTGTATATATAAAAAATACAATTAAATTTTAGAGAGTACATATCTAAGTAGTTCTTGTTGAAAAAGATAATAAATTTATTTATTTAAATTTTATGCACTATCACTAGCCTAGTTAATTTCAACTTAATTAGAGAAGAGATGTAATATTCAATGATTTTTTTTTAAATTCCAATCATGTTTTCTTACTTATAAATACCTCTTTATGGAAGAGCCTAATCTACCAGAGCAAACCATATCCTATGTCTCTTGAAAACACACTATGACGTCCTTACTAAACAACCATTCTTCTCGTTCTATTATAGAATGAATCTATATAGGAAATATTATAGTTATACTCTTGTGTTGTAATCTTCACTATCACCATTGCAAGCAACATGATCAGCTTATTTTAAGTCCGTTACTCTCCTCTCTCTCCATGGACGTCCTGCATCTTGTGGTAGATTGTTAGACTTCTTTTTGTGTTTGGCGCACTCTTGAGAAAATGCTTGCTTCTTTGCCAAATTCTTGAATTATGCAACTTCATGGTTCTTTTCAAGATCTTCGGCAAGGAGATGCTTCGGTTACTAAATACATGCAGCACGCCAAGTCATTGTTTGATGAATTGGTTGTTGTCAGCCGACCTCTTTCTCTTGAAGATTTCAACCTTTATTTATTTCATGGTCTTCGCAGTGAGTTTAAAGACTTGGTCACTAGTCTTGTAACCAAGGCAAACCCACTGTCATATATTGGCCTTCACAGCCATCTTTTTACTCATGAGTTTATGCACAAGTCTTCTCTTCTAGCCATGATTGTAAATCCGCCTTTATTACCCACACCATCTTTTCTACCCTCTACTCATCTTGCACAGCATCGGCACCGATCTGATTTCAGCCGTAACAGAGGTTGTTCACGTGGCTACTAATGCCCCAACAGCTGTAGGTATAACAACCAGCACAAGTTTGATTTTCGTGGTGTTCATTCTTCTGCCCCTGCAGGCTAGCAGCAGACCAGACGGTCTGCTGGTTCTGGGCAGTGGCCTCCTCACCGGCCTTTTGAGTAGATCATCAAGTGTCAGCTCTGCTTCTCCTTTGACCATACCACACCCCAATATGCTTAATTTCAACAGTAGCCACCAGCTTTATGCTCATCTTACAGTTGGTTTCGTTTCTGCAGGTAGTTGGTTCTCGGATGCTGGTGCGAACCAATACGTTACTAAAGTGATACACCCACAAGTTTGTCTCACATGAATTACAATATCTCCCATTGAATATATAGATCTAGAAGTGATCAAATTGTTTAAAAAAAACTTTCAAAATTAAAGTTTCTTTCATAGAATTCTTTGCTTTTTATTACCCTTTATTTACTTTCATATTCAATTGGTCATAAAGAAGCTATTTTCTCTATCATCCCTCAATACTTTCATAGTGATTAACGTTCTCTATCAATCTCATCTCCTCATCTCCCGTTGGAAATAGTTTGTCTATTTCATTTTTCTGTATACTTGTCAAGCACGAGAATTTAAAGAAAAAACAAAAGTGAGAGGACTTGACATTGTAGAGACCTGCATAGTATACACAAGGCAGTGTGCAAGCATGTGAACGTAGGACTTTCCAGTTAATGTGGCAAACAATGATATGGAAAGGGGGGGAAAAGTTGAGTTGGAATTTTATCAGGAATTAGACAACCGTGTCAAGGAGCGATCATAGTTTTAAATTTTTAAATTAGAATATTGTTTTGAATAGTTATATATATTATGGATATGTTAATTGTATTAAAGAATAATATAAATTATATCTTGAAATTTTACTTAATAACTTAAATTATTGGGTTCAGATAGTTATTTAACATAGTATCGGAATAAAAATAAAAAGAAATGTAATATTTAATGATTTTTTTTTAAATTCCAATCATGTTTTCCTACCTATAAATACCTCTCCATGGAAGAGCCTAGCTAATCTACCATAGCAAACCATATCCTATCTCTTTTGAAAACACACCATGACGTCCTTACTAAACAAACCATTCTTCTCGTTCTTTATCCACATCCTGTTTTTGCTCCTTCACATATTGAACTTTTCTTCTTTCTTTGCTTTAGCTGAACACACTTCCTCCAAAACTTCACTATTTGGTAATAATACAGAAGCTGCGGCTCTTCTCGAATGGAAAGCCAGTCTTGACAACCAAAGCCAATCTCTCCTTTCTTCCTGGGTCGGCATTAGCCCATGCACTTACTGGATTGGAATCACCTGTGACAATTCTGGAAGCGTCACCAACTTGAGTCTTGCATACCTCGGCTTGAGAGGTACGCTTTATGATTTCAACTTCTTGGCCTTCCGTAATCTTTCTGTTCTTGACCTTCAGAGCAATTCTCTTTCTGGAACCATCCCACATGAAATTGGAAAGTTGACGTCTCTTTTCATTATTTCATTAGCTCAAAATAATCTCACTGGTTTGATCCCGTTCTCTGTTGGAAACTTGACAAACCTATCCATACTCTATCTTTGGGATAACAAACTATCTGGTCCCATTCCTCAAGAAATTAGATTGCTACAGTCTCTAAATGAACTTGATTTGTCAGTTAATGTTTTAACTGGTGAAATCCCTTATTCCATTGGAAAATTAAGAAATTTATCTTTCTTTGCCCTTTCGGAGAACCAACTCTCTGGTCCCATCCCTTCTTCTATTGGTAACATGACCATGCTCATTGTTTTAACACTAAATCATAATAATCTCACTGGTTTGATCCCCTTCTCCATTGGAAACTTGATAAACCTATCCCATCTCTATCTTGGGGATAACAAACTCTCTGGTCCCATCCCTTCTTCTATTGGAAACATGACTATACTCATTGAAGTATCACTAGGTCAAAATAATCTTAGTGGTTTGATCCCCTCCTCTGTCGGAAATTTAGCAAACTTATTCATACTCTATCTTTGGGGTAACAAACTCTCTGGTTCCATTCCTCAAGAAATTGGATTGCTAAAGTTTCTGAACAAACTTGACTTGTCAAGTAATGTTTTAACCGGTAGAATTCCTAATTCAATTGGAAACATGACAATGCTTACTTTGCTTTATCTAGCTCAAAATAATTTATCTGGATGTGTTCCTTCAGCAATAGGACAACTTAGATCCCTTATGGACTTGAGATTACTTGAGAACAAACTTCAGGGCCCATTGCCCTTAGAGATGAACAATCTCACCCATTTGAATACTTTGTCTTTGGCTATCAACGAATTCACGGGTCATTTGCCACTAGAGTTATTCCATGGAGTATTGGAAAACTTTTCTGCTGCCCACAACTATTTCTCAGGTCCAATCCCGAAAAGTTTGAAAAACTGTACTCGTTTACACCGAGTAAGACTTGAATGGAATCAATTAACAGGAAAAGTTTCTGAGGTTTTTGTTGTCTATCCGCATCTGGATTATATTGATTTGAGTTACAATAATTTTTATGGTGAGCTATCTTCAAAATGGGGAGGTTGTCGTAACATGACAAGCTTTAGAATCTCAAACAATAATGTTTCTGGTGAGATACCACCAGAGCTTGGGAAGGCTACTCAATTACGCTTGATTGATTTGTCATCAAATCAGTTAAAAGGAACCATCCCAAAAGATTTAGGGGGGTTGAAGTTGTTGTACAAGCTTATTCTTAACAACAACCATCTTTCAGGTGGCATTCCCTTAGATATTAAGATGCTTTCCAATATTCAAATCCTTAATTTAGCATCTAATAATCTGAGTGGATTGATCCCAAAACAACTTGGGGAATGCTCAAATTTATTGTTGCTGAACCTCAGCGGTAATAAATTTAGAGAAAGCATTCCAGGTGAGATAGGCTTTCTACTTTCTCTTCAAGATCTTGATCTTAGCTGCAATTTCCTGACTCGAGAGATACCGAGGCAACTTGGGCAACTGCAAAAGTTGGAAACTCTGAATGTCTCTCACAACATGCTTTCTGGACGGATTCCGAGCACTTTCAAAGACATGTTAAGCTTAACAACTGTGGATATATCATCCAATAAGCTACAAGGCCCCATTCCCGATATCAAAGCCTTCCACAACGCTTCATTTGAGGCATTAAGGGATAATATGGGTATATGTGGCAACGCCAGTGGTCTAAAGCCGTGCAATCTTCCAACAAGCAGCAAAACTGTTAAGAGAAAGAGCAACAAACTTGTGATTTTGATTGTACTCCCTCTTTTAGGAAGCTTGCTTTTAGTGTTTGTTGTGATTGGAGCTTTATTCATTCTCTGCAAAAGAGCTAGGAAGAGAAAACCTGAGCCGGAAAATGAGCAAGATCGAAACATATTCACGATATTGGGCCATGATGGGAAGAAGTTGTATGAGAATATCGTTGAGGCTACAGAGGAATTCAACTCCAACTACTGCGTTGGCGAAGGAGGATATGGAACTGTTTATAAAGCCGTGATGCCAACAGAACAGGTGGTTGCTGTGAAGAAACTTCACCGGTCACAAACAGAAAAGTTGTCCGATTTTAAAGCTTTCGAAAAGGAGGTTTGTGTGTTGGCAAATATTCGACATCGAAATATTGTGAAAATGTATGGATTTTGCTCACATGCAAAGCATTCTTTTTTGGTTTATGAGTTCATTGAAAGAGGAAGCTTGAGAAAGATTATAACCA
>Ga0325402_1002739_pt1 | contig 15603 bp, 7 predicted proteins | sample PopdelMetagenome_22_FD_207212 | JGI IMG/M metagenome (GOLD analysis project Ga0325402, IMG submission 207212) | Populus deltoides microbial communities from Bellville, Georgia, United States - Xylem-PdKOR-R3 | ecosystem: Host-associated > Plants > Phyllosphere > Stem > Wood/Secondary xylem... | reverse complement strand
GATTCTTTTTTCTATTTTATTTATAAATATTTTATTATTTTTTAGCCTTATTTAGGGTGTTTTTACCTAGTATAAATAGGGTCATTTAACTTATAATTAGTACTTTTTATAGACTTTCATTTCAAAATACTATGTTATGTGATTATAAGAGGATTCTTTTAATTCGGTTTTTCATTGAACTATTCTGACTTATCAAATAATTAACTAAGCTTTATGTCATGTTCTATACTTCTTGTTCACTTCTCTTTATAGGCATTCGGTGGGGGTTTGATTTCTATAGTCTTGGTGCCTCGTTATAGGTAATCATTGTGTCAAGTTCAACCATAAACCTGAATTTAGCTTTCTTGGGAAGGGTTAATTTTATTGTGGTTTTTTAACCTTTATATCCATGAGGTTTGAATCATTTGGTATCAGAGCAAGGCTCTAGAATAAGATTATGTCACTTTATCTTTTATTTTCATTGTTATTTCATCGTTGTCGTTCTCTAAAACCTAGTTGTGGAATTTGTTTTTAAAAAGGTAGATTATTTGCAATCTGGTTGTCTATAATTAAGAAAATAAAGATAAAAGAAATTGTGTAAGGGGAAAAAATTAGGGTTTAGCCATAAATTAGGGATTTTTCATCAAATCTTAATATCAGCAACTCAAATTAGAAGATTCTTAATTCTTGGTATATCTTAATTAGTATCATATCGTGAATTTGATAATATTTAGACATTCTTTATTGGATATTTCTGAAAATTACAAAAACAATTCATAACAGGTAGCTTTGTGTTAAAAATTTATTTTGTTATTGATTTTGGGTTTGCTACATATAAATCGATTTAAAATAGTGTCTTCTTATCATTTACATTTTGCATGAATTTGTTTTGCTATTCGTGATTTTATTTTTGTAGTTTCGTATTGATAGTTTTTGGTTTTTTATTTCTTCTTGAGTTTATATATTATTTTGGATAGCACCATTAAGTCATTAATTTTGTTTTTGTTTTTTTTTTTATGAATTAGTTCCTTAAGGAACTAAGATATTTTAGATTGAGTGTTAAAAGATGAAAATTTAGCTTATTATAGTGAAAACCCAATAAAGTATGTGAAACACAAAGGGAGTGACATCTATTGAGTATAAATACTTAAGTAAGTGTGTAATGATATGGTTTTTTGCTACTAATATGATTTTTAGATCTTGATGATGTCAACCATAAGTGGGTCATCATTGTCAAAGGATAACAATAATCTAGAATGTGGTTATTTGGCTATGTAAAAATAATTAGAGATGATGAACATAAGATTGAGAGAGGTTATGAATGGGGTGGCAAGATTGAGAACCGAAGTAGTTAGCCTTCAAGATGGGCCAGTTCATATGAGGTTTCGAGGGTAAAAGGCATGCACCTTATCTATGGTAAGCTTCATCGTTGATTGATTGTTAATCTAAGGCATGTTTCTATTTATTGGTCTCATGTAAGGTTTAAGGCAGATCTCCCTTTGTGAGGAAGTCTCTACCCTACTGAGTTAAATTCTAACCATTCTAAAGCTCAATTTTTAGCATCACATTTATTTTTTATTTTTATATTTTCAATACCTGAGGGTATACTTGTAATATAATTTTATACCCCCAACTATTAAAGTCTACAACTAAATCTTAATACTCTAAATATTACCTCAACAAATTAATTGTTGTGGAATTTTTGAAATTTTATCCAAATCATAAAGGATAACCATAAACTTGTTAAGATATCGTTTGTGCATGATAAAAAAGCAATCTTGTTTTAAGAAAATATACATGAAGAACTTTAGAATTTGGTTATATGTATGAAAACAAAACATATTTTTTCATGTAAGGTTCAAGGCAGATCTCCCTTTGTGAGGAAGTCTCTACCCTACTAAGTTAAATTCTAACCATTCTAAAGCTCATTTTTTAGCATCACATTTATTTTCTATTTTTATATTTTCAATACCTGAGGGTATACTTATAGTATAATTTTATACCCCCAACTATTAAAGTCTATAACTAAATCTTAATACTCCAAATATTACCTCAACAAATTAATTGTTGTGGAATTTTTGAAATTTTTTTCAAATCATAAAGGATAACCATAAACTTGTTACGATATCGTTTGTGCACGATAAAAAAGCAATCTTGTTTTAAGAAAATATACACGAAGAACTTTAGAATTTGGTTATATGCATGAAAACAAAACATTTTTTTTTTTTGTTTTTGAAATGAGGAAATCTTTTCATTTTTTTGGATTTTTTTTTAAATTCCAGAGAAAACCGAGTATTTTTAATACCAGGTTCATATGTTACAGTGTAAGTATACAAATCGATCTTAAAATGAAATTCTTGAAAAAAAATATATTTTTGTGATTTTTGAAATAAGGGAAAGGTTTTTTGAATTTTTTCTTCAAATTCTAGAGAAAAATCATGTATTTTTAATATTGGGTCCAACCTAACTTGCTTTTTTCTTTTGGTTTTATGGGTTGGATCTAACCTAACCTAGTCACATGGACTAGGCTGGAATGGGGTCGAACCCATTCTTTTGCCACCACTAGCCCATCTCAGTGGTAGCTTAAGAAGAAGATTTGGTAGTAAAATGCATATTACTAATGTGTCTTCTTTCTATTTTTTTTCTTAAGCTTATATACAAACAAGAGGAGAGAATGATGTTACCTGGACGAGAAGGGAATGTTGACTTGTTGTTGGTCGCACCGTTGTTGCTAGTGGTGGCTCACGGTGGTCGCTAAAGGTGGAGAAAGATGGCTTGTTAGGCAACTAAAAAAGTGGTGTTTATATGGCTAGTATTTTTGCTCTCTTTCACTCCTTCTCTTCCATTTTTGCATGAAATTTAACCCTATTTGTAAGGGATGAAAGAGGAACATCTGGTTTTTATTAGGCATAAATCTTGACTCTTGATTCAAACAAGGATGATCCTGACCATTGGCTAAAAGTCACCATCACGAGTTGGAAAGGCTAGTCGAGTCAGCCTTTTTGGGTCAACTTTGCAATGGGTTCAAGGCTTTCAAGGGACAAATTTTTTGCTTAGGTTTGGGTGCAATGGAAGCTCATGAGGGTGGTTTTTTTTTTCTTGTATGATGAAGGTATGAGAGAGAAGGAAGGCTTGAAAGGTGTCATCAGATCTGCCATATATGGTTGCCATTAAGTGAAAGTTAAAAATAATGAGTAGTGGCTAGACGACATGTTATCTGATTACTATCTGACCATTTTGAACCAAAACACGATGTTTTGGTAAAAATATAGGCAAAACGCATTGTTTCATTAAAATGAAATTAACGACACCATTTTAGTGTTTTGGCTTGAATTGGGTTATTAATCCCCTTTTTAATTTCAACCCCTAATCTTCTAATTTATTCAATTAGATCTTTAATTGAATTATGATTTCAATAATCAATTCAATTTCCACCCTTGCAAAGCTTAAAAAACACCCCTAGATTTAAGTGTTTTTTTTAACTTGGTCCTTTGTCTTGGTATTTTTTAATTTAGTCCCTAATTGACCTTGAAAGTATAATTTCTTTAATTTCACCATGTTTTCAATCTTTCTTAGCCTATTTTTGCCAAGTTGCCAATCTTTAAAAAAAAAATTAAAAGAAAAGGATGATTTTGAAGAAAACCCCAAAATTAAGTTATGACAAGAGAGATTGCTGAAGATTAAAAAGAAAGATTTACCCGTATTTTCATGTATATGACATTGTTAAATTTGAGAAATACATTCAAAAGTTAAGACATTACCGTTGGTATCAGAGCATCTAGACATAATCCATTACACTTGTGAAATAAAAAGCAGATTTACTAATGAGAAATTATTATTTATTTTAGGATCGTGAGTATTAGAAGGGGGACTAAGACCGATCCATCTTCTGTTTAAAGTAGGGATCGATCCATTGATAATTGAGGGGATCAGATGAAACATCCTTTAGGAGATATCGCATCACATTCACCGGTTGTGCCATCATGGCCAGTTCAAAGAGAATCATCTATGCCCGGAGTTATCTCTCTACCATTTCCATCGGGGATGCCATCGTATAAACGCATCCAACAGGATAGGATAATCCAGTAGACTCCTATCTATGGTGCCACTAGGGGCACTTATATCATATCAGGATACTGCATATTTAGAGTATATTGTGAGGGCTGTTATATCTAGTATGATAAGAGTAGCAGGTACTGCAGGTAGAGATGATACCCTCACTCTAGTGCATTAGGTAAAAAATATGAGGGAGATGGGGTGTGTTGCATATCTATAAAAGGAAGATGCTGAAATAGTTGGGCATTGGCTTTAGAAAATGAAGAGTCCTTACTCAAATTCCAGCACTAGAGAGAGTGTGAGTAAATTGTGTGGCATAATTACTGTCAAATAGTAATCAAACATGGTGGGTGACTATGAGAGAGAGAAGAGCAGAGGGAGTATTATCTTGGATAAATTTTTGGACAGAGTTTGAGATTAGGTATTACTTTAGACATTATAAGAGGAGTAAGGAACATGAGTTTCTTGGCCTTAAACAAGAGAGTATGATAGTATCAGAGTACAAGAGACACTTTCATGATCTTTTGATCTTTGCTTTTACATTAGTTCCCACTGAGCAGCATCGGATTAAGAGATTGATGGATGGGCTCATATATGATCTTAGAAAAGGGTTAGTCATCCTTTACCCCAAGATAGTTTGGGAACTGGTAGAGGCTACTCGGTTTATAGATGCAGTTTTAGAAGAAGAGTAGCAAGGCAAAATAGAACAGGGGGTCAGGGGCCATAATTTCTAGAAAAGAAAAGAGAACCTAGATCACAATTTAGTAGGCAACCTCTCCTTAAAAAGGGAGGAGGCGGTGAACAGAGGCCTAACTGGTCATTTAGTAGCAGAGGAAATATCTTGCTTAGAGGAGCTCCTAGTAGACCACCTTAGTCTGGTGGAGGAGGGTTCTTGGGAGTACAGTCTCATCCCAAGGCTAGTCAGGCAGGGAGTTCTATTGGAACTGTAATACATGGGATGTCTACATTCCTATATTGTGAGTGTTGTAATCAAAAGCACCCTGATGATTGCTCTTTGACAACTGAGAGGTGTTCCCTACGTCGGCATGAAGGACATAGATAAAAAGACTCCAAGTTTTTGGATAGAGATTGTTATCTAAGTGGGGATTTGGGACATTTTAAAAGAAATTGCCCAAATAGTATTCCTGAGAAGTCTTATGGGTATAGACCACCAGCTTAGACCCAACAACAGTTAGTGACTGTGGACGAATCGTGAAGGCTTGCTTAATCTAGAACGAGTGCTAGTAGGGGTCGGCCTCGAGTACAAGAGGAGAAGACTCGGGGAGAGTCTATAAGTGGGTTGAAATAGGTTTGAAACCTAATTTAATAAATGTTATGTCTAATCAATGGGTTTTTTCAAGAGGGATAACATTAAGCAAGCATTTGAGATATTTGGAGGAAAAAAAGGGGGGTCAGCTGAAAATGTATCTGGGCTATTCTTTAAGCCTGTTAGGAGTGATGATTATAAACTTGTTGCGCATACACACTTCCATGATTAAAGGGTATCATAAAGAAGATAAGTTGAATTAAACAAAGAGGTTGGTGAGCAGAATAAAATAACAAGGATCGGTTCTGTTAAAGAATTATTTAAAAATATGATTTATATTATTTTCTAATATACCTCTTTAAATGAGGGTCCTTTGAGTTTGAAACTTGCATAGATCTATACTATCTTGTGTTTAATTTTTATCAAATAAATGAAGATGATGAGATTCGAACTCGTGACCACTCGATCATCAAGGCTCTGCTACGTACCATGTCAAAGAATTATCCCAACTCAATAGCTTAAACTGATAGGTAAAGTTCTAGAATATGATTTATATTATTCTCTAACAGGTTACTGATACCAAGACATACTTGTCATGTTGATGGGCATTGTAAAGCCAGGAATTTTGAAAGAGCATATAAGTTGCTAGATTAAATAGGTAAAGAAGCTTTCAGTACGAGTATTTTCACATAAAATGCCTTTATAGATAGCCTCTGTAAAAAAGGGAAGGTTTCTAGAAACCTGTAAACTACTTAAGAAAGGATTTTAACGTGAATTACGAGCTGATACAGTAACATATACCATTCTCATAGCTGCTCTCTACAGGCAAGTTGACACTAGGAAGTCCCTCGCATTAATTTTTCAGTAAAGTGTTCAAAGATGGAGTGCAACTTAATATGAACATACATGACACTTTGATTGCCGCCTCCTCAAGGGCGTAATGGAATAAGGTAAACAGCTTTTGGCGGAAACAATGGGTCTTGGCTTGGTTCCGGCCGTGGAAACATACATATCCATGATGTGAGGGTACTGTCGTGATGAAAAAAGCAAGATTAGCCTTAAAGATTTTTTAAATAGGATGGGTGACCATGCCTGCATACCAAATAGTCTTTACACACGAGGCTCTAGTAAGTGGTTTTTGTAAGGAGTCCAAGTTGGATGAGATATGTCAGCTATATGAACCTATGGTTGACAAAGGGTTATCCTAGGCCCAAGCTAGGATTATTTGGTTGGGGAAAAATTATATTATTTAATTTTATTTAAAGAACTCACTATAAGTATACAATGATCCTTGTATATGATCTTGTATATGGTAACAAATTTAGAACAATATCAAATTGAATCAAAGCTATAAAGTTAATTTCATCTTCATAATATATCCATTACTTTAATTTTATTAGTCTTTATACCTATCAAATATAAACATATAAAATATAGAAGAAACATTAGTTATAACGAAGAATTATTTATGCTTGATAAACTTTAAAATAAAGTAAAAAATAATAAAGAATGATTCTTACATATTTATTTTAATTGTGTTTGTCGTTCTTTCATAAACTATAAATCATCAATTATCATATTAATTGTGAATCTTTCAGGAAATTTTTTTTTCTATATAGACAATCAAATAATTTGTAAGAAAATTATCCTCCATTCGATTGTGAAGTTTTGTTTTAATAATTTTCATCGCTGAAAAAGCTCGTTTAGTAGTTGCTATCAAAACAGGAAGAACATGAAGAGTAAAAAATAATCTCAAATGATTTTTTTCTTAGTCAGAATAATCTTTAGGATAGAACTTGTCAACAAGTAAGTATATATCTGTAACACTGAATAATTTATAGTTATTTTTAGGATTTAAAGTTATGCTCAACTTAAGAAGCTTGATCGTCAGCTCATTGAGTATATTATTCAGCTCTTGCAATTATTGATCAATGATAGCTGTAAATATATCAACTCGGTAGTGATGCTCAATTGTTACTGATTTTGTTTTACGGTGAGATAGTCCCACACTAGAAAAACAAGCATCTATATCAGGAATTTCAATGTCTTGATGCTTACAAAATTATGACACTAGAAAAAGTCTTTGTAGTAGTCACCAAATGCATAGCATTTAAAATGTCTTGAGATTTTTGTTGCAAGGCTTGGTAAAGCACATCAATAAATCCCATAACATTCTTCATTATATATAAGATGAATGGAAAATCAAATGATAATAGAAACTTAAATGAAAAAGCCGCATCACCATGTTGAGAATAAGTAGATCCATCTAAAGCAATGTTTTTAAGAACCAAGCAAGTTGCCTCATACATTTTTATCAAACTGCAAATTGATTTGAAGTGCGAACTTCATCTATTATCTCTTGGTCGTTGCAAACCACCTACTTGATTAACTCATTTACCCGTTTCAATGTCACCAATATCAATTAAATGTTCAATTGTAACTGCTTGAAAAGCCCGTAATTTATTATTACGCTTGCAAGAAGCACTAACAATGTTAACAATAAAAATCAAATTTTGAAAGTGTGAAAATTAGATATTTCTCTAACTACAACAATAGAGCCAATTGTAATTAATGAGCTAAGCAATACACATAATATGCATAAGAGCAATCATTAATGAACAAAGCTTGCAAACTATTCCACTCTCCACGCATATTACTAGCACCATCATACCCTTGGCCCCTAATATTTTAAACATCAAGATTGTGATGAAATAAAACCAAGGAAATTGGCACGACCAAAAGATTGATGTTTTCTCCCAAGTGCAAGAGTGTCGAAGTAATAAATAATCCGGCAAGACCAGGGTCGAACCATAGGAAGGTTAACTATATAAATTATAGATGATGATGATGATGATGATAATAATAATAATAATAATAATAACAACAACAACAACAACAACAACAACAACAACAACAACAACAAGTACAATAATAATTATAATAATAACAATAACAACAACAACAACAATAATAAGGAGAAGAAGAAGAAGAATAAGTTAAAGAAGACTTTGAGATGTAAGACTAATGTGAGGATTAAACAATGATAAAAACAAATGTCAAGGTTAGAGGATCCACTAATGGTATTTCAAACAAGTATAGTATAAACTCTTATTATTCAACTGGAAACCACACACAAAGGAAGTTCCAATCGGATTATAAACTGTTAACATGATTACATTAGTTATCTTATTCGAATAATGCTAATATTTGTAAATGTTGTCAGGCATTCATGATTATAACTTATGTCAACAACAAATCAAGTTCCTTTCATAGCACAGGTGTCGGTTATACCATACGGTTTGGGCTATGAAAGTGTCAAGTATTTGTTGTACTAAGGTTATACAAAATAAATCTAGATTAACCATTTAACAAGCAAAGTATTAAGAGTAAATAAGATAACAAATACAAAACATGTTAGTATCAAACATTAAGGTCCATGTTGAGTTTATACTATATTTATTCTTACACCATTAGTGTAACATTTTCACCTTGACATAATAAACTTAGTTAAACATAATGAAAGAGAGAAACATAAATAAACAAGATAAGAACATAAATAAGATATAAGTTAACTAAGTAAAGAAAAGGAAATGAAAAACATAAACAAGAGATTAATATAAACAAAATTTAAGCATTACAAAATATAAAAAGAGGAAGCAAGAGCATAATCTTGATCAGAAAATCAAGATGCCTAAATACATGGCAAATGCCTCCTTTTATAGGCCAAAATTCATAACTATTGATTTGATGACTAATTGTTGAGTGGGTGGCCACATCTTGACTTGGTGACAATCCTTATTTTCTTGTCTGAACAAAACGGCATTGCTAATGTCAGAATTTGAACAGATGTTCCACATGAAAGTTCTAGGAAATTATCTCAGCTTTCCAACAAAAAAAGAATCGGTGCATTTGGACTTCTAGAACTCGAGATATGGGCTGAACATTGAACAGTGTCTAGGCTGTAGGACAGATTCTAACTTCTCCATTGTTGTTAAGATTTGGACTTCCAAACAGCAGAATTGAGTCTTGGACTTCCATGAATGTTTTAGGCCTATGTCTTAGCTTTCTGGCCTTATAAACCAAATTAAAATCTAAGACCTACAGCTCTAGATATGACGCAATGACTTAACAGTGTTCCAATTTGGACTGAACCAGCATCTCTTTTTTAAGCTTAACACTCTCTTTGTCTTCTCAATTTCAGTAGTTTAACTCATTAATCTTGAGCTTCAACAATAATTAAATAAAATATTGCATCACCAATCTCATGAAGAATTAAAGACTAAACATTTCTAGAAAAGACATGCAAAATTTCTTTTTAACTTTAAATTAATTAAAATATGTTTTTTTTTTTGTATTGATAGGTGTTATGACTAAAGGGAGAGTAAATGAAAAGTTGTCGATTGTGATTGATTAAAGAGAAGATGGTAGCTAGTGATTGGTGTTGAAGGTTAACGATGGAGAAAGAGATGTAGATTAGTCACTTTTTTTGTGTTTTTCAGCAACATTTATATAAAGGCAATTTGGATATTAAATTTTATAATGGTAAACTTGTAAAAAAAAATTCAACTTTTTTGTTGACTAAGTTCGCTTGTTCTGACTTAATATGTAAAGTGTTATTGATTATATAAACAATAGGATGTAAAATGAAATTTTTAAGAAAACAAAGGCAAAATATTATCGCATTCAAATTTTGGGTTAAGATAATTTTCCCTAAATATTTCTTACAATATTATATTGTAGATCCTATAAAAAAAAGTCTATGTTTCTAACTTTACTTTATAATAAAGATTACTTTATAATTTTAAATATATGATAATTAATTATTATGAATTATGAATATGTAGAATTAATATGTTAGTATGTCTTATTATTATATAAAATATCTCTCTATCAAATACTAAGTGATATATATAACTTAAATTAGATAGTTGAAAAAAATAACAAACACGTAATTCAATATTATACCTATGATTTCTAAACATAGGAGAGATTTTGGGTGCTTTTGTTTTATATATAAAATCTTAATAATCATTAACAATTTTCTAATTAGCCAACGATATAATTCTAAATTTTTAAATTGTATTTAGCATTAATATTTTAAATGTGAATTAGAAAATAAAATTATTAGATATACGAGATTTCAATAGAATGTGATTTTACGAGATTATAAAACAATTTAAAGAGAAATTTTAAAAACTATATAAAAAACTTGGATGAGATCGGGTACATGGCAGAGTTCCCTATGAATAAAAAAGACCCTTCACCTAATTCGAACAGATGCAAGTGTACAAGTGTAGTTTTAGCACTAGAGGGCAGAGGCCTTCATTTATAGTAGACCCCTCCATCTCTCTCTTGTCTTTTGGAGCTAGCGAAGGTCGTTGATTGTCTAGTTAGTGGGCATATGGCTTCCCACAGAAAACCATGTAAATGCAATCCCCTGGCTTCAGCTTTCGGCCCCTCCCTTACCTCTAGTTCTTTTCGCTCTCATCTTCAAGTGTACAAAAGCAATAAAGCACAGGACAACTCCTCGTGTCATGCGCATTTGTGGAATCTTTCACTGTGTCCTGCCCTCATTGCAATACAAAATTTCTAGAGTAGATCATGTTGGATTTGGATTTATGGACAAATCCAAGTTCAAAACCCACTTAAAGGAGTTTAAAGAAAATTGTTCCTGAACAGTTTTATCATTTATGAGGGTTTTTTTATAATAAATTTAGAGAATTGTAAAAGTTTTAAAAAACAAGATGATGAGCACCTACCTATTTTTTTTTTTTTTTTTTTTTTATCAACCGAGCTCTTCTTGATGGATCAAATGCCTCTTTTAATTTAAAAAGAGATATCTTTATTAGTATCCCATTAACTCCATCTCATAAACCTATATTCATGTTAATATTTAATTTCATTTGGCATTTTGTACATGCTCAAACATTTTATAATTACAATTATCCTCATTTAATTTCCAACACATCGCAACTCTCACAATTTCTATTTAGTTATTTTTCACTATGATATACATTTAACATTCAATTTTTTATTCTTCCATAAGGTACAACACATTTATATTTTCTATATACCAAGATTTCATAACAATTATAATTTCCATACTTTCAATTATCAAAGAAACACAACAATACTAACTAGATTTTTTCTTTTTTATTCAACCATTATTAGCCTAATTCAAACCCACATAGGCTTATAATTTAGCCCTATCAAATCAATTCAACTCGATATGCCAATTCTTTTCAAATTATATTTTCAAATTCCCCATTTCATATATAATTTACTATAACCTCATTCATTAGATTTAACAAAATTCAAGATCATTGAAACATCACAATTAATTTAAAATCAAGATCAACTTTTTGAATTTCTCAAAAAGCAATGAACCAACTACTAAATAAAATTCTTAACAACATACATAATTTTATCATAACATCCATAATTTTTTATTTCAAGCACTTTTCCTTCAATATCAAAAACATAACATACAATCCTATATAGCAATTTTACATACAAAATAGAACACCTTTCACCTTTATATATAGTTGATGTAACGACCTTTTTAAATTTATTCATGTTCAACAAAATTTTGACACAATTTCCTCTATATAGAACATTACTTACATTTTGTTTTATTGTATTGAATCTTATAGAAAACAAAGTGTGCGTGTCTATATATATATTTCATTTGAAGTGGCTTCAAGCTCACCTCCCATCAAAATACATGCTTAAATCCAAGACTTTTCACAATACACCCTTCACACAATTTATGCAATACATTAGCATTACATAACCAATAATATAGGAAAATCAAAAGAGTATTTTTTTAAATCAACTTACTTAAAGGATTACATTAATTAATTTGAAGTTTTCAAAAGTTTACATGCCTAAAACTCTTTATTTCCTAGACTATTTATATAAGTAAATGAAGATTAGATGATCTAAGGACTACTGAAGAGGTGCTCATATAGTACCTGTAAAATAAAATTTTATTATGAAACATAAGTATGCATGTACTATTTTAATTAAACTTCTAAGACATTTTATTCTTTTTATTTTCTAGTCTTTATATCGACCATCAAATCTATTTCTCCTTACCATTTACAATAAACAATCCTTAATTCTACTTGTTTTCCTTATTTTCCTTTGAACATGAAATATATTCATTATTTTAGAAGTTATTGGATTTAATTCATGTAACTATATCCTTACTCTAACGATATATACTACCAATCTTCACAACATTTCCATTAACCTTTTTTAAGGCAATTTAATCTTAGGATCTTAATGTCTTGCCTTGAAGGCGAATCATACATTATCCAACCCCAAAGGCAATTAAAATCTCGAAATGTGTTATCCTTGTTGATATTAGGGTAACATATTAATATTTTATATATTTTAATTATAACAATTAAATGAAAATGGATTGATGAGATTAAGTTTAAATAGGTTTATATGAAGATCACATTATAAAGCATAAGAAATTGAATGAAGAAACTTACTAACAAGTTCCAGATGCAAATTAAGTGAAGATTTAGTTCTTAAGAATTTATTTTAATGTTTATTGTTAAATATTTATATATTACTCAATAGCAAACTAAAATGAACACTTCACATTGCATACAGAGATTTTGATATTGAAAGTTTCTGGTAAGATAATGAATGGACATTGTTTCGAGGCTTATAACTCTCAAATTCTTGATAATTGTTGTCAAATTCATGTTATTAATAGTATATTTGTGATGTAAGGTTTAGGATCAAGATCACCAACAATAAAGATACGGTTAAGGAGATAAGAGGATCCAAAGTTCATAATTTTAACATGATTTCTCTATTTGTTTTATTAACAAATAAAGTATAACACTTGTGAAATATATTGTTTGTAGCCAATAGCTTTTCTCACATTTTATTGTTTACCTCCTTCATCATTGAAATTTTTTCTTTATTATTGTTTGATCATCTCATTTAATTTCTTTTCAATTTTATCATTTTAAATTCTATTTACATGGTTTTATGTTTTAATATCTATATTTTCTCTTCATTATAGTTTGATCATCGCATTTAATATGTTGTTAAAACAAAATTGAAAAAATAAAGACCAAACTTAATATAAAAAAATAGAGCTCCTTTTACAAAAAGCATGAAAAAAAATTTAATTTTACCCCTCACGTTCTAAATTATACACATTTGGTCCATATTATTTTAAATGTTTTAGTTTGAATCCAAAACTATTTTTTTTCCTTGTAATTTAGTCCTTGGATATTAAGGAAGGAGAAAGAAAGTCATCAAAAAGTTGATAAGAGACAAAGTGTTCAATCAGTGACATTATTCTATAATAGAATTATAAATTATACACAATCGTTTGTTATGTCACTACTAGAATTTTGCAATTTACCGATGGAATATTATGTCGGTAGTTATAAACTAATTTTGCTGGCATGACTTTTACCGCCAGGTTCATAAACAGTTATTGTTCGTTGAAAAAACTTTTTTCGGTGATTCTTGATCTGTCTGTAATTCCATTGGTAATATAATCAACGATGAATTTAAAGACAGAAAAGGCACGCCAAACAAAAATATTTACCCACTTTATTTTGTTTGTATATCCCTCGGTTAATATGACATATAATCGGAAAAAAAGACAATTTGTAATTTCATTGGTGATTTTTTTTTTATATTATCGACGGAATTAAACTGTCGGTGATTAAACAGTAGTAGTGAAATTTTCAATCATATTTTTCCAATTGATTCTGCATGGGAACTTATCCATGACATAAGGCCATTCAATACCATATATAACCTTCTATGGTTCAAAGGTCACATCCCCTTTCACTCTTTCATACTCAGGCTTGCTTCTCTAGGTCATCTGCGCACCATGGATAGGTTGCACATGACTAGAATAATAAGAAACACAACTTGCATTTTATTTGGTCACTTATTCTTCCATTACCACTGCTCTAGCTTAGTATGGGGAACCATCAACAACAAAGCTAACATGCAAGGGCCTGTCAACTATTGGCATCATCTATTTCTCTAGGCTTCCACAACTTACCAAAAGAAGAAGAACATCATCCACATGATTGCTCGCCTCCTTCTATCCAACATGGTCTGCTTATAAGGAATAACAGAATCTTCAACAACCACTACCAGCCCCCTTGGACAAATGGTGAGGAAATCTACTAGCTTATAAGAACTCACATAACAAACATCGAGCATAAATGCACCATCCCAGCTCTGATTTGAGATGCTTGGAGCCTCCTAGATCCTTAGAGTAATGCTCTAATGGTTGCATTTCTTTACTAGTTTTCTAGTTTGTAGTTTTTTTTCATGTTTTCTTTTCAGAATTGGCTAGTTAGTTTTGGGATGTTGCTATAGTCAGTTCTAAGTTTATAACGAGCATGCCCACATATTCTGCACTTGATCAAATCTACATTTTCAATGTACTACAACATGCATAAGTTTGGACATATATCAATTTTTTGGTATCCTAGACCAAGGGATTTCATCATGGATTTAGTATCATATAAGTTTTCTTTTAGCCTATTTTCTTCAGGTAAAATGCTTCTCACCCATTTGATAATTTTGTTGTAATCAACCTCACTCAACCTATAATCTAACTTGATGGTGAACACATGTGCAACAACTGATAATTTACTGTGTTTGTGCGCACACATCTTATAATGGTTCTCTAAAATCTTTCAGAAGATCAAAAAACCTGACCGAGTCTGCATTTGGTTCTTCATTTTTTATGAAACATTAACATGCATAACACTGATTTATTCTCAACATATCTATAATCATATTCCTATACGGGTTACTATTGTCATCTACAACATCATGCACATTGTTAGAACTAGAAATTGTCCCAACCATCTTTTCTACCATGGTCTTGAAAGGAACATATGGTTCTCTATGTACAAACCAACACAAATATTTCTCTATGAACCCTTTTTGCAAAAGATATATCGTTACAACAACAGAATCAAGAAACTTTTATTTTTACATCTCTTACATGAACATCTACTACCATCTCCACTAATATTTGTCAAATTAGATAGTGCGTAATTAATAAAACCCTCAATTTCATTACAATAATCCCTCATACACAACCTTTTGGGTGAATCTTGATACATCTATAAACAATCATCCATTACTTATATCAAACCTATATAGAATATTGATGACAACATGTATTAATTAATTATGTGAACTAAAAAAATTAGCTAACATTGGCTTAACTCAAACTTATTCAATATATTTTAATAGTGCTCTTAAATCATTATCAATCATCTATATACATT
>Ga0325402_1002735_pt1 | contig 15605 bp, 8 predicted proteins | sample PopdelMetagenome_22_FD_207212 | JGI IMG/M metagenome (GOLD analysis project Ga0325402, IMG submission 207212) | Populus deltoides microbial communities from Bellville, Georgia, United States - Xylem-PdKOR-R3 | ecosystem: Host-associated > Plants > Phyllosphere > Stem > Wood/Secondary xylem... | reverse complement strand
AACATGTTTTGCAACATTGTATTTCCATATGAAAATTTCTTAATGACATCTATAAATATAAATATGGCATTCATATGTTTATCCATTGCATTGACATCATATTAAAATCAAAGATTTAACCAAAACCCATTATATAAAGATGGTTTTACATTTCAGTGGTTGTTATTTAGGTCTCTAAGGGAGCATGTTCCCTTTCTGTTCATCCTTGTATCTGAACTTGCTGGCTTTCCAGCAATGTATATTTTTTGATCTCTTATATACTTACATTTGATCAAAAACAAAAAAAAAAGATGCTTATTTAGTTATGCATCCCACTGTTTATTGATAATATCAATGAAAGGCTGCCCCTTAGCCTTTCTCCTTTAAAATATCCTCAACATTAAAATTTTTGATGAACAATGAATAGCCTTATACAACTGTCTTAATGAAAGGTCAATTATCACTACTACTATTCAAAGAACTTGAACAAAAAGGTTTAGTCATTTGCACGACTATTGCACATTCTTCCTAAAACATAGACTTCAACACCCTTAACAAACTGTTTTCCTTTTGTATCTTTATCATAAAAAGAGGAGAATCAATCCCTAGATGTCACCATAGCTCTCAAATTATCTGTGTACTAAAATACTTTGTAGTGTAATGAAATTAGTATTAAAACAAGTAGAAGCCGGATTGCGTATTTCTTTCCCTCAATTGAATTCCTCATCAAGTACAAATAAAAACAATGATTGTAAATATACTTTATGATATCAAAAACATGATTAATAACAAAACAAACTAACTGCAATTTATCATTTTTTTGAAGTATGAGGTTAATGTAATAAACAACACAAGAAGATCAAGATATTGAAGGAAATTCTTCCATTAACAACTCGCTAGCAACAACATAATTAGAAGCATTGTCTGTCACCATATACACAATGTTTTCGGGCCTGATATACAAAAACCTATACAACAACTCAATAATCATTGAGGCCTCTCATGCATCCATAATTGTTTTTAATAAAAAAATTGTTCCTATAAAACAATAAACTAAGAAGTTAATTAAATTCCTTCTCTTCTGATCTGTCCATCCATCAATTATTAATATGCAACAATTTCTCTTTAAAATTTCTTATTAACTCTCCACATAAAGCTTATCTTTATTAATCATCTTTTCCAAGTAATAACCATTAAGGACATGCAAGTTTGATCCTTTATAACTAGGACCCGTAGTTGTTACAACATCTATGGAACGCTAATAATAATAATAATAATAATAATAATAATAATAATAATAATAATAATAATAATAAAAAAGTTAACAATATTAAATGGTATACATGCATCAATTATCCTTTTTGCTATAGCAAAATCATACCGTTCAATTGTTTCTTTATTTTTCAAGCAACTTTAGAGAGAATTTTTAGCATTGTGAGTTGTTCTTGGCATGAAATATGCCTTTATTATTGTAGCTTCTTTTTGTTTTCCAAAACTTGTAGTCAATTATTTCTTTTTAAGACATTCTTAGATGGTAACATCTTTTTTTTACCATTAACATCAACATTAACATTGCTACCATCATCATTATTGTCATCATCTTCTAACTGTCTAATCATCCTCTCTTTATTCTTTATTTGTGATGCACTATATGGATTGAAATCTACTTGCATTTCCTTAAAGTTTTAAAACCATTAGAGGATGAATATTCGAAGGACATTTGCGGTATTGTCCCTATTTTCCTTTAATGTCAGCTAAACGATGCTTCAATCAATTAATTCCACGACCTATAAAAGCTTTACCACAATATGAGCATATTAATTTTATTTTCTTACACTTCCCATTTAGTTTAAAAGCTTTTCTGCAATAACCTCATGCCACATTTGTTTTTGCTCTCATATACCACTTGTTATGAAAATTGAATTTTAAGATGATTGGGTCATCAAAAGATTACTATTTAGAGTACTATTATGTTGAGAAGACATTTTACATAACTATAATAGGATCAACACAAAGACATTAATATAAAATATATAACAAATGCAACTAGAATATTCAAGTGATAAAATACATTAATTCATGGTAACTAACTTTTACATTTTATGTAGCATTAGGTCATAAAAACTATTCCCTTGTTTACTAAATACAATTTGTTTAAAGGCATCAACCTACTTCTTTAAGTTACAAACTTAATGACTAAAATCATAAAGCAAAATATTATTCTCTCTTTAACAAAAAAAAAAAAAAAAGTTTCTTATCATAATATCTTACTTTCTGTTTTATTAACTAAATCCTAGAGGTCCAAAAAAGAGAAGATTTATCTCTTTACTTACAAATATCTTTTCAATGTCAAATAACTATAAGCTCATCATAATCATATAACTATACAATGCAAATCCATCTTAGGTTCAAAGCTTTTATCCTTTTCTATATTTGACATAAGTAGAGGAGACTCATTCCCTATATGTCACCATAGCTATCAAATCATATTTATGTATTAAAATTCTTTGCAACACAATGAAATTAGTAGCGAATTGAGTACGAGCTGGATGAAGTATCTCTTTCTCTCAAGTGAACTTCCCTATCAAATACAAAGGAAAACAACAATTGTAAATATACTTTATGATATCAAAAACATGTTTAATAACAAAACAAATTTACTGTAATTTACCAATGTCTTGAAGTATAAGATTAATGCAATGTACAACAACTATTTATAGAAATCAAACAAAAGGTTCATCCATTTGCACAACCATTGTATATTCTTCCCAAAACATAGACTTCAATACACCCTTAACAAACTCTTTTCCTTTGCTATCTTCGGCATACATAGAGGAAACCCATTATCTAGATGTCATCATTGCTCTTAAATTATCTTTGTGTACTAAAATGCTTTGCAACATAATGAAATTAGTAGCAAAATGAGTACGAGCTGGACGAAGTATTTCTATCCCTTCAGTGAACTTCCTTATCAAATATAAAGTAAAACGATGATTATAAATATATTTTGTGATATCAAAAGAATGATCAACAACAAAACCAACTAATTACAATTTACCAATTTCTTAAAGTTTGAGGTTAATGCAATAAACACTACTAGAAGACCAAAATATTGAAGCAAATTCTTCCATCAACAACTTGCTAGTAGTAATATAATTATAAGCATTGTTAGTTACCATATGCACATTGATTTCAAGCTCAATACATAAAGCCAACTCCTTAAACAACTTCTATAACAACTTAGCAATTTTTGAGGCCTCTCATACATCCACAAATTTAAAAGAAAAATTTGTTCATTTAGGACAATAAACTAAGAAGTTAAATAAATTCCTTCTCTTCTGATCTATCCACCCATAAGCCATCAATGTGCAACCATTTTTCTTCAAAATTTCTCGATAACTCTCTACATAAAACTTAGCTTCATCAATCGTCTTTGCAAGTAATAACCATGAAGATCATGAAAGTTTGATCCTTTATAATTAGAACCCATAACTGTTACAATGTCTATGGCATGCTGATAACAAAAAAAAATTAATAATATTAAATGGTATACATGCATCAATCGTAAGATCACACCATTTAATTGCTTTTTTTTTCCAGTAACTTTGGAGAGAATTTCTAACACCGTAAGTTGTTTTTGGCATGAAATATGCCTCTACCACTGCAACTTCTTTTAATTTTCTAGCACTTGTAGTCAATTATTTCCTTTTTTGACATTCTTTTATCACAACATAATATTACCATTAACATTAACATTGCCATCATCATTATCATTGTCACCATCTTCTAACTATCTAATCATCCTCTCTTCATTTGTTGTGCACTATATAGATTGAAATCTACTTGCATTTTCTAGCACTATTTTTCTTCTTAACATTCATTTGAGGTTTCAAAACCATTAGATGATGAATATCTAGAGGACATTTACAATATTGTTCCACTTTCCTTTTAGTTCCAGCTAAATGATGCTTCTCGTTAATTCATGGTAACTAACAATTACATTTTTTATGGTATTAGGTCATAAAAACTATTCCATTGTTTACTATATATAATTTGTTTAAAGGTATCAACCTACTTCTTTTCAGTTACAAATTTAATGATCAAAATCATTAAGCAAAATATTGTTCTCTCTTTAACAAAAAAAAAAAAAAAACAAGTTTCTTATCATAATATCTTACTTTGTGTCTTATTAACTAAATCTTAAAGGTAAAACATGAAGAAGATTTCTCTCTTTGTTTACAAATATCTTTACAAATATCTTTTCATTGTTAAATAACTATAAGCTCATTATAATTATATAACTATACAATGCAAATCCATCTTATGTTCAAACCTATTCTCCTTTGCTATCTTTAGCATAAACTGATGAGACCTATTCCCCAGATGTTACCATAGCTCTCAAGTCATCTTTGTATACTAAAATGCTTCACAACAAAATGAAATTAGTTGAAAAACGAGTAGGAGTTGGACTAAGTATTTATTTCCCTCAAGTGAACTTCCCCATCAAATATAAAGGAAAGAAATGACTGTAAATATACTTTATAATATCATAAGCATGAGCAACTTTAAAACAAACTAACTGCAATTTACCAATGTCTTAAAGTATGATGTTAATGCAATGAGCACCAACTATTCATAGAGCTTGAACAAAAGGCTCAGTTATTTGCATGAACATGACATATTCTTTCTAAAATATAGACTTTAACACACCACTAATAAAATTTCTTCCATCGCTATCTTTAGTATAAACAGATGAGATATATTCTTTAGATGTCACCATAGATATCAAATCATCTTTATGTACTAAAATGCTTAGTAAAGTAACAAAATTAGTAGCAAAACGAGTAGGAGATGGATGACGTATTTCTTTCTCTCTAGTGAACTACCTCATCAAATACAAAGGAAAAGAATGATTATACATATACTTTATAATATCAAAAGAATGATCAACAACAAAACAAATTAATTGCAATTTACCAATGTTTAAAGTATAAGGTTAATGTAATGAGCAACATAAAGAAACCACATATTGAAGGAAATTTTTTTGGGTTACTCCCAAATTCATTTCTTTTTTTCAAAAAAAAAAAGAAGAAAAAAGAAGAAGATAGAATCACAGAATGGTGCCATTTTGAAATGACACTATTCTTCTTCCCTTGGACGTGCAGCAGGGGAAGTAAAAGTCGTTTTTTATAAATCTTATTTTCCTGTTTTTCTTCCCGCACTCTCTCTTCCCCTCCCACTTGCACAAATCCTGACAAGCCACATCCCATACCCTACCACAATCAATGTAACCTATGCCTCCTTACCCTGTCACCACACCGAAAAAAGAAAAAAACCATGCTCTACAAAGGCAGGGGCGTTTGCACAAAGTCGCCTCATGCCACCCTGCCCTGCACCATGACAAGACAGGGCAGGGTGATCCTTTCTCCCTTTGCCTATAAATACCAAGAGGAAGAGAAGAAAACAAGGGGGGTGAAAAGGAGGGGGACAATTTAAAGAGAAGGAAATAGAGTACAATAAAAAACACAGAGGGAATGAAAAAAAACAGAGGGAACTGGGGAATTGTTTGTGGGAAACAGGGAGGAACAAATGAGAGTTTTTTTGGGAGAAAAAAATAAAGAAAAACAAAAGGAAACAAAGGGGGGACGAGGGGTAGATCGTTGTTGAAACTAGAGAGAAGGAAACAGGGGACGAAAAAAGATAGGGGAAAGAAGAAGAGATAACAAAGAAGAACAATAACCTTACTCTTTTTTTGCTCACTCTCTCTGTCATTTGAAACAACTTCACCATCAGCCTCTCACCATCATCTTCCCCTTGCTGGTTTCACTATAACACTCAGGAAGAAAAAAAAGAGAAACTTGTGTATCAGTACAGAAAGGAGAAACAACAACAACTGTGCATCTTCTTCCACCACTATCTGGAACCACCAGCTGTTATGACAACAACGCCACCGTTAGGTGTTGTTGATGACTTGTGGTTGCTCCTTGATCTGGAATTTGACATCCCTGTTACTTAGGGGTCTTTCCTCCCTACATGCTGTTCGGTATGCAGGTTGTAGCTCTGTTAGCTTGCTACTTCATTAAACTGCTGGAGTGGTCTTGGTTTGATGGTCTCCACTATTGGGTGGCGGTTGCTTCAGTGTGCTAGCTAGCTTGTCCTTGCTGTTAGTCTGCCTTTTGGTTTCAGTGCTTCCCCCTCATGTTTGGGAGGTCTGCTGTTGTTACTGCTTTTCTGGCCAACTGGTGTTCTGCTGGGATGGCCTTTATTTCAATGGCTGCTATTGTTATTGAGTGGTTATGTTTTGTTTCAAGCCTCCTCCTGCTTGGTTATGCTGGCTGTTTCTAATCCCTTTTGTCTCCAGTTTTGGTTGCTTTTAGATTTGGTTGTAGTCATTGCTGGGATCCTGGCTGCTACAACTGTCATCCTTATAGCTGTTATATACAGATTGCTACTTGCTTGGATGCCTCTACATGTTCCTTGCAGTTGTGTTTTGGCCTTACATGGCTAGTCTTTTATGGGAGCATGTTCCCTCTTGTTCTATTATGCTGGGAGTTTGTTCCCTTTTTTATTCTTGTATATCTTGTACATGTATTTGAACTTGTTGGTTATCCAGCGTGGTTACTTTTGATCTTAATACATATTTACATTCTGATATATATAAAAAAAACAACACCACTATGAGTCACCAGCACCGTGAACGACAACACCTCGCCGCCAGGTAAGCTTCCACTTCTCTTCTTCTTCTTCTTCTTCTTCTTCTTCTTCTTCTTCCTCACTCGGGTTGCTCCATTGTTTACATTGTATGTGAACAATGGAGAGTGAATTAATTCAGTCGCCACTATTCCCTGGGCCAGGCAGAGCCGCCCAAGTCAAAATAGCTGGGCCAGGTCCGACCCATTTCAAAAAAATTCCATAAATTTTCAAAAAAAGATTGTAATTGTCCAGCGTATTTTTCTATCCATTTTGATTAATATCAGTTTGTATTTTTATACTGTAAAGATAAAAATCCAGTATTAAAATACATGATTTTCATCTAAACATTAAAAAATTTATAAAACAAAAAAACAATGTTTTTTTTTCATCATGCATACGGCCAAGTTTCTTAAAGAAAAAAATTATATCATATTTTCATACAATTGTTTTTTGTAAGCATGCATTTTGGCTTTAATAACCGGTTTATTAAAGTCATGAGAACTAGCCAAATATTTCAAAAAAAATTAAAAAAATATTTTGTTTTCTTTTAGTATCTAAGATTATAAATTTATACGTAAAAAGTATTCCTGATATTAAAAAGGTATTTCTTTTGATGACATATAACATGTTAGGTTTTTACCCAATAAGATAAGGATCTCCTTACCGAGGAAGACTTTTCTTAAACCATAGACGGACCAACAACTAGAAAACACGACAAGACCTTAGATTTTTATCAGAAAATTAAACAATGCAGCTTACCTTAAGTAAGATATATTTAGGGTGCTAATACCTTCCCTTTACGCAACTAGTCCCCGAACCCGATCTCTGAGACCAGTTAGGGTTCCTGGTGACCAAAATACTAAGTGGTGATTATCATTCCATCTTTCCACTGATAAAAGACAAGAATTCCTTATCTCCCCATGTTTTCCTTTAGATATTTACATACATGACGGTGGACGATTGCCACGACGCCACACATGTGCGACAGAATGGCGACTCCACTAGGGTCCTTGTATACTAAGCTTTGTTTTTGTTTGAAAATTGTGTTTTATTGTTTGGTTTTCGTATTTATTGTTAATATGCTTTTTTATTTTTTTTTCTTACATGCTTTAAATTCTATGCATATTTGTTCATACATTGTATAGAACTGCCTCACATATCACACATTTTAATTTTTGGGAAGTACACACAAGCTTATAAGTTAGGTGGGGGATTAATGATCTGCCCTATGACTATTGGTTAGGGTTCAAATGCGTGAAACACCCAACTCATATCTGAGTGCTTGCTTGGTAATAGTGGGCATACACGCCTTAACTACTTCTTGCAACGCCCCCACACTATCTTTACAAAGACCGTCACTAGGCAGATATAAGACCATTTTGAGACATGGTAGAATGCCTACCCATTATGTAATGGCCCAAAACCTATCCTTAGAGTATGAGCTCCCTGAAGCACATGTACATATATCCATACACACATGTATCGGGTTGAAATATAGGTCCTTAAAGAGTCTACAACACCCGAATCTGAACGAGAAACATGGAAGATGGAGAGTGTGCTAACTATGAAGCCCATTTTCAAGAAGATTTGGAGTCTCTGAAGACAAGTGTGGCTCACCTCTAGCTCGCTCGAGCAAATACTAGGAAATACCTCTGGTGAAGGTCTTTCTACCCAACCCGTCACTTTCAATCAGACTCCAACAACAACTCAACCTGAAAAAAATAAGGGGCAAACATGGTCAAGAGCCTCAACACAATCCAGCATTTCTGCAAAAGTCGTTGTGGGAAGGCTGATTGAAGGGGGATTTTACCAGAGTTGGAGAATGGAGCCTGTTCTTATTGTGTAAAAAAATAACTACCTCTGTTTGATCATGTCTGCAAAGCTCCTTTTGATTTTGATTTCAACCTCTTTTAGTCTTGTCCACAACTTGCTCATGCCGTAAGACTTTGTTCGCTCATAAGCCTTGTTTTATTAATAAGATCATATGTTTTCTTATGTTCATGATATGCCTTCATTTTTTCTTGTTTTTCATGTAAATAACACTGAGCATAACCTTTACTCATGAAATTATTGGTGTGTTTCCCTTTCCTTCCAAAATTATGCATGATCTCACATGTTCACAAAGAGTTTTTGGGAATTCAAAGTTTTTGGTATGAGACAGAAATCATATTGGTGTTTGTCCAAACAAACAAATTCCAAAAATCCAAGTGATCCCATAGAAAGATAACTATATACCCAAAAAGCTTGAAGAAAAAACCCATACAGCGTGAGATGACTCCAAAAGCTGAGTTTTAATTGAATGAATAATGAGAAACTATTTTGCATACTCGCATGAAAGCAAGGCTTACTGATCCTAAGTGCATATGTTTGAGATAAGGAAAGACCATCTTTGATAATCCTTTCACAAGGCTAAAATATATCTTTTGCAGTCCCCTTTCGAGTCTAGTAACATTTTTGGAAATAACCCTGGCTAGGATCACACCCTACACTGGGGGGAAAATATGAGAGATATTGATGATTAAAAGTGCCCAAATAACACTAGGGGGCATCAAAACAATTTCTCAATGATCAAAGGTGCCCAAACAAAGCTAGGGGGCATGAAGAAAAAATCCAAATGATCTAAAAGATTTGAGCTTCTCACAAAAATAACTGATATGATGATGCTCAACCAAGTGAAGAATGAAGAAAACAAAGAGAAAGAGCCCATGCCCAATACTGAGGGGCATGATAAATCATTTTGGAAATAAATTCAAACGACAAAAGGTCAGGAAACAAACATTAGTGATTCTTAATCTTAAAAATCCCTTAAACACCTTTTGAGCCTACGAATATCTTTTTCTTTATAACAAGAGCAAAAGCCTACATTACGTGCCTAATCAAGCCCTTTATGATCCAAAGCAAGTAATTTGGATCGGTAAGTAATGTTTTCCCATGCGAAACAAGCTCTATTATTCATACAAATAAAATGAATGCTTTGAAGACTGGTTCTTTGAAACTCTCAGATTAAATCTTGAACCATTTTGACCAACAAAACATCATTGCACATTTTCACCAAAAGCAAAACAAAATTTTTTTCATCACTTTTGAAAACCTGTCCATAGGAATCACTTGAATTTCTTCAGAATGAGTTTGCTTTAAACCAATGTCGAAATGATTTCTGTGTCTGAAATAGCTTTGAAATTCTAAAAATTTTGCATGATAACAACTTCTTATAAATAACCAGAGCTTCCTACATATAGCCTCATCCCCAAAGAAAACTCAAATTGAACACTTGGGGGTATGATTAAGCTTGGGGGCAATCCAAAAACACATGGTAGGGCCGGCTCCATGATTCTCTTTCTAAGAAAATAAAATGTAGGGTAGAGCTGGTGACCCTTGAGATAAAGGTTGGAGGACACATAAGTATGATGATATGAAGCCTTTCCTAGAGGTTAAGATCATAAGATGTGACTCGAGTAAGCTAGAATGAAAAGGCCATCAAAGTTTACTACCAAGACTCAAACTTTTAAGAAAAGGGAAGACTCCATGAAAAAAGGGGGACCTATATTTCTTAGGTAAGTATACATGCATATCGATCATAATGATTGCTTTCATCATTGACAGATCGGTGTTTCACCATCACCTTTTGAGAAGTGCGTTTTCTAACCCTACCTCATTTCGAGTGAGCCTTCGAGTTCTAACTTCTTTTCGAGTGAGCCTTCGAGTCCTAACTTATTTTTGAGAGGGCCTTTAAGTCCTCACCTCTTAAGTAGTGCATTTCCTAACCCTACCTCATTTCAAGTGCGTCTTTGAGCCCTTATCTTTCAGGTAGAGCATTTCCTGACCCTACCTCATTTCAAGTGCGCCTTTGAGCTCTCATCTCCCTTTGAGCCTTATCATATTGTCAAGACATCACATTCTTCCACCTGGGTAGGTCTCCCATTACAATAAGACCACTTTTTCACTTTTTCTAGGCAGGTCACCCATTACAATAAGACCATTATTTTTTCTGGGTAGGTCACTTATTACAATGAGACCATTATCCATGTTATTTTATCTGGGTGGGTCACCCATTACAACGAGACCATTCTTCCACCTAAGTAGGTCACCCATTATAATGAGACCATTCTCCATGTTTTTTTACTTGGGTAGGTCACCCATTACAATGAGACCATTGTTTTTAGGGTAAATCACCTATTACAATGAGACCACTCTTTCATTTTTCCATTTGGGTAGGTTACCCATTACAATGAGACCATTCTCTATTTTTTTTTTACTTTGGTAGGTCACCCATTACAAATGAGACCATTCTTCCACCTGAGTAGGTCACCCATTACATTGAGACCACCATTTTTCTAGGTAGGTCACCCATTACAATGAGACCATTATCCGCATTTTATTTTTGCCTGGGTAGGTCACCAATTACAATGAGACCATTCTTCCACCTGGGTAAGTCACCCATTACAATGAGACCACTCCATCATTTCTTTCTTGGGTAGGTCACCCATTACAATGAGACCACTTTTTACATTTTTTTGGTTATGGTTAAAGAAGATCGCCATATGGGATCCCTAGATTTGAGCTTTGGTTAAAGGGAGTCGCTAGAAGGGATTTCAAGTTGACCGAGCTACATATAGACAGACTTGGTTCTGGTTAAAGAAGATCTCTAGATAAGATCCTAGGTTAACCTAACCACATATAGTTTCTAGCTTTGGTTGAAGGGAGTCGCCAGATGGGATTTCAGGTTGATTAAGCTACATACATAATTTTAGTTTTGGTTAAAGGAGATCACTAGATGGGATCTCACGTTGGCTGAGCTACCAACATTGAAAGAAAAATGAGAAAAACCCTTCAATTAGGAAATTCTCAAAAGAAAAAAAAAGTTCAAACCCCACCATTAGAAAGAACGGTTAGGTTATGGTTAAAGGGAATCGCCAAATGGGATTTCAAGTTAACCCAACCAGAAACAAGATTTAGAAGATCATCAGTTCGAGATCTAAGAATGACTAAGCTATACACAGTTTTGATTGTTAGTTCCTTGTTGAAAAGAATTGCTGTGAAGACAGAGCTTCAAGTCAACCAAGCTTTGAGAAAATCAGTATCAAAAGTTCAGTTTTATTTATCTTTACAAAACTTACTATGCAAAGTCTTTGCTCCGTAAGCATTGTGAAGAGGGGACAACTGTCATAACCCATTTTTAGGTTACTTCTAAATTGATTTCTTTCTTTAAAAAAAAAGAAGAAAAAGAAAGAATCACAGAACGGTGCCGTTTTTAAATGACAATGATCTTCTTCCCCTAGACGTGCAGCAGGGAAAAGAAAAGTTGTTTTTTTTAAATCTTCTTTTCCCTTTTTTCTTCTCGCTCTCCCTCTTCCCCTCCTACTTGCACAAATCCTGACAAGCCACATCCCATACCCTACCAACATTAATGTAACCCATGCCTTTTTACCTTATCACCACGCTGAAAGAAAAAGAAAACCATGTCCTGTAAGGCAGGGGTGGCTGCGCAGAGCCGCCCCACGCCACCCTGCCCTATACCATGATAGGACAGGGCAGGGTGATCCTCTCTCCCTTTGGCTATAAACACTGAGAGGCAGAGAAGAAAACCAGGGGGGTGAAAAGGAGGGGGACAGTTTAGAGAGAAGGAAATAGAGAACAACAAAAAACACAGAGGGAATGAACAGATAGAAAAACAAAAACAGAGGAAACTGGGAATTATTTATGGGAAACAAAGAGGAACAAAGAAGAGTTTTTTAGGGAGAAAAAAATAAAGGAAAACAAAAAGAAATAGAAGAGGGACGAGGGGGAGATCGTTGTTAAACCAGAGAGAAGGAAACAGGGGATGAAAAAAGATAGGGGAAAGAAGAAGAGATAACAGACAAGAACAATAACCTCACTCTTTTTCTACTCACTCTCTCCGCTGTTTGAAACAACGTCAAGGTCAGCCTCTCACCATCATCTTCCCCCTACTGGTTTCGCTGCAACATTCAAGAAGAAAAAAAGGAGAAACCTGTGCATCTGCACAGAAAGAAGAAATAGCAACAACTGTGTATCTTCTTCCACCGCCATCTGGAACCATCGACTGCCGCGACAACTATGCCACCATGAGCCATTAGCATCGTGAATGACAATGCCTCACCGCGAGGTAAGCTTCCGCTTCTCTTCTTCTTCTTCTTCTTCTTCTTCTTCTTCCTCCTCCTCACTCGGGCTGCTCCACTATTCTGCATGAACAGTGAAGAGTGAACACTGGAGAGTGAATTAATTCACTCTCCACTGTTCCCTGGGCCAGGTAGAGCCGCCCAGGTCAAAACGACAAGGCCGGGTCCGCCCTACTTCAAAAAAATTCCAAAAATTTTCAAAAAAAGATTGTAATTGTCTTGCATATTTTTCTATCCATTTTGATTAATATCGATTTGTATTTTTATACCGTAAAGATATAAATCCAGTATTAAAATACCTAGTTTTCGTCTAAACATTGTAAAATTTATACAACAAAAAAATGTTTTTTTCGTCATGCATACAACCAAGTCTATCAAAGAAAAAAAAATTATATCATATTTTCATATAAAAAAATTTATTTTTGCATGCATTTTGGCTTTAATAACTGGTTTATTAAAGTCACAAGAATTAGGCCAATATTTCAAAATTTTCATATATATATATATATATATTGTTTTCTTTTAGTATATGAAATTATGAATTTATACGTAAAACATATTCTCGATATTAAAAAGGAATTTCTTTTGATGATATAGAACAAGTTAGGTTTTTATCCGATAAGATAAGGATTTCCTTACTGAGGAAGACTTATCTTAAACCATATATGGACCAACAACTAGAAAACACGACAAGACCTTAGATTTTTATCAGACAATTAAACAATACAGCTTACCTTAGGTAAGACGTATTTGGCGTGCTAATACATTTCCTTTACACAACCAGTCCCTGTACCCGATCTTTGAGACCAGTTAGGGTTCCTAGTGACCAAAATACTAGGTGGCAACTCCCATTCCATCTTTCCACTGATAAAAGAAAAGAATTCCTTGTCTCCCCATGTTTGCCATTAAATAAATACATACCTGAGGGTGGATGATCGCCACGATGCGACACATGTGCGACAAACTTGTCAACAACAACATAATTAGAAACATTATCAGTCCATATACATAATTATTTTAGGCCTAACATGCAAAACCACTTATTAGTACTTAAAAGTGCATTCTCATTAAGGCTTTATATCATCGTATTGCACTAAAGTATCGTTAAATTCTCTAACTAAAGCATGTTTTATAATAACAATTATGATAATATAATATATCTTTAATTTATGGTAAATGCTTATTTTGAATGCAGATATATCTCATAATTCAAAGGATTGATTAATGTGATTAACTATTGCAAGTGAAGAGACAAAAAGAGGACTAGGCTAAAAGAAGAGATGCTGGTTCAATTCCAAACTAGAACACCATTCGGTTATTTGATCATAACTGGAGTTGTAGAACTTGTATTTAGGTCCACTTTATATGGATGCAAAGATAAGACATAGACCTAAAACTTTCATGAGAGTTCGAGACTCAATTCTACCATTTTTAAGTTCAAATCTTAGTAATAACGAAGAAGTCGGAACCTGTCCTGCAGCTCAAACACTATTCGGTTTTCAGCTCATATCTTGAGTTCCAGACGTCCAAATGAGCTCTGGTTTTTTTTGTTGGAAAGCTAAGACAATTTCCCTCAGCTTTCATGGAACATAGGGCTCAAATTATGATGTTAGCAAAGATGTTTTGGTCAGCCAACAATATCAAAAATCTGCCAACAATATCAAGAACCAGCAGCCAACATTGTCAAAAACCAGCCACCAAATCAATGGTTGCCTACCAATCAATAGTTTTGAATCTTAGCCTATAAAAGGAGGCATTTGCCATGTATTTAGTCATATTATTTTTTAGATCAAAATCATCTTCTTGCTTTCTCTCTTTATTTCTTTGTAATGTTCAAGTTTTCTTTCATGCTATATTAATCTCTTGTTTATGCTTTTTCATTTCCTTTCCTATACTTAGTTAACTTATATCATGTTTATGTTCTTATGTTGTTTATTTATGTTTTTCTTCTTCATTATGTTTAGCTAAGTTAATTATGTCAAGGTGAAAAGGTTTTACTAATGGTGTTAGAATAGGTATAATATAAACTCAACATGGACTTTAATGTTTATATCCAAAAAAGATTATTATTAACATGTCTTATCTTTTTATCTTACTAATTCTTAATGCCTTACTTGTTAAATGGTTAATCTAGATTTATGTTGTATAACACTTGGTACATCAAATGCTTGATCCTTCATAGTTTTCGGCTGACATCGTTGTTATGATAGGAACTTGATTTGTTGTTAACATAAGTTAGCAACATGAATGCTTGATGATATTTATAAGTATGGTGTTACTTAAATAAGATAATTAATATGATCATGTTAATACTTTATAATGAGCCATTAACGATAAATCATCCGATTGGAACCTCCTTTGTGTGTGGTTTTCAATTCAGTAATAAAAAGAGTTTATATTATATTTATTTGAAATATCATTAGTGGATCCTCTAACCTTGATATCTGTTTTATCATTGTTTAATCCTTACATCAATATCACATCCCAAATCTCTCTTCAACTCCTTTTCTATTATTATTTTCTTCAAATCTTATCTTTATTTGTAATTTATAAAATTGACCTCCCTGTGGTTCGACACTGGTCTTGCCGGGTTATTTATTACTTTGACACTCCTCCACTTGGGATAAGACATCAACTCTTTGATCGTGTCAACCACATATCTAAATAACTCTTACAACAACCCAACGGTCTTTGATGCCTTTGATTTATCCTTAGATTTCAAAAAAGTTTTTCATTTAGGACAATAATGTAACGACCCGGCTTTCTAAGCCCAAAACAATAGTAAATTTTTTTTTT
>Ga0325402_1002734_pt1 | contig 15606 bp, 5 predicted proteins | sample PopdelMetagenome_22_FD_207212 | JGI IMG/M metagenome (GOLD analysis project Ga0325402, IMG submission 207212) | Populus deltoides microbial communities from Bellville, Georgia, United States - Xylem-PdKOR-R3 | ecosystem: Host-associated > Plants > Phyllosphere > Stem > Wood/Secondary xylem... | reverse complement strand
AAAAAAAATATAATTTAATATATTTAAATTAAAAGAAATCAGCACCGCATTATTAAATATACCTAGAGGGTGTTTGACACAATTTTTAATGACATTTTTAGGTGTTTTTGGTTTGATAAAATTTTAAATTAATTTTTTTTAGCGTTTGTTAATTTTAATGTATTAATATTAATATTTTTTTAATAAATATTTTCTTAAAATATTTTACACCACATTCTAGCATCACCACACAATCCACCTCAAAATTAATTCCATTAAACTTTGAAAAACCACTTCAAAATCCCAAACCACCTCTCTTCCCTAAGCGGCAGGCTTAAAGCAGTGATTTATTTTCAGTGGACGCTTTGTCTTTCGAAGAATAGTTTTGTCAATTTTGTTTTTATTAATTTAATATTTGCACATGATCCTCGCATCAAATGTTTTTTGGCTCTATTCTATATCTTATGAAGAATTATTTCAAGGCTGTGGGACACCAATCAAACGCGCCATAAATGAGCGTTGTCTTTCACGACATGCTTTTAGTTTTACGCGGTCACGTTTAACAACCAGTGCTAGGTTTTGTTTGTTTCCATGATACGGCGGGGTACATATGTTTTATATATATATATATATATTCAATTGAATTTTTTAAAACTTAAATTAGAAAAAAATATAATTTTTAATATTTATATTTATATAACACAGACATTTCCTCCTGGCTTCAAAATTGGCTTGCACACCGAATTATCCCTATCTAGCTAGATGATAGGGCGCGTGGATTTCTGACAACAAGCAGGGAGTGATAGTTTCTTTGTATCTGTGGAGGATTAGTCTGGTGGTAGTGGTAGCCAGTGTTTATTCCCTCATATTCTCAATGATAAATGCACTAAAATATAATAAGAGAGGGAGGTGAGGTGGATGATTTATTTAGAATGCAATAAATAAAGAAATATAAAATAATTTTATTTTTGAAGAAATACTGATTTTTTTAAATCCAAAACCACTGTTCATTTAAGGTTTATTTTGCTTTGAAAATGCGATTTAAGAGTATTAATATTATTATTCTTAAACAAATCAAGGCTTCGTAGAAAGTAGAGCAGAACACAAGAATATCAAATATTTATGCGCAAAACCTGGTTGGTCTCAAGGGGCAAAGGAGTAACAATCCAGTGTATGCATTCATATCATATGAATGATTCCTTGCCGCTGAATCCCCTTTTCTAATATTTTATCCTTCTCCCCGCAGCTCAAACTCTTCAAGTAAAGAATAGTAGAGTCCCGCAGGCTCTCTTTTTTTCCTTGTTATATTTGATAGCAGCCTTTATTCTTCTCTTCTCTGTGATTTATTTACCTTTGAAAAACCCTTGACATGAAAAAAATTATTTTTATCTAGTTACTCTATATATCATGGCTTCTGTTTCTGGATTTGATGATCTGAAACAGTGAAACTGATACACACACACACACACACACGAGAAATATTAGTATTTCCAACTTTTTATATATCTTAATTAATCTCTCTTTAAATCTCGATTAACTTCCAGCTTTCAATCTTCTGCTAAGTTAGAATATATATATATATATATATATATGTGCTGGAGAAGATCAAGTATTTGGTAGTTTAAATTGATCAGTAATAAAAGAAGAAACTTGCAGGGAGATCAAGAGAGAAGAATCGAAGAAGAGATCAGATTAAAGCTGGCAAATAATAGCAAGTGGTGGGAGAGAGTAGATGTGGCAAGTAGAACCATGGCTGGTTTTGAAGGTAATAATTCTCGATACGTTCATGGTCAAAATCACAACAACCTTCTCAGACCTGAACTTCATCTGATTCAAAGACCTTCATCCATTCCTTCCTCTGATTCTAGAGACAACAACAATACCCCATCACCACCAGATCATGCCAACCAAACTGCTCATCATCATCCTGATAGTAGTGCTACCACTGGCTCTGGCGGCGGCACCAATCCGAATCGCCGTCCTAGAGGTCGTCCTGCTGGTTCCAAGAACAAACCGAAGCCACCCATTATTGTAACCCGGGACAGCCCTAATGCCCTCCGATCCCATGTGATTGAGATCTCTAATGGTGCTGATATAGTGGAAAGCGTGTCCACTTATGCGAGGAAAAGAGGAAGAGGAGTTTGTGTTCTTAGTGGAAGTGGGACAGTTGCTAATGTTACTCTAAGGCAACCAGCTTCTCCTGCAGGAAGCGTGCTTACTTTGCACGGAAGGTTTGAGATCCTTTCGCTATCTGGAACTGTGCTTCCGCCACCTGCGCCACCTGGGGCGGGAGGGCTGTCCATATTTTTGTCCGGTGGACAAGGACAAGTTGTTGGAGGGAATGTTGTGGGGCCTTTGATGGCTGCAGGTCCAGTGGTTTTGATGGCTGCATCTTTTGCTAATGCAGTCTTTGAGCGTTTGCCTTTGGATGATCAGGAGGAAGCTGGGGCGGTGCAGGTTCAGCCCACAGCTTCTCAGTCTTCGGGTGTGACTGGAAGTGGTGGACAGATGGGCGATGGCGGAGGAGCAGGCAGCGGTACTGGAGGAGCTGGTAGTGGTTTTTTTAATATGGCCGGAGGAGCTCATCATGGGAATTATCCATTTTCAGGTGATTTGTTTGGACCATGGGGTGGAAGTGCTGCCAGGCCTCCATTTTAATTAGGGTACCAAGGTTTTTTTTTCCAACGATCGAGTGACGAGTTAGAGACATTGTACTATCAGATTTTGGGCGAGACAGTTTCTGATCAGCTTTCAATAATTGATGATGGAGCATTAATGATCGATCATGAGGGGGTATATATATATATAGAACAATTAAGCTGCTAGCTAGCATATATTTTGTATTAATGTATGAACATGGTTGTGATGTGGTGATAAAAAAGATCGAGATTGGTCTTATCTAATTTCTTCATTGACAAGTCCATAAAGATAGAAGAAGAAGATGTATATTCATGGAGGCTGCCTGGTACTAATAATTACTTTGGAACCCAGATAGGAGCTGGAGCTATGGATTTACAGATTTGTCAAGGTCAGTAAGTTCAACTTCATATGTATAAACCATTTTGGGTTTCTTCTGTGTCTTTTCTTTTTCTTTTTATCAATAATTTGTAGCTATATTTGGAAGTTCTAATATAGTATATATTTTGATGCCCATCGATCTCTAGCTTGCTAGGGTTTAATATATATATACATAATTTTATGTCTCTCTCTAATTTTTTTAAATTCTTTTTTCTTTTTCTTTTTATCAATACATGTCTCCTTTTCCAGTGCAAGAAATATTATTTATTATAATATGTTTTTGTTTTGATATCTGAATAGAAAAATGTGCTGCTTCAGTTTATATATGAAATATATAGTACCTGTTCTTCATATCGAAAATAAGTACACTCGGGGGGGTTTTCTTGATACAATATATAGTGTAATTATGAGTTTGGTCAATGGAATAAAGCAAGAACATGTTGGAGAATGAAAATATATACATAGAGATATAAAATATATAATTTCAGAGTAGATTTTTATTTTTTTAAGACAGGAGATAGAGATACAAGGAAGTACATGTTTTGTTTATCTTTTTTTTTTTTTTTAAATCGCTGTCTCAGTCTCTATATATCTATTTCGAAACAATAAACAAATGTCAACTTAATAATATATATCAATATTCATGTAACCTAGCTAGTAATTAATGCTTAATTAGAGTATGTGCCTTGTCTTTAGCATTACATTCTTTGTTTGTAGGCAAGGGCACCCTACGATATATAGATCCCCCCTGAGCAGCTCATGAGCTCAGCTCAATCCCAAAGCACTACGTGCTGCAGCCGGTATCCACATATATTGTTTGTGATCTTGCATGTGGCCTTGTCTTCTTCCTTTATTTCATTTCTGCTTGCCCAACTGAGGAAAAGCACAGCGAAGAACCTTAAAAGCCTGTTGCTCTATTTACAGTAAAAAAGAGAGAGAGAAAACCTAGTCCTGAGCTTCGAGAACAGTTGATGCCCTACTTAAGGTGTCTCGCTCTCTCCCTCTTCTTTTTTTACTCTCTTTTCTCTCTCCATCTCCTGCATGCCCAATTCACACTTCTTTCTTTGACCAAGCGTTGCAGCAGTAGCTAGAGAGTTCTCTTGTCAGTTACAATGTATGAAACCAACAAGACTACTGTTACGGTCGTAAAACAAGCCTGTCTACCCCCAAACTTCAGTTTTCTGAGCCATGGAACTCAAGCCTCTAGGTTGTCAAGTGCCCACATTAACATACATGAAAAGAAGAAAAACTCACTTCCCAACGAGAGAAGTGTAATAAAAAATAAATAAAAAAACATGTTGGCACCATGTGTATAGCATGATTTCTAGAAAAACTTAATTGTATCCATCTTAGTTTAATATAATGTTAATCTAGTAGTACCGAGCCCAGCTAGCAAGATTAATTAATAGCTTAATTACAGAAACAATTATGTAGGAATCATAAAATCCCCAACTCCCAATTCCTTAATTTTCTAGCCATTCATTTATCATTAATATCACTACTACCAATCTTCACAGGCAAAAGAAATGTTCCAGTACTCATATCCCATATGTGCACAAATTTCTTGTTTTTGTTTTGCCTATAATTGGTTTTAACATTCTGGTCTCTGCACATTAACATTGTTTCTCTTTTTTTGGGTAATCATCGATAGAGAGATAGTTTTAAGGATGACTAAGCAACTGATAGTACGTAAAAGAGAAGAATACGGACAACATTAATATTTGTTGTACTTGCTACATGTTTTTTTGTATATTGACCACACACAAAAGCACATTGAAATGGAAGGAAAAAAAAGCTTACGGACCAACATTGTACATTCAAAAGCTGGCTACTGATGAAATCTTGATTTAAGCTTGAATGCCTTGAGCACGCGGTCCATCACATTTCTCCTCTCCTTCCAATTTTTCAAGTCAATTATATATTTTATATATTGTCGTGGAATTAATTATATATGGAGGTGTCTAGCATTGCTCAATTGTCATAAACTTCATGAATAAGTGATTTCATTGTATGTGTAAGCATCAGTCAATCGATAAAGTTGCTTAGGGTTTTGAAATAAGAGATAGGCGTTGCCTTTGGCGTGTGTGTGTGTGTGTGTGTGTGTGTGTAATTGCCACCTCTTTAAGAACATATTAATCATAGAGTGTTTTTCATCCAGCCATGCGTCCTAGCTAATTAATGCAACAGCTGAGACACTTTCTTTCATTCTTGGTTGATACGTACGAGCGCCTAAACACCACGATCTTAACTCAAGTGTTAACTAAATAGAAGAAGAAGAAGAAGAAGAAGAAGAAGAAGAAGAGATTAGCAAAGAATTAACTTCTTGTTGCAGAATAAAACCGAGCAGTACATATATATATGGCATCATGTTTGTTTCTCACGATGTGATTAATGGAAGGACATGAAGTCTACATGTGATTAAAAACACAGTAGGTTCATGTTAGTTACAGAATAGTGACACGGCACTATTCAGCTTCTTCCTCCCTTTGACACGCGCACACATCCAATTCTTGCATGATCTAGCTAGATCTGTATATATGTTCACCTTATGCATGGTTTCAACATATATATGTTTCACCCGATATCTTAGAATCACGAATCTTATGAGTATATGAATTCTATATATCCCTGAAAAATACAGCGAGGAGGCAGGTGAATTAATGATCCCCCCCCCCTCCCCCCCTCCTTTTGCTAGCTAGGGATGCACAAAAATGTGTCCATGTATATTCCGACAATATTAATGTTAGTGCAAACCGCAATGTAATGCAGTGAGAAGAACTGAAGATTAATTTGGGCCTATTTAGGGCATGCTTTCTCGCACATTAATATTGTTTACTATAGCATGCATGAAAGCAGCTAGCAGGTCTTACCGTTTGGTTTCCCACCTTTTCCCCATATCTTCTTAGAGCCATCCATTCAAGCTATAGTAGTAGGCGACGGAGTGTAAGTAGGATATAAACGAATGCATGACTGCGGAGAGAGACCAATTCATAATTTCGGCCGGGGCAGTAATTAAGATCGATAAAAGCCGGTGTTCATTTACACACACACACACATACACACTCAGTGTAGAGATCGGCAAAATTCCACAGAATCTCGGCCAATTAATGCACTTATTACCATCTACAGATCGTAACAAGGGCTCATATAGAGAAACTAACTCCGGATGATGCATGGTTTTCCCATCAGAGCTAAGAGCAAATTAGCCTTAATTAGAACATGCCCAGTAATCCAACCACATGATAAATAACACACTAGCATTGCAGCTAAGGATGTAAAGGTTCATTAAGCTCAAAGAGGACAAGGTTCATAACAATGATTCCTTCCATACTTGTGTCAGCTTTCAATTCTGTGGTGAAGCGAAGCCTGCCATTAATGAGAAACGCTTCGGAATAAAATTGAAGCTACAAGATTCGGATGACAGAATTAATTTAAGGCGGCGCAAAGGTCAACACTGTGCAAATTATAATTAAGAGGATCAGCTGGGCTCTGGCTGTAACTATATTTCTTAACCGTGGCTGTAGTGTGGTCGAGGAAAAAATATTTGGTTAGAAAAGTTATTGAAACAGAGATTGTAAATAATATAGAAAATAAAGAAACAAGACAAGCTTGAATGCAAAAATAAATAAAAATAAAATCAAAATAGAGCCTTTTCAGCCTCTCAGGCTATTAAATATGAGATCCACATGAATTCCACAGTTAGTTAATTTTTTTTTTTTTGTTAAAATCCCACAACTAATTATTATCAAAAGGGTACTTTCTACTTTCCGTCTAAAGCAGCCAGCCCCAGTAATTCGTACACGGGTCCAGCCAAAATCCGCAAGATGGCTTCTCTCGTGAACCTCGAGAAACTATTCTGCACATGTGATAAACATGCATCTACAGAGATGGGTGCTTAGGACTCTAATTCAACAAGTTGGGAGGAACAAAAACAATCTCAGCTCTCGAGCCTCTGTCTCTCCCAAAACTTGGCATTTCTACCTAGAAAAATTAGTGGATCCAGCTCACACGAGGAGGAGGGAGTCAGGCTGATCTGTTCTCAAATGGGACACGAACATGGAGTTGTCCATGCAAGCTAACAACAGCAGATGTCTGAAGTGGATCAATTCTCGAAGGTAAGCTCACAACCTGACCAAAAAAGACATTTCAAACGTTTTTCACGTACATACAAGTTAAATATATTAAAGCAATGGACCATCACCACATTAACATCCTGCCAATAAGACCACACCAATACCATAAACAATGAATTCACCCTCTAAAGAGTTGATTCACAAGATGAATAATCCACCTGCCTGGCAGGGTCAGCGACTAACATGTTCCATGTTGTAGTTATAAATAAATGATTCCCATACTCTCACTTATGACAGTCTTCCCTTGGGCATGAAAGCCCTGGTGAATCTATATTGGAATAGGAGTACCATTTGCTCCAGTCAAGGATTATAAAGCAGAAACACCTCTTTTTTTAAAGTTACTATTCTGTTAGAGATCAAAACAATACCTTCTTAAATGGTGTTATACCCCAAGGATTGTCTAGCTGCTCTGGTTGACCTGTTATAACCAGACGCCCTACAGGATCTGATTGTACTCGGACCTGATCCACCAAAAATAGCGATTTCATGTATCTTCTAGGGAGAGTGGTATAACCAAGAATTGATATGTTACGAAGGAACATTTTAAGTTCTGGAAATGATAGAGCACACATCCATGGCATAGTGCATTCTATCAATAATTTCCATCTAAAAGAAATCAAAGAGGTAAGAATAAGAGCAGGAAAGACAAACACATGAGAGGGGAGCAAAAGAGATACCACGAGAAGGTGCTTATCTCTTCATGCAGAAGTCCGGGGACTAAAGCATATATCTCATAGCAATCTTTCTGTGTATAGGTGCAGTATGTTAGTCACTAAACCCAGCAGTGAGAACTTGACAACTAAGGCTCAGGATAACAGAAATTTTGAGAAAAGAAAACAGAAGATGCTTACACTTTCCCACACATTGATCTTCACCCAGTCAGCAGGGGGGCCAATATCAACGATTTCAGTATCCACTCTAAGATGATAAAAAAAACAATTAGCCTTGCTTCATAAAAAAGAAAACACCTTATGGCATGTGTGCAGGCATAAAAGGGGCACCATTTGGACTCTGATGTACAAATTCTATGGAGGATTTTTTTCTTTCTAGTTGTAGCTTGAAGCCAGGAAACTAAGAGGATAGCGCAAAATACGCCATGGTTCATTTGTTGAAAGAATAAGATCTACACTTGCTATTATGCTGAACGATGACTTCATAAGAAACAGTTGGATCAACTAATTACTATTTAATTACTAGTATGAAAACAGTTGCAAGCCAAACTGAGAAAAATAAATTGAGAGGAAATAAAGAGCAATCTTTACTCCTTATCTGTTTCAGCATTCACAGGTCTCTCATCTGTCTTCTGTTTGTGAAAACCTGACTCAACAAACCAGATCAAAATAAAAAGGAACGAGAACCAGGAACTGAATTTAACAACTTACAAGCTCACACTATTATCAGCATACAGATTCCAATGAAAACATTGTATCCCACGAGCAGAAGAAAATACAAAATTTATAGTTGCACTAGCCTTGGGCCTGTAGTTTTCCACTCAACTTGGTTTCCTCATAGTTGTATAAATGGTTTATGAGCACAACTAAGTTAAATCTGGTATGGTTTATCTACAAGTTGCATGACTGACAAGCACTAACAATGATAACTAACCACTTCACAGATGCATCCATATATAGATGCAAGCAGATTTCACATTCAGAAATATGCCAGGATTGATCATCCCCATTTTCATCCAGTGTAACAGACTCTATCATCTTACGTAGATCAATTACATAATGTACATGTATGCAACCAAAAAGATGCATGGATTTTTATGGACTGCGTAAACTTTAATAGCTTTTAATTGTAGAATTCACTTTTCTCTCATTAAGTGCAACTCTATCTTCCATATAACAGAGTGACCACATATGGTACCAAGAAAAATTCAAAGGACTATTTGATGCTAAGCCAGCCAAGAGTTTAACCACTCAAGTTTAAGTTCAGTTCAATAATGCAAACCAACAAGCACAAGCCGAGCTTTTATTCACTTGCACTGATTAGTTCTGTTGAAGCTCTAATAATTCTCTGTTTTCTGAGCGGGTAAAAGATTTTGGAAATACTACAGACAAACAAAAACAGGCAAGAACAGCAGTTTACCTCCTTTTCGACACTGGCAGCCTGATGCAGGGGTGGACTGGGAAGTTGGAGCTCACCAGTTTCCCTCTTATTCTTTTCATATTCCAGAATTGCCTGTGGTAAATGAAGGATCAGGGATAGAAGTCACAAGAAAGTTGCAGGGAGCAATAATCCATTAGTCCACAACCTAGTTTTTAAATCATTTGAATCTTTATGGCATTCAAATGCCATACAAGGACAGCTAAACTCACTTCAAATCCAACAAAGATAAGCCTGGACACTTGTCAACACTGACAAATTGTATGATCTGAGTCTATTCTAATGCTTCTATCATTAGATTCCCTAGCCAACACTTCCTGTGTTAAAATAAAACAAAACAAAGTCTTAATTTAGGATTTTATCTAACATATTAAGTTCCAACACCAATTACTGAGTACCAAATGAATCTACATATAGAGCATTTTCACCACAGAAAAAAACATTACCTTCTCATAGAAAATGCGGAATGTCCAAGACACCGTTGTGCAAGTCCTGTGAGAGACAGAGAAAAGTTGAATGAATTAAATGATAAATATTTTCCATATTTTAATAATCCACATAAATTATTGCTGCCATTCATAGCCCACATCCAAGATGTGAAGAGCAGAAAATAATTATAGTAAAGTGTCAACTGTCTGCAGCCTAAAAAACAAATGATGAAAAGAAACGTAACTGAAAATGCTTAATAATCCCATGCCAAATCCTTGCAAATTTTACAAATAACTTTAAAAAATATATTTGGCTTAATAATCCTTTGTTAAATCCATGCAAATTCTACAAGATAGCTTAAAAGAATTATCCTTCCTTACTTGGGAGGGTGGAAAGGCTCTCCCACTTGCCGCCACAACTTGTTTGCGGTAACCTACAGATATGAGATCAAAAGCAGCTGTCATAAGTTAATAGCAATAAAAGCCTAAAGATCCACGAAACCTATTATTGACACAAAATTATTAAAATGCAACATATAAGAGCATCGAAACTGCAATTTCACGTGACCAAAAAACATTATCATGCAAGTGGTACAACTCTAGCTACAGGTACAACATTACATTACATCTCTGAAATCATATACTCCAGATGTTACGATCCTGAAACATATCATGTATCCACATGTTTTATTCCAGAAGCTGGAGGGGGATCAGACATTTTTCATTAATACCCTGGTCAAACATAAGTTCAGAATAAGTTCTTTTTCTTTTTTTTTTCCAATCCGAAGGGCATAACCTAAGTACTAAAGCATTTGCTGAAGGGGAGCAAATCCTCTTAATATTTGTAAGAAAAAGGAGACAAATTCTCAAATAGCAACAAAAGGAATATAGTGAGATGAAGGTTTGCTTTTTGAATTTGTTGGGAGTTGTTTGTAATTATTTTACCAGGCGGCTTCGTGAGCACCTTTGTAACCAAGCTGCTTTACGAATAGCCTCTTTCGTGACTAGGATAAATAGTTTTCAAGAGACCTTTTAAGGATTTAACCACTAAGCGATTGGGGGTACCTCCTTGCTTCTTTATCTACAGGGTTTGACTTGATGAAAGTCACTTTGAACCAGAACTTTTGAGGATTTAGTGCTTTGTAAGCTGTGAGGGGTCATAGTAATTGGATCAGTTATGCATCCTTCTATTAGGCATGAAGCCTCAGAATCATCATCAGTCATTAATACGAGTTGATATACACTTATATCAATTCATTATGTATTCATTTTCTACTTTTAATTAATTTATCTCAAGCACGAACTAGTTTCTAGTAATGGTTTTAGCATTGGTGCAATTTTGATTCCAATCAAAACCAAACCTTCCAGGAATAGTTTTGGTCATCGTGAGCATGGATAGTTAACCATTTTCTAAATAAAGCATAAACCATAAATTTTCAACAATTTCACTAAAAGGGGAGAAAACTTAAGTTTTGAATAAATATGGGCCATAGCTTTGTACAACTCTTAACAATAATTTCATAATTGAACTCTTGCATTTCATAAAATGCTGACATTTTCTCTGCTAGTGATACTGATTTTCTTTGGATGTGCCAACCTTCTCATTGAATTCCCTTCTCTTTTGGTTAATCTCATCTATCATGATTGCTTCTTAATTTTGTTCGATGTAATAATCGCTTGAATTTTCTGCCTTTTCATTATCCTATATTTAACCAGCAAGAAGTGAATACTAATGGAATTTGGTAATGTCAGCTTAATTTGGAGGGGAATTCGTTAATACTTGTAACCATGTATGATTTTTTTAAGTTCTAAGGAGGAATAGAAGTGAATTTAATTGATTTAAACTTCCAATCAGAAGGACAAACCAACATGGTTCCAGGCAAGCTGTGTGAGAAAAGAGGTTGTCAACAAATGTGAGCATTTTGAAGCACAAAGCCATTATGCTTGACAACAGCAGTAGAGCAACCTGATATGTTTTCAAGCAACTACAACTCCTACACTCAATCCCTTTACTTATTTATAATTCTATCTAGCCACTGATATGGGATATTTAAATTTCCCATAGTGTATGGCAAACACTATTGATTTAGTGTAATAGCTTATGTTGCAAGGTATTCCTATTTCTTACACCAATTCCAGAAACCATGCTGCTACATACAACAGCAAAATCCATTCAAGTGCAGACTTCCTTTTTTTTTTTGGCAGCCAATGCCTAAAACCCACAGAACATGAAAAAGGTATAAAGAGGGAAGCAAAAGACACCTACCACTTCATAGCCACCCAGTTTGATCACAGACCTCCATAACCTAACTCCCATGGAAAAAACGACCATATTAGCTCACACCTAGACTCTAGACACATATCATTGGAGAGAAAAAAAACTATTTTCACATAAAACTTACTTCAGGCAGTTTAATGGCTCTCCGTAAAACTTAGGGGGTTTGAAATCCATGATATTCTGCTTATAAAAAACCTCCAGGTCCTTCATGAATGCAGCTTGCTCCTCTAGGGTCCCGGCAACATCAGTCTCCCCCATCTACATTTCAAACACCATATAATCATTCAGCACAAACAATACTTCTACTTACAAGATTCATGATCACAATGAATACTTTAGTTTGCTAAGGATGTTGGGTTCAATCACCTTCATATCAGTCCATACATTTTTGGACTTTGCCGCACTATCAAGCTTTGTTCTAGGAGTTGAGCACCGCCTTTGGGTAGATGGAGTCGCCGTTTGTGGCTGGTTTTGAACAGAGGAGCCATCATCTCCATCAGTTTTCTCTTCCACCACTCGCCGATTAATATTTTCATCCGTAGCAGTTTTCCCATCATCAGGCAAAGCTGGAGTGTCAGTCATAGGAACATCAGTTGCCAAACTCACAGTGTTGTCATCGTCAGCAACTGATGCCTGCCTATTTTCATTCGGCTCTTGATCCTCCGAAACATCAGCAGTTTCTTCTTGCTCTTTAACAGTGGCATCAGAAGGCTTGTTAGCATCCGAGTCTCCCAGCAAGTCTTGCACGGCAACCATTTCACTATCTTCCATTTCGCTTTTTTTCTTTTTCGTCCAGCTCACACCCTATAGACCAGCAACATGCATGAAGTATTATACGCTAGATTAAATCCAAATAAAATATATGCATAATTCTCTAATAATATTGGCAAAAACCGTTAGCCTCTTGCAAAGTATTTCGCGAGGAGGGGAAAAAATAAAGAAAAAAGAATAATCAATCCCAAAAATCTATTTCTAATTTTCAAGAAAAAGATTTTCAATGTTTAAACCTAACTACTAAACAATTCAAGATTTAAAATAAAAATAAATAAAAAAACGTGGTAAAAGCTTGCCTTTGGGAGATAACAGAAGCGGAGAGAGGTAGAGCTTGAAAGAGAATAGAGCGAACGGCAGCGTGTTAGGGTTCTGAGTTTGAGCAGAAAGCGGGCAATGCAGGTAAAGAGGAAGGCAGAGAAGGGTGAGATCAAGTCTTTTCCGGCGAACGTACAAGGTTGCGTATCGTGCCGTCCGTGCCAAACCCAAAGGAACGACGTTTCGATTAGCGAATTCTTTTAATTTCTCAAAAAAGACAGTTAATTTGCGAGAAGAAAGACAAGGTGGTAACTAGCAGAGCAAATCCATGGCCGTGGGAGTCAGGATTTTCCTTCCTTTTTTTTTTTTTTTTCTTTCCCTCTGTGCTTTCCTTTCTTGTGTGTGTATATATGTAAATAAAATCTCCTTTGACTCTATAGAAAATTAAATACCAGGCTGAACATATTTTTTAATTACGTGGCTGATGCTCATCTAACCTTACTTTTCCCTTTCAGAAAGACTGGGTTGCCCTTGTACTGCTCCCCTTGTCTTTTCTTTACTTTTTACCTGGTAGTTGACAATATTTTTTTTTTAATTATACAAAATCCATGTTAATAGCGTCAATAATTTTTTAATATCATAGGAAATTATATTATAAGTAAAAAAAAATGAATTTTTTTATATTAGATTCGTAGTGAAAATTAAATTTATGAAGCTGGATAGATATGAAAAATTAAAAAAAAACAACTTTAATCCTTTACATTATTAAAAACAGGAGTGCTTATATGTAAAATAAAAAAAAAAAAACTTATATTGTTCGTATTTTTTTTTATTTGAGAAACAATGAAAAACTTGTAAAGAAAAGCTATATAAAACTCTTAAAATGTGTTTTTAAAACTCAGTGTAAATCTAAAAACCGAATGATGAATATTTTGAGCTAATTATTAATACTAATTTTACAATAAAAGTCGAGCTTGTGAATATTTTAGGTTTCTTGTTTGTTTGTTTTTCCTTCCTTTGAATTTACAAGTGCGGTGCTGCTTTTGGATTTGCTTTTCTTCGCTACTCACTAGTTTATTACATTATGAAAAATAATTTTAAAGAATATCAACTTTTATGTGACTCGATTCAATTGTTAAAAGAATTCTATGCATTTTGCTGAGATAGATACATGGAAACTACCATGAACCATGCATCGAGATAAAATAAATTAAAAATTATAGATGAAGATATTTTTATTAATTTTTATTAATTAAGAGTTTTATTTTTATTTTTTATGCGTTTGTTTTTTTCTTTAAAATGAGTCCAAAAAATATCTAATAAAATGTCATTAGTTACTCTTTGAGCACTATAAATTTTTTTTTATTTTGAAGAGTAACAAACATATGTTATTTACTATTCTAAAGTGAAATCTGTCGTCTAAAATCGCATATATAGTATATAATTTTTTCTTAAAATATATGATAGGGATAAATTTTTAAAAACCCACATTAAATTATAAATTTTAAAAATAAATAAATATTATCAAATAAAAATAATATTTATTTATCTTTAAAATATAATACTATCAAAATAAATAATCATTAGTCTCAATAAAAACTGTGATAAATATAATATTTATTTAAATTCAAATGTTATTTTAAATTTTAAATTTAATAAATAAATAATTAATGATCAATTGATTGTCCATTAACATTATCATCCCATTTATAAAATCAAAACTAGTGGTCTTGACTTCAAAATCAACGATAGGACTCATCAGCAGGCAGCATAAAGCAAGCAAGAAATGCAAGCCACACCTTAATAATGCATGATGTCATGTATCTTACCTCAGCAAAATTAACCCGGCAGTTTGTCCAGTTTCGCGATCTCTCTTTCACGCGTTTGGATTGCTTCTCTGACGTACCCTCTGCATCATTAGTACCTATTTGCCACCTTAATTACTTATGTGTCCTTAAGAGTCTTTGATTCGACCCAACTTGTCCACCTTAATTACTTTTGTGGAGTGGTTTTTCACGTTCATCTGAAGTTTTCTGTAAGCATGGATACCATTTGGTTTCTTAAAAATTCATTTTTTGGTTAAAAATTCATTTTTTTATATATTTTAAATCATTTTAATATGTTGATCTCAAAAATAAATTTTTAAAAATAAAAAAAAATATTATTTTGGTGTATTTCGATATGAAAAACATTTTGAAAAGCAACTGTAACCATACTCTCAAAACCATAAACATGCAAGAATCCTAAAACCATGCACCGGGAGCAGGGAGCATGGGTGAACGCCCAACTAGAAAGCATGCACCCAACACTCCTGTGAGCTCGAGTAGATTAAAATTCAAAACATTATGATAATTAAATTACATTTTAACAATTACTTTTTATAAAATGGCAAGACTTATATGTTATAAATACTTCATGAATCTTCTAAACTCAAAGTTTACAATCTCTTTATTCTTTACATGTTCAACATGAATTTTTTTAGAGTTTATCTTTTTAAAATATTATTGTATTTTTTTTTACTATAAAAATATTGACTTAAGTATTAGAAAGCCCCATATTCATCAAATGAAATATTTTATAGGTTTCAGCTACCGATTATTACTTGGACTTTCCATGTCAAGTCATTAGACAC
>Ga0325402_1002733_pt1 | contig 15608 bp, 12 predicted proteins | sample PopdelMetagenome_22_FD_207212 | JGI IMG/M metagenome (GOLD analysis project Ga0325402, IMG submission 207212) | Populus deltoides microbial communities from Bellville, Georgia, United States - Xylem-PdKOR-R3 | ecosystem: Host-associated > Plants > Phyllosphere > Stem > Wood/Secondary xylem... | reverse complement strand
GTCTTTAAATAGAAAAAAAAAAAAAAAAAGAGCAAAATTTTAAAGTGTTGATAAAAGGATTTAAAAGCAGGTAACTCTTTAGGGTTTTTTTTAATGACACTGTAGGAAAAAGGAAGTTACTACAGTTTTGATTCTGATTCATAGAAAAAAAGGAAGCTTTGAGGTCTTGTAATTTTGTGACATATTTGTTGAATTGAAGTGGTTAACTATTGAAGGACTGTAAAAGATTTGTTATTTTTTAATTGGGGAATGATGGATTGTGATTGCATTTTTTGAACTAAGATCATATTGTAATGTATGATGTTCTACACAAGATTTTGAGTTGCAAATTTATGAAACTAAGTTATTTAAATTAACAGATAGTTTGTTCTCCTTTTCTTTTTTGTTAAATAATCATTTTTTATTTATTTACTACCATCCATTGGTGTGATTTTGACCGTTGGTTTTTGGTTTATATATCTTTTTATGGTGATTTTTATAGTGGAGGAATTGAAGGCTAAGAAGGTTTTGGTGAAGCATGTTGAGACAGTTACTAGCAAGGACACTACAATGGAGATAGTACAATCATTTGCGGTTAGTATAGAACTATGAGTGTGTTAGAATATGCTGCTTGTTTTTGTTTTTCTTTAACCTGCCCTTAGTACTTGGTTGTTCATTTCCGTTGCAAATGTCTAGTTTTTGTTGTACTGCTCTTTTTAATAAATGTGTTGGTGTTCCTTTGCAGTCTAATTCTGCTCATGTAGTTGAAGAACAAAAACGAACCATTAAAAAGTACAGTGTAAGTTCTCTTTCTACCAGTTAAAGTTTGTCTCTTAGTCTGGTTTTCAGACATTTATGTTATCTAACACTTTGTGCATTCCCAATTTAATTTTGGCAGAAACAAGAGCAGATTTTGTCAAGATCCAGATGAAATCAAGAGGTATACTTGAACTTATGTAAAATTCGTTCTTGATTTGTACACAGTTGGAAATGTTTTCTGAGGATAACGCTTCAATCTTCCGTTGATGCATTTATGTGCATTACAACTTCAGTTATCAGTTTTGGTTTTCCATCCAACTGCTCTGTCTCATTTTTGTTTTTAACAATGATCACTGTTCAGCTGCAAATTGCAATACATATTCTTCACTCTGAACATATGCAAATTGATGAATTGTATCCTTTAATTTCTTCTAGAGTACTAATGCTTCTAGTAAATAAGATCCGTGTACATCAAGTTCATGAAATAGTAATAGAGAAATATATGCGATGACAGACTAGGAAATGCATGTCACTCCTCTGCCGTAATCTCTGCTTTTCTCGCGATCAACACAACCTGAGACTCCTATGAGAAGATTTTTTAACTGAGATTTAATGTCATTTCAATTGTGGGTCTTATTAGTCCTGAAAATCAGCCAAAGAAGTTACCATTTTACCCGAGTCTGGTTTTTTCCCAAAACTTTGGCTGGATTGTGCATGTCTGCCTCTTGATACCTGAAAAATGTACAGTATACCACTTTTTTACCATATTTGCAAACTCCTTTTCTGTTTCTCTGACATACATGGTCATTTAACATCCCCCAACACCACTTTCTGGTAGGTATTGGCATCGGATGCTCGTTTTGAGCAAATTTGGAGAAGCTGAAGGGGAGACAAAGGGGCGTCAGAAGATAAAGCACTGCATGATATGCGTAGTTTTTATGATGTTGTTCGTGTTGAGGAAAGTTTCAATGAGGTGCAAGAGCTTGAGGAAGTTATGGCACCATGGAATTCATCAGTCTTTTAAATGTCCAAACCTCAGTTGCAAGTAATTCAATTTCAATGTTCGTAATACAGAGTTGCATCTTTGGAGGATCAGAAGATTCTATCCAGCTATCTTCCTCTACTAAGAGAGTTGCTGTTACAGAAGTCGAATCTGATACCCATGCTTCCTTGTCCAATCAAGGTTCTGCTTTCGATGCAATCCCATTAGGTCTTTTGCTGATTCATTTCCTTATCTCAAGTTTTAAACCTGTCTCTAAAATTAGGATTGGTTATGATTGTTCATGTTCTTCAGCATTGTTTGATGTGGTCTTGTTCTTATGAATAAGATGTAGATGATTATGTGTATGACTATTACACTTGAAGGATGACACGGACATAGATGATATAGAGACTGCTAGCCCGTTTCCTCTGTAAGTGTTGAATATTTTGTGTTTGATATAGAGAGTAGTAGCCTGTTTTCTCGTGTAAACCTGTATATTTTTGGTTCAGGGTAAAAGTTGAAAAAGAGGATTTCTATGATGGCCCAGATGATGAGTCGGAATATGACACTGATGATTCAATTGGTATTGTTTCTACTACTGTCATTTTTTTAAGTTCAAAATGGTTTTCTTTCTTCTTTTTTTTACTTCCTTTCCCATTCCTATTTGTGGTTCTCAGTTGAAGATCATCCACGAAACGATTATCCTGATGAATCATCTTTAGGTGACCATGAATCAGAAAGTGAAGCATCTCTTGATGAATCTGTAAGAGAGGAGGAGGGGGAAGAGGAAGAGTCCCAGCATCAAGCATTCAGAATCTGATGATGCTGACAATTTTGATGATCACAGAAGTTACTTTGATTATCTTGATGATGAAGATTGAAGGTGATTTGTTCAGTGAAACAAAATTTTGAGATCCCCGTCATTGTCTCTTTGATTTGGTGCTTGCAGTGGAAAGAAAATGGATTTATGCTCAACGCAAACTGGTGAAGGTAAACTGTAGAGGGACATACTCTTAGAATGTAGGACACTATGGCCACAGAACTTTGGAGATATACCGAATTTCTTTGTTCTGATTAGTGAGAAAAGAATGCTCTACTAGTTTTCCTAGGTAACCTTGAGCACCTTCTGATGCTCATATTTTGATCCTTGGTTGGAGAACCTTGACTTGGGGTTTTAATGCTTACAGATTCCCTAAAGTTTATTGCTAAGGTAAACAACCCTCTACTTGTGCTTCGCTAAGGTAATATATTTCTTTTCTGAATCCCTTGCTTACAGAATTCATAATATATGCGATTGCGTACTGAATTAGCCATAAAGCATTCTTGCTTGTGTGAATGACGTTTCGATGGACAGCATCGTGTGTCGTCCGCAGATCATAGCATTGCCTGTCTTAAGAATGATTAACGAATTTTCTTCTGATGTCGATGCTTAGCATGATCACGACTGCATCCTTAACTTCATGAATTCTTTGAATGGTTACGAGTAATGCCTTGCCAAATATATTTATATGAAGCGCAAATAATTCTTTAATTAATATGTTTCTATGAATTGGAAAGTCATACACATACGCTTTTATTTTACACATTCCATCATATATATAAAGCAATCTAGCTTATGAGTTGAGAGATGTGGTTTGATAGAACAAAGGAAGAGAATTTGAGAGAAGGGGAAGAAATTATCCTCAGCTACGAAATTTGTTATGTACTCTTTATATATGCTAACAAAAACTAAAACCCAAGTGTAGCTCCATGCTTAGAAACATTGTTCACTAGATCAGTAGTTTAACTACTGGCTTTCAAGGGTATTGAGAAATGTTTTCATGATTTTTTTTTTAAAAAAAATTTGGAGATAAATATGTATTTTTTTTTATCTTGATTGCACAATAAAACAATTAGAATACTCTTAAAAAAAAAAACTTGGCATCAACAAGTTTTTCTGTATTTTCACAATGACTTTTTGCTATTATTAGCAATGCTGATGGGCACTTTGGTATTTTAAAAATGAGAAAAATAATAAACAATTCAAATAAACAATGAAACTATGAAAATACCCTTGGAATAAAAAAAAAAATTAAGCCTAAGATCAAGGGGTATTTTAGGTTTTTTCACAATAGTTTTTTTTGTAATTAGAGAGTTAGCCGATAGGCAATTCCATATTTAGCTAAAAAAACCAAAAAAATGGGTGTGTGCATCTAAAAATATTATTTCATTCGTATCATTAAAAGTGTTGTCATCAAAGTTGTTAAAAATACTTTTTTGACACTTCATGAAATGTACAATATAAATAAGAATTGTAAAATCATAAGTAAAATATTTTAACTAATTATATATTAACAATTTCAATCAAGTAACAAATAATAATATAATACAATTAAAATAAAAGTGAAATAAACAATACAAATATTCAAACATCTTAAAATATATGACTTAAATAAAAATTTATACATGACTTAAATAACTTAATAATACAATATAATACAATTATATCCATAGAATTTCATTAACTAAAAATTAACAAATCTAAAACAAATAATTTATTGGTGTGTTATATAAACTAAATATATCTTTATTATCTTTATTTTCTTATTATTTCTAAAATATTCATTAAAATCTTTATTATTTAAAAAATTATTAATACTGCTACTAATACCATCACTAATATTGGCACCACTTGTATTGTGTAAATTAGTGATACATAACCTTATTATTAATGCTAGTCCTAATTCAACCACCTTGAACTTTCTTTATCACCCCCGTTCACTACATTTATTAGTTATGTAGGAAAACAAATTCTAAAGGCAATAATTAATATAGGAAACTGATGATGATCCATCTCTCTTTCAATTTTTTGTAGAACACCTGTAGTGGACACACCGATTCATTCATGCCCAGTTGGACATGAGTCACTCAATTGTTAGTACATAGTACTGCAATATGCTCTTACCTCTCCTCTAACCAGCCCCTTTTCGACTTTCGTCTCTCTCTCTCTCTCTCTCTCTCTCATTTTGAATTTGGATAATAATTAGCTCCTCACAGAAGGCGAACGGTACGACGAGGGAAGCTTGCCTGGCAAAGCCACGCTTGGAAAGTCCACCAAAAGCTAAGAGCCTAAGACTCTTTTTCGGGTGTTGCTCTTGAGAGAGAGATTAACAGAGCGTGGACGACTGGAAGTGTTTTTGCGCTGTTGGTATTGCTAACTTGCTAGGGCAAAAGACAAAGGGGAAAGGAGAGTGGGGACTCGGGAGGGACTCAGGGAGAGTACAGAGCGGAGGTAGTAAATTTTGTAAATTGTAATTTTTGTCAAACTGTAAACTCGGTCCGAGGTGACTGAGTTGGATTGAGTTTAGCCGAGTTAGACCGAATTTGCTGGTTTTCGAGTTTTTAACTTGATTTTACACATTATATACAAGTTGACTTGTAAAATTATACAATTTTACGAGTTAACTCGCGAGTTTGATAACATTGGTTGTTGTCTTCTTTTCTTGTAAGTGTGATGCTTGTCTCAATCGTAGTTATTAAACCCAGCTTAGGAGTTGATCCAGCCAAGAGACCGGGTCTCCTAGTTTTATGGATCAACTAGGGTCAACTCGAAAAATTAAAAAAATTAAAATTTTAATATTTTATATGAAAAAATTAAAAAAAAACCGTGTAAATATACACTATATATATTATAAATAATAAAATTTAAAAGTATATTTTAAAAAGTTTTTTATCCCACATTAAAAAGATATTATATTAACCTTTTAAGTTGAAGTATTTAAATAAAAAAATTTATTTTATATTAAAAAAACATAATTTTTTTCTTAGAAACATAAAGTATATATATTAATGAATTTCAAATCTCACATTAAAAAAAATTAGTTTTTTTCTTAATAATATAAAATATAAATATTAATAGATTTTAAATCCCATAATATTTTTTCAACGTATTACTATATAAAATTCCTGTCAATATTCCTTGAGAATATAAAATCTTAAACGAGTTAGTCAAATAACATCTTGAGATTCAGAAAATTATTGATGATACAACTAGTGAATACATTCGTCATCATGTCAACATATTACTATATGAATTAGACAATTTGATCCACATGAACTCAATTCCTTTTCGTATGAATCTATCTATGCGAGTAAAACCTTCGCAAGCGAGCATACAGGACTAAAGCTAGGAAGGTGCCAAACAGACAAACTGAACCCAAGATGATAAAAGTGTTCCTGTAGCATTGCATCCCCATGCACTCGCCATCTCCATCACCTTCCCTGTGATAAATAAGCGCTGCGGAGTAGCCAAAAATGAAGGACCCTATGGGGATATTGGCAACCACAACATTATGGTTGACACTGAAATTCCTAGTGCCGAAAAGCTCAGTTGTTGTGGAGACAGAAATGGAAGTGATTGCCCCGGTACAAACACCTATGATAGCAGTGCTGATGTAGAGGGAGATGCTTGTTGTGTTGAGAAGTAAGAAGAAAGCTCCTGCCATTGGGGCCATTAATGCTGCTATACAAGCTGCAGGTCTTGATATCAAATTATACCTACTCCTGAACAAAAATTGAAATGAAGCCTTTAATCACCGGAAAACACATGGAAATTCTTGGTTTGCATGCACCAAGGGGAGGCATATAGCACTGAATTAATAAATATATGCCCTTTATGATTTTAGAAAAGAACAGGATGAAAATCTTTTCCTTCGCCCAAATTTTATTGTAATATCAAACAGACCTCAGAACAGAGAAATTATAGGTTGAATTACGTACCCTGACAAAAGGTAGTCCAATAAAGATGGCATGAGACGGCCAAAGAACCCAAACGAGGAAGATAAAGAAACCAGAGAAGACGTCCCTGAGAACCCACGAGACTCAGCTATTTGTCCCAAGTTGTTCGAATAAACTAGACCAAGTGTTGCACCAGAGAAATACACAAAGAAATACAACCAAAAATCAACTCTTTTTAACATCAACATCACCCCAATTTCCTCTTTCACACCCACCTCATTTTCCCTTCTATGATCATCGCCCTCTTCAATCCCAGTACTCTCTATCCTCTCAACACGATCATCACCAACGTTCTTCTCTGTATAAACATTCATGATCTCTCCATTTAACAACACTTCTCTGATTTTTTCTGCAATGGGAATTGCAAGTGGGGCTAACAGGAACACTGAGATACCAATTACATTGCCTAATGGAGGTATCCTACTTGGTAAGGATCCCAAACCGCTGATAACAGCATAGATTCCTGTGACTATAGTTATCAAAAACATGACTATGAACCCAGCTTTCATGTTCTCGCTTGTTCCAACATTAACATCCCTAACAAACGGTGCAGCCAGCACACAAACTACTAAAGGTGATATGGAGTTGAGAAGGAGATAGCCTCCTGCTCTTTTATCAGGAGAAAAGAACAAGGCATCAACAAGTACTGTGTAGATTTTAGCACTTAATCCTTGATAGCTAGTGGTTAATCCCACAGAAACTTGGCGATCAGAAGGGAAGTTTTGGATGATAACAACATAACAAACGGTGTTGATCCAACAAATACTATTTCCTGACAAAACAGCGAGCAGGAAAATATGGGCATAAGAAAGAGAAGAAATTTGGTGTGTTATGAAGAGATATTGCAAACCATAACCAACGAAACCAAGAGTCGAACCAATCAAGAGAACTAGCCATAGTGGAAGGTATAGAGCAGCCATGCCAGACAAGAAACCAAATAGTTTCCCAGCATCCGAGGCAAACGAAAGGTTGTTTAGCTCAGCTTGAGACATAGAGAGGAGTTCTTTGAGCTGTGGGGAGTAAGCTGGAAAGGTCGTGTTTGTTCCATTGACAGACTGAAGCCATATGATAACCACTAGGGTTAGCCATTGAAGGGCGTTGGAAGACATCGCTATAGGTTTAAGGCTAATTAGAAATGGTTCGAAATTGGTCATTAATTTATAGGAGTGTGAATCTTGCAAATACCGCCTGAACTGTGTCCAATAACGACCCCTTGCCAAGGTAAACTTGCTGGATTTTATCCAAATATCTTGTAGGAACTTTACAGGTGTCTATGTTTGACATTGCACATTGTTATAAAGTCATATATGTTGAAAATTAATGCACTTTCTAGAAATTTCTTAAAAAAATATTATAAATAACTAGCCATTATCATATATTATAGATAAAACTATCATATGTTGAATATTAATGCACTTTCTATGTTCGACGAACGGCATGTGAATCAGCTAAAGATTAAAAAAACAAAATGTTTGAGTGTATATTTATACTAATTATTTTTTAAAATATTTTTATTTAAAATGTATTTAAATAATAATTTTTGTAAAATATTTTTGATATAACATATCAAAATGATTTTAAAACATCAAAAAATTATTTTTTATAAAAGCGTTTTCCAACAAAAAAAATAAACAAGACCTAAATATACTCTAAACTTAAAATCATAACATAGATAAAACATCATTTTCTATTTTTATTATGCAAAACAAACCGTTAATTAACCTTAATTTAATAAGTGTTTATTTAATAATACAGTGCAGAATGTTCCACAACAGAAGTATAAGGGTTGAAGCGACTTCGAGTGATCTCTCTTTAGCCTCGACCAATCCACAAGTATAGGCCAGTGTGGAACCACAATTTCCATCCAAATAATTGACTTTGTTCCACAACAGAAGCGATGAAAGGCCTCTGTAGGTACCCCTAGTGTAAAACGAAGACCCTGCTCATTTACACTCAACAAAAGCTGACTTCACTTCCCTCATCAAGACAAAAAAAAAAATAATACATACACACATGCACGGGGGAAACTCCATCGAATGCTAATGTGTAGATCACTTTTCCTTCTATTGTTAAACCTACATTTAGCAAGTTAATTAGATTCATAATCTCATGTTAATTAGATTACAACACAAAAATAGAAAAAGAAAAAGAAAAAAGAAGTAAACATCTCGTAGAAACATGCAACTAAACTTTTTGACCAATCAAAACGAAGCAAGCAATGAAAGCCGCAAAAGTAGTATTTGGTATCGTGCTTTGTCTCGAAGGTTGCTTGTTGAATTGCACACTAGCTCTCTTGACCTCTTCTTATAATAATAATTCGGTCCTTATCTTGATAGATAAGTCCTATATATATATATATATATATATTATTAATACAAGGCTTGAAGACCTATCTTTGATTTTAGTTTTGGAATTAATGAGACAAGCCCGGCTCCCATTTGTTTGATTGAAGAGAAGAAAGGGATTGAAATGGGAGGGAAGAAGAAAAAGGAAGGACGAAAGATGAACTTGTAGTTTTATCACTATTGCTTTGCAAGAGAAATAAATAAGTTTGTTCATGACAAAGAAGTTAGATCGAGTCAGTTTTTGCAACAACAAAAAAAATCACTTGTAGATTTATGAATGTTACACTTTTACCACTATGTTGAATCAAAATAAAATTGGTAATAATAAAAAAAATATTTAATCTATTAAAAACTATTTAATAATATTAATAAATTCAGCCAAGTGAGTTAACTTTGAAACATTCATATTCGATTCTTTACTTAGCCTGAATTTAAAATTAAATCATGTGAAAGTTGGTTTGATGTGATCTAGTCAACTTAATTGATTTAAAGAGAACTAAATTGATCGGTAAAAGAAGTGTGAGAACGAAGTTTAGAGGAAAAAAAGGTGAAATTGATAAGACAAAATCTTCCTAACTCAACTTCTTACCTAACATGAGTTTAATTTTATAAATATTAAGAATTATTAAGAATTTATTAAAGAACTATTTTAATTTAAGATTTTCGCCTATCTAGTGAAACCACATTATATAATTTAATTTATAACATTTTCTAAAACATAATACATGATAATATTATTTAGTTTGTAGGTTATATCTAAAAGCTCCTTTTCATTACAAGTAGCTAGTATAGCTCATGTGTGTACTTATATATATTCGATGAAATATGTTCACATGATAATTCATAAATTCCTAATTGAGAGATATATAGAATTTTCATGGTTTCTTCAAAACATTGGTGCGAACATGTCAATTGAGAAAAACAAAGTTCGAGACAAAAATTCACTCAAGTTCTACACCTATATATGGTGTAGTTATTCATTTTGAAATCCATATAAATATATAAAAAAATATATAAATTATGAAATGTAAAAAATTATAAAAAAAATACGTCTGTGGGAAGAACATGGAGTATCTCCAAAAAATTTATCAAAAACTAGTTGGGAAGGATCAAAATATCAAAAGTTGAAAAATTAACAGTTTAAGTTTGATTTATAAAAGCTCAATTGACATGAAAAAAATCAATTTGGGAAGAAACATTAAATATTGGATGTTTAATAACTCAATTGGAATTTTCAAGGTTTAATTGAATTTATTGAGGGCTTAATTTCAAGAAAAATTGGTTTTTGAATTCAATTTGTGCTTTCATTGAAAGGAATTGAAGTCTAGGGATTGGATTGCAATTTTAAAAGGCTAATTTGGTTAAATCAGGGGCTTAATTGCATAAATATACAAGTTTGATAAGTAATTAGAAATTTAATTGGAGAAATTCAAACCAAAAACCAAATCATAAAAAAGGCGCGATACTCAAAGGACTTAAATCGACAAAATCAAAGGCCAAATTCAAGATAAATGAAAGTTTAATAGTTAATTGATGATCAATTTGCATAAATCATTAACATAGAGGCCTTGTTTGATAATTATACATAAAAGATATGGTTTGCATGTATATAGACACCAATGTTGAATATGAATCTAGAGTCGAAGCAACAGGGTGTGTTTGGTATTGTGGTTGCTTCTGTAGTTGTGATTTAAAAAAAAAAACAGTTTCATAAAAATCACTTTTGTTGAGGTTTGTTTAAAAAAATTAAGAGTTTGGTTAAAACTGTGATTGAAATTGAGGTTGAACAAAAAATAGTTTAATGTGTTTAGTTATGCTTTTTATATTAAGGTTTGATTGTGAAATTACTTAAAAGAACATATATATATTATTGCAAAATATTTTAGATTTATAATTATGATTACATAATGAAATGAATAATCCTTGTACATTATATTTTTCTTTTTATATCCCACCAACATGATATTTTTCTCTAGATTGAACCTGTATTGTGCTCGTGTATGCTTCCTAACCTCAACGAGGAGAAAAGAAGGATTATGAAAGCTATCTTATAAGGGAGGCCCACCCTTAGACCTGGAGGGTTGGAGGTGATAGACACCTTGAACAAGTTGCTCACCATTTTTTCTGATGTGAGTGTAATGACACACCCCAACTACTAACGCTACTTATCTATTACTAAGCATATGGTCTTCTAGGTATGAAGAGCCTTTAAAATTTTTTTATTATCTAATATAATGACTAACTTTAGTTACTAAGAATTTGAATTTATTTTGTTACCTATCATTGTTTTAGACTTTCATGATGTGTGCCTATTCGAGAAGTCGATAGGTTGGGTAGAGAAGAGCCATTGAGCAGTATCGCGCTAACATGACTAAGGTGCGAAGACTGAGAAAGCAGAGAGCTGCCCAAGATATAGAGCTGAAAACTCTCAATGCTATCTATTCTCAACTGGAAAAAGAGCTAAAAAGACATAAATTCATCTTGGAATCTAATGAGAAAAAGTTCATGAAGACTTATAACCGGATAGATTTTTTAAAGAAAAAAGTCACTAAGCTTAAGAAATCTAATAATGATTTAAGGGAGGAGCTGAAGACATCCAATGATTAGGCTTATAATTCTCGATTGAGGATAGAAAAATTAAAGAACTCCTCTCCTAAGAATTTTATATTGGTTATAAAGAGTCTGTCTCCTTGATAAAAATCATATGGTACATATTCTTTTTATCTATGTTCAACTTATATTTCTTTAACATTTCCAGGGGAATGTGAGTGGATTTCATTAAGTCCTTTTTTAATAGTCAGGTTTCTGACTTTGAAGGTGTCTTTCCTACCAAAACCGTTATAGCCAAAGATGGAGTCTATCTTGCCTAAAAGCCTGGCATGGAGATGTAGGAGCTTTTATATTTGCCTTAGTGGCTTGTTATTATATAATGAATATTTTAGCTTTATAGCCTTAGAGTTGGCCACGAGGCTTTTGAATTATGTGTTATATTTTCTAAGTACTTTTAATTAGGAGAGATTATTTTCAATTCGGTTTGGTTTTTATAAAAAACAAAGTAACCATATCGAATTTTTTTTTTAAAAAAACCAAAACCGGTTCAAACAGACCGGTTTCGGTTTGGTTCGGTTTTTTCAGAACAAAAACCGGTTCAAACCAGTTTGGCTTGGTTTTGGCTCGGTTTTTTCTGGTTTGGGGTCGGTTCGGTTTTTTCGGTTTCAGGCTTATAAAACTGAACCGGTCGGTTTTTTCAAAATTCTAATCTGTTTTTTTTCATGGTTTGGTTTTTTAGGTTATTTTTTTTCCAGTTTAATCAATTTTTTGATTTTTTTGCTCACCCTTACGTTTAAGTTTTTGATAAACTGAAGTCTTCTCTAGGTAGGTTGTATAAACCGAAATGGATCCAACGCCATATACTTAGAAAAATATATGAGGGATTTCTTTAAGTAGCCAGTATGGGTCTAATACCCATACTTGAAAAATATTTTAAAAAGAAGTTTTGACTTTGTAATTAGCTATCAATATTTCTATTTCTTTCTTAAAGATATAACAGTTCTTTGTGTCATGTCACTTATTATTGTGGAACAACAATACTCCTTAGATGTACGAGTTTTTGGTGGTGATTTCATGGGTGAAGGGTAGTGTATAATTTTTTTACCATGGATGGCTATGAAGACTACGGTAAGGGTAGTGTTTAGTGGAGTGGTATGCATTTCATGGTAGCTAAGGCATTCCCTGATCGACTTTTTTTTTTACTTTTCCTAAATTGTTATCCTTTATTATGAGAGCGATCTAGCTTGGGAGACCTTTCAGATAGATTTTCTTTAGAGAAACAGGGAGGACCATGACGTAATATACTTGCTTTCTCTACACAGCTTATGGTTCTTCATGGCTTGCTTCACTTTCAATAAACTTATGTTTGGTAGAGAACAATTATTGTTTTATAAAGCTCTTCCCTTTGCTCCATGTATTAAGGCTTTAAAAGCTTGCTCAATTAATTCTTCAACCTTGATCATTTTTTCATCAAACCTTTTCAAGTATACTAGCGTAAACTCATCATGTGCCTGAGTGACTCCAAAGAGTTCTGTTGAACTGTTTTTTGCTGGGATACTTGTGTTAAATCATGCCACTAATTTGGTACAAAGGTCATTAAGGCTTGTTAGGGAGCCTAACTCCAAATAGTTGTACCATGCACGCACCGACCCCCTGAAGGTTGTGGGGAAGATCTTGCACATGGCACAGCCATCTTGGATAACTAGTTTCAAGCTGCTCTGCATATTTTATACATGTTCCCTTAGGTTTGTAAGATCACTATAATTATCCAAGGTCATTTTGGTGAAGATATAATCCTTGGGTATATGAGTTTGCAACACTCATCTCGATAAGGAAGAATCCTGAATCTGGTGGGGGTGTAGGCATCCTTTTGCATGTATTCTACTTCAAGCGGCTTTCCACCCTTATGCCTATAGGGTTATAGGAAACTTGAGGTTTTTAACGTAGAACGAAAAGATTTATGGATAGTCTCTTCCTGCGATGGTTAAATAGATGTCTAGAATATTTGTTATATGCATGAGCGTCTTGAAGGCGTGTACGCTTTTTAGAATGGTAGGATGACTCTTTAGGCTGAAAATCCCTCATGATTTCATTATGCCCACATTTCTCTAGGTAATGTAATCATTTGCGAACGCTAGGTACGGTCTACTGTTGTGAATGTTGTAGGGAGGATACAATAACTTGATGAAGTGGTGCCGAGACTTGTTGAGACACGTATTACTTTTTTTTTTCATATATATATATATATATATATATATATATATATATATATATATAATGGATCAGATATCAAATCCCCAACAAAAAAAGATTTGTTGCAAAAATTACACTCTGCATTCATATTTTCTAAATTTGATATGAAATCCGGATTTTGGCAAATCCAAATTGATCCCAAAGATAGATACAAAACTGCTTTTACAGTTCCTTTTGGTCAATACGAATGAAATGTCATGCCTTTTGATTTAAAGAATGCCCCATCTGAATTCCAACGCATCATGAATGACATCTTCAATGCACATTCAAAATTTTGCATTGTTTATATTGACGATGTACTTTTTTTTTCACAATCCATAGATCAACATTTCAAACATTTACATACATTCTTTCATACTACAAAACAAAATAGTTTAGTTGTTTCTAAAACAAAAATTTCTCTTTTCCAAACCCATATCCGTTTTCTAGGCCATTATATATATGAAAGATAAATAATTTTAAAATAATAATAAAAAATGTGCATGTAATAGTAAAGAAAACATTTTAATATAAAATAAACAACTAATACAATTACAATTCCAAACAATACTAAAATGCTTAGACTTTTCCATATAGCCATCCACAATATTCACATTTTTTTAAAAAAAAATTGTCATCAATTTTCTCTCTCTCAATTATAGCCTTTCATGCTCAATTTAATGGTGAATTTATTAAGTTTAGAAAAACATAAAAAAAAATACCATAATATAAAACAATGAGAAAAATCATGGCAATCTAAAATTAAAGGGAAAAATTATTTTTCACTCCTAAAACTTTTCCTTTCCTCCATGGTAAGAAATTTTAATTTTAGACCAAAAATTTATTTTCTTTACATTTTATTTCATGAGTTATAGAAATGAGAGAAGAATTATTTAAAAAACAAGAAGAGAAAGCCATTAGTTTCTCTACTTTTGAAAAACAAAACCTGTCGTTCATGTTGTTAATGAATTCCATTTGATAAGGAGATTTTAATTGTGTTTTTTTTTTAACTTTCATCTTGTCTTGAAAAATATATCGAGGTTGAGAGAGAAAAATCTTTCTAAGTTTGATTTTGTATTTCTAAAATTTTTTGGGGTTTTTTAGGTTGATAAACCTATAGTTATCAAAAACATGACTATGAACTCAGCTTTCATGTTCTCGCTTGTTCCACCATTAACATCCCTAACAAACGGTGCAGCCAGCACACAAACTACTAAAGGTGATATGGAGTTGAGAAGGAGATAGGCTCCTGCTCTTTTATCAGGAGAAAAGAACAAGGCATCAACAAGTACTGTGTAGATTTTAGCACTTAATCCTTGATAGCTAGTGGTTAATCCTACAGAAACTTGGCGATCAAAAAAGGAAGTTTTGGATGATAACAACATAACAAACAGTGTTGATCCAACAAATACTATTTCCTGCCAAAACAGTGAGCAGGAAAAATATGGGCATAAGAAAGAGAAGAAATTTGGTGTGTTATGAAGAGATATTGCAAACCATAACCAACAAAACCAAGAGTCGAACCAATCAAGAGAACTATGTCAAAGAACCATCTCAACCCAAAAGCTTAAGCTTTTTATGTGAGGTCTTAGGATATGATTTATATTATTCTCTAACACACCCCTTCAAGTGAAAGCCCTTTGGACTTGAAACTTGCACAGGTCCACATTACCTTTGTGCTTATTTTTTTATCAAATAAATGAGGATGGTGAGATTCGAACTCGAGACCACTTGGTCATCAAGGCTCTGATACCATGTCAAAAAACCATCTCAACCCAAAAGTTTAAGCTTTTTAGATAAGGTCCCAAGATATGATTTATATTATTCTCTAACAAACTAGCCATAGTGGAAGGTATAAAGCAGCCATGCCAGACAAGAAACCAAATAGTTTCCCAGCATCCGAGGCAAACGAAAGGTTGTTTAGCTCAGCTTGAGACATAGAGAGGAGTTCTTTGAGCTGTGGGGAGTAAGCTGGAAAGGTCGTG
>Ga0325402_1002731_pt1 | contig 15612 bp, 6 predicted proteins | sample PopdelMetagenome_22_FD_207212 | JGI IMG/M metagenome (GOLD analysis project Ga0325402, IMG submission 207212) | Populus deltoides microbial communities from Bellville, Georgia, United States - Xylem-PdKOR-R3 | ecosystem: Host-associated > Plants > Phyllosphere > Stem > Wood/Secondary xylem... | reverse complement strand
GTTTGACTAATAATTGAAAGTGATGCCATGTGTGTGTATATGTATATATAATTGCTAAAGGTCATTTATAGAAATTAATTTCTTAGGTTCATTGTTGAATTTGAATTTATAGTAAAAAACTAGGGAATGAAAGAAGAATTCTTGAAATGGTAAAACATTTAATACAAAACATATAAGTTTATAAAAAAAAATTAATTGATTCAATTAGAAAATAAATTGCTTATGATATTTATTTTTAGTAATCAATCTAAAAAAAAATGAAGAAACAAAGGCATGATCATTACAAAAATACTCAATCAGGTTTGGATTTGATATATGAATTTAAGGATTTACATTAAATATGATATACTCGAGGTAAAGATACATCCTTATATCTCATCTATGAAAAAACTACGTTACACGTGGAGGTATTATGGTTTATTACCAGCGTATTCCAATATTCAGATAAAGCTTAGATAAATATAGAACAAACAAGCATAAATCAAGCCAACCATTAACATAGAAAAGTGCCTCATTAAGATTTGAGTACATTCGAGTCTAGATTTAATAGACTGGCTTATCTACCCTTACTTACCAAAACTTTAAAACAAATCATATAATTTTTTTTAAAATTTTATTTAACTCGATTAGGGTATGAATGAATCATAATACTTTTAAGTAATTAATCTAAAAAATCAAATGTTTAATCATCATGAGGATACTTATTTGGGCTTGATTTTTATACATGAATTTAAGGATAAATTGGCTATGATACTCAAGGTAAAGATGTATCTCTAGATTCAATCCATGATAAAATTATGTGGCACTTGGGGTATTATAGTCTATTACTAGCCTACTCCAATATTTAGATTGAGCCTAGATAAATACAGAACAAACAAGTATAGGTTGAGCCAACCATCGACATTATTGAAGAAAAATGTCCCACCAAGATTTGAGTACATCCGAGTCTAGATCTAACAAACTAACCTACCTACCTTCACCTATAAAAAATTTAATACAAAACTTATAACTTTTAAATTTTTTAATTAATTTAATTAGGGTATAAATTGATCGCGATAAATTCAGTAATTTATCTAAAAAATCAAAAGTATAATCATTATGGAGATACTCATCTAGGTTTGATTTTTATATATGAATTTAAGGATTTACATTAGGTATAATATACTTAAGGTAAAGATGTATCCCTAGATCCAATTTATGACAGAATTGTTTGAATTGTGGGGGTATTATAGTCTATTACCAACTTATTCCAATATTCAAATAGAGTTTAGATGAATACAGAACAAACAAGTATAGACAAGGCCAACCATTAACATTATTAATTAAAAGTGCCTCATTAAGATTTGAGTTTGGATCCAGTAGATTGACCTACCTACTAATACCTACCAAAATTTTAAAACGAAACATGTAACTTTTCAATTTTAATAAGTAATATTGATTTACTTATTAAACAAACATTCAAATTAAATGTGTATTTGATAATGTGGTGCAAAATATTTTTTAATTGAAAGTGGATCGAAATAATTTTTTTTTAATTTTTAACATCAGCATATAAAAACCATAAAATTTTAAATGCATTGATTTGATGTCTTTTAGACAAAAAAAGTTTTTGAAAAAAAAAGGTTACTATAATGCCAAACATAAACTTCTTATGTTATCTAAATGTCTTCATTGATTTCTCTAATCATGTTATTATGAAAAGTGGAAGAACACTAAGCAAATGAAAACATAACACAAATGTCAACTTTTTTTTTTTATCTTTACAATGAGAAGCAAAAAGGCCATGAGATGATGGCTTGATAAATACTTAATTATGGTCTTTGACAAGATATTGGATAACGAGATTTGATAGACCAATTGTGTGTTTTTTTTTAAAGGTTTAATTTTATCATGTTTTATATTAGGAAATGAGTCTGATCAATTATATTTTTTAGGACAAGATGAATATTTAATTCATTAAATAACCTTAAGTGGTCCCTAAAGTTTTCTCCTTTATTCATTTTAATACTCCTATTAGAATTTTGGCACCAACTAATTAGATTTGTTGTTTTTTAGTCATTTTACCCTTTTACGGATGTTCATATGGTTATACATGGTAGTCATTCAACGGTCATGGGTTATATAAAGCATAGTTACATGACCTGACTTAGTTGACAAGTCAATTCGGTGATTTATTGATTCGGAGCCAAGCTTGAGCTGGGTTTCTTATGGAATAATATCTCTTTTTTTAATTAAAATGATGTCATTTTATTTTAAAAAACTAAAAAAAAAAATTCTGGTAAAAAATTAGATTGGCTCATTGATCCGTGAATTGACCTAGCTAAACTGAAATGAAAAATTAAATACTAAGATATTTATTTGAGAATGTGATAATCTCATAAAAAACAAAACCAAACAAAGTTATTAAACCCTATGAAATCCATGACCATGGTCATGGGTTTGACGGGTTAAACTAGAAAAATCAGGTTAATTCAATATGTTGTCGTCTTAATATTAAAAAAAAAAGATGTCATTTTGTTTTTTTTAAGCCATACCAAATTTTTACTGGTCATTCAAGTAGCTTTTAGACCCTGCAAGTTGATCAGGTCACGTTGGAACAACCCCCACATGAACTAACATGAAACTCAGGCTAGGCAAGAAATTGAATCTAGTGGTTTAAAGGTTGACTTGATGGACAAAATTTAATAACAATGTCAAACAATTTATTATTGCTTGATTTTTTTTTATATATTCAAAAACTTTTTAATTCAATTAGCAATATATCGCGATACAATAAATTAATGCCTCACAAAAAAACTTGAATAGGTAAGTTTTTTTTTTTTACAAATTCAAACAACACACAAAAGATGTGGATGCAAAGTTTTGTAGTTAAACCTTCAGTTCATGAAATATTAGCTTTGAATAAAATACATGGCACCTAACTTGATACAAGACTAAACATATCAATAACTAACAAAACTTTTTCTTGGCAAGTTAGTAGCATAAGCTAGATTTTGGGTGTTAAACTTGGTCGTACGAATTGATTTAGAAAATCTATAATCTAAGCTAGATTTTAATTTAAATTGGAAAACACAATAACTAGGTTAAATCCGACTAACTCATAGATTAGGTTGACTTAGCCAAATTTAGTTAAGTCAACACTAATATTTTTTGTAAAAGAATGAAACGACATTGTTTTAATAAAGAATGATTAATCCAAGTTGATTTGATGAATCCAAACTTTTTCAAAGTTAGTCTCGATAATTGCAATTTTCTCAATTATAATAATATAATAAAAAATTAATTATGCAGTTGATAATCATTTGATCTATTGATGAATTAAGAAAACATCATTCAATGGCGGTGTCATGTAATCTAAGACCCGTGGATCTAATTTATTATATCCAAGTTTAGTGATGCTTAATAAACCCATTGAAATTAAAGATTGATCATTAATTTACATCCAGTCTAACTTAATCTCTATTTTACAAAATTAGCAAATAAAATTATATAATTGAGAAAAATATGTTTAGTTTATAAATATACAATATAATTACTATACAGTGACTTATAATCATAACAAAAAGACTAGCATGCTTACTAAACAAATATATAATATTGTATAAATGATCAAATCACAATCATAACATTTATACTCAGGTGTAAGATTAAACAAAACTAAAAGAATATTTACTTGTTAAAGCAATTTAAAATTAATTAAGTTTTGTTATTGTTAATGATCAATTATTTGTCATAAGGTTTTATTCTTCCTTACTATGTGCAATAAGATTTTCTTCAATAAGTCTCTTATGATTTAACAACATCACCTTATATAGGTGTACTTGTAAACAAAATCAACAAACTAAGAAAATAATACTAAATTAACCCTCTATAAGGGTTAAACCTAAGCTTTAGATTAAGAAAAACTTTGATAGGAAATGAATGTTTAAAACAAAAAAACCAATGTTAGAAAATAAGATGAAGAAGAGTATCAAATTCTGTCAAAACAATGCAGAATTAACCAACTTTAAATACTCTTCTTCAACCCATTTGTATAAAGAGTTTTAAGAGATAAAAGTTGATGGATTTACCTTACTAACAACTTTAATTACCCATAGTAAACCAGAATTAAACCTGGATATTTTTTTATTTAAATCAGATGACTTTTGAGTTGGAAAATTTGTTTAGGTGGTATTGAAAAAGTTTTGAAAAAAATAATTAGATTCTTCCTTCTATGGATTGGACAAATCAATGAGTAAAAAAAAATCTTCATAGACTAGGTCCAAGTTCAAATCCCAATTGTAAAAAACAATCTTTTATAACCCAAAATATTATTTTACAATAAACCTAGACTTATACCTAAGCCCAAGCACAAGCCGTGCGTGTGCGAGTTTAAGACCAAAGTTCATTTTGCTTAGTTATTCTCTCCTTTAAAAGCCTGAGTGCATTTTGGGCTCAATTTTAATTTCTCAACTGTTCACTTTATAAATATAATTTTTTTCTTCTACGTGAGACAATATTTTTAGAGAGTTTCGGGTTTCACCAAAACATACCAACCTAGATTTTTCTAAAATAATTTATCATTTACCCATAATTTATTTAAGTTACATTATTGTTTCATGTTAAAGAACTTATATTGGATATTAAACTTTAATAAAGTTTTAACCCAAAAAATAAATGGATTTCATTTTTATTTTGACCTCAATTGTGTCCATTAATCATATTCTTAAACAAATTTTCCAACAATCTTGTACTTTAATATGGACTAGTTGATCTTACTAAACTCATTGTTTTTCTTTGATTATGTTTGATATTGTGATTGAGATTGTATTTTATTTAATCCACATGTTTAATTATGTTTGATTAAATATTATCTATCATAAATTTACATGAGTTTATTAAAAATTCATTTTTAAATTTTAATTAAAAAACTATAACTTATTATTTTTATTTTTTTTAAAAAATTGCAATCTTAATTTTTATAAGGTATTTGAGAGTGTGATATAAATTATTTTTTAAAATGTATTTTTTTTGAAAATATGTCAAAATAGTATTTTTTAAAATTTTTAAAAAATTAATTTTAATATCAGCATATCAAAATAAATAAAAAAATATAAAAAAATAATTTTTTTTAAAATTTAAAATTTTGAAAATGCTATTTCAAATACAATTCCAAACTAAATCTACCTGAACTTTCCTAACCCCTCATTAAACTAATCAAAATTTCCTTGTCATGTCGTCCTTTCTTCTTGGCAAAACACGTGCCATCAAGCAACTTATAGTACAAAAAATCCAACGTCTAATCTTTCTGTTTGACACAAACACCTGAGAAGAAAAACGAAAGAAAAATCATTACATGTACACAAACAACACATCATGCAATAACACAAACAACATTCAGATACAGAACAAAACCTAAGAGAGACAAGCTTCAGATCCTTGTTGGATTCCCATTTCTGTTCCTTAACAACAACAACCTCCATTTCCAAATCCCTGTTTCTGTCTCTGTCCGTCCCTCTTGAAAAAAAGAAAAAAGAAAAGAAAAGAAACTGAATATTCTTCCTATTTCTATCTGTATATCTCTCTAGCTATCAAAGTATGTTGATTGAAAGCAAATTTTCAATCTTTCTATGATACAAAGGCAGAGAGAGACAAAGTGTGAATTGGTAGACAAGAATAACAGTTACCCACGAAAAAGGGTTTCTTAAAAACCCAGCAAAATTAATGCTTTCTCTGGTTCCTCAACAGACACTGCTCTGTTTTGTGCAATCGTTTATCGGGGTTTCTTGAGCTTATTCGAGGAAATTTTTCTTCTTGGTGCAATGTGGGTTCAATTTTGTAGGTGATTCCATTGGATCTTCAAAGGAAAGAGGAAAGGAAATAAATAAATGGCTTTGTTTAGGAAGTTCTTCTTTAGAAAACCACCTGATGGGCTTTTGGAGATCTCTGAAAGGGTTTACGGTATGCTTTAAATTTGAACAATTTGGCAAACTTTATGGTTAAAGGTTGATGGGTTTTGGTTCTTTTGTGTTTTGAATTACTTGCATTGATGTTGGTAGGCAATTGGTCTTAAAAGTCCGTATCTTTTGAGATACTATTGTGGGTAATGTAGATGTTATGTTTGTACTGATTTTAAGTTTTTTGAATTACCTGCGTTGGGGTTGTGGATAATTGGTTTTGAAGTCTCTATCTTTAACTTCAGGTTTGAAGAAGATTCATGGGTTTTATTTACTTGTATTGATGCTAATAGCTAACTGGTTTTAGAGCCTCCATCTTTTAATATACTATTCTGGATAATGCAGATGTTGTGATATGTAAATAGCAACTATTTGCTTACTGTAGGGCTCAAGATTATCGGTTTTCTTTTGTTTCATATATCATCTATTTGTCATTACGTCTAGTGTTTTATAATACTTGCATTGGTGTTGATGGTTAATTTGGTTTTAAAGTTTCTATCTTTGGAAATACTGTTGTGGATAATGCTGATGTTATGCTTTTATCTTTGTAAATATTAATGATGGTTCGTGTTGTTTGGTTTCAGTCTTTGATTGCTGCTATTGTACGGACACTTTTGAAGATGAAGAATATAAAGTGTACATTGGAGGCATAGTGGGCAAACTTCATAACCATTTGCCTGATGCTTCATTTATGGTGTTTAATTTCCGAGAGGGCGATAACCAAAGCCAGATTTCTAGCGTATTGTCCGAATTTGACATGACTGTGATGGACTATCCCCGACACTATGAAAGTTGCCCCATACTCTCAATGGAGATGATTCATCACTTCTTACGGTCGAGTGAAAGCTGGCTGTCACTTGGGCAACAAAATGTGGTCTTGATGCATTGCGAACGAGGTGGGTGGCCAGTTCTGGCTTTCATGCTTGCTGCCTTATTGCTATATGGGAAGCAGTTCACTGGTGAGCAGAGAACTCTAGACATGATTTATAAGCAAGGGCCTCGAGAGCTTTTACAGCTGATGTCCCCTATTAATCCATTACCTTCGCAATTGAGGTACTTACAGTATGTATCAAGGAGGAACGTGGGAACACAATGGCCTCCTCTGGATAGAGCACTTACATTGGATTGCATTATTCTTAGATTAGTTCCTGGTATGGATACAGAGGGGGGTTGCAGGCCGATATTTAGGATATATGGACAAGACCCTTTTATGGCTGCAGATAGGAATCCTAAAGTTCTGTTCTCAACACCAAAAAGGAGCAGATTTGTCCGGCATTTCAAGCAGGTAGCTCAAGTTTCTTCAATTTGTACAATTTCTATCAATTTTTATTTGAAAAGTTAATTGTATTTTTTCTCCAGAACAGAATCTTATCATTGTTTATGGTGTTCTACATTACTTAAATAAGATGGCCTTTACAGGATCTGTCTTACTACTAGGAGCAGTAATAAAACAGTTGAATTTCTTTGCAAGAGCAGTGTCTGTGTACATATTTTTTCCCATCTGATTGACCTTTTCAGTTGGCTACTTTCATGTTTTTTTTTTTTTTCTATTTATGATGGTTATTAGCAAAGAGTTGTTATCTTTAACACTCATGTTATATCTGCCGATGCACATGAAGTAATTCTAAAAGCTTAAGGTGCTGGGTCGTCCATGCTATTCTTTTCAACTTTTCTGAAATAAGCATCTGTTATGTTAAGGTGACTATTATGGTTTTCTGTGATCAAAACAATATTATGCCTGAGATAGTATTTTCATCTATAAAATCGCTTATGTTTACAGCTGGTGGTTTTCTTCCCCTTATCTTTAGAGATTTGTTCATAGTACACATACTGATATGAACTCACACACACATTGCATACAAAATTATGCTTTCTGTTTGCACCATAGTCTATTGATAATCATAAATTTATATGTAATCATCTCTATTATTAGGTAAACTTGTTCCATTCTCATCCTGTCTCTGAAAACTGCATTTATACTTTTTGTAAATTTTGCTGTGCATGCTTTCAAATTCTTCATTTATTTTGGCAGGCAGAATGTGAATTGGTTAAAATAGACATCCATTGTCATATACAAGGTGATATTGTCATGGAGTGTATTTCCTTGGACAGTGATCACGAAAGGGAACAGATGATGTTTCGGGTCATGTTCAACACAGCCTTTATAAGATCAAATATCTTGATGTTTAATCGTGATGAAATTGACACGTTATGGAATGCAAAGGATCAATTTCCCAAGGACTTCAGAGCAGAGGTATCTAGTTATCTTTCATTTCTTGAAATTTACTATGACTAGAGATAATTAATGTTTTGGGTCTGGATGAAGGTTCTTTTCTCAGAGATGGATTCTGCTACTTCAATTGCTGCAATTGATTTGCCTGGTTTAGAAGAGAAAGATGGCCTACCTATGGAAGCGTTTGCAAGAGTGCATGAGATTTTCAGCAACGTGGACTGGCCAGATACAAAAACTGATGTAGCACAAAATGTGCACCAGCATATCATAGCACCCCAAGAAAATTTGGACAGTTCTCCCCAGAGGGCAGAAATAGGCAGTGTATTGATGGAATCAACCCTTGTTAAAGTTCAAGAGAAATTGAAACTAAAAGAATCAGAAAACAAGACTCCAAGTCCCACTTCCATTACCCCGATGAAACAATCTATCCTCTCTTTTGAACCATTTTCAGATACAAATTCAGTAAGAGAGGAGGCTGAACCTCAAGAACTAAAGGTTGCCCTCCACTCTGTGCCCTCTATAAAATCATCTCCTGATGAAAATTCAGCAGGGGAGAAGGTAGAACCCCAAGAACTGAAGGTTGCCCTCCAATTTACGCCCTCTATTAAGCCATCTTCAGATGAAAATTCAACTCAAAAGAAGGTTGAACCACAAGAGCTCCAGGTTGCTCTCCAACTGTCAGCTCAATCTAAGCTCATATCACAGCGAGTACCTCAGAGATCGCACTCTTCTCCAGTTTCCTATAGCAATTCCTTGCAGGCCTCACCTGTGCCTATGTCAAGATACCATGGTGCACCCTCTAACCTTGGCATCACTGCTTTGTTGTATGATCATGCTGCATCTAAAGGCGAAGAAGTCGTTTGTCCAGTGACATTATCTCTACCTTCCTCTGCTATATCATCTCCAGTCACAGGTGTACTTCAAATTGCACCACTCAGTAATGTGTCTTCTCTGAGGACACCACCACTTCCTACCCCATTGCAATCTTCAATTGGATCTCCTAAAACTACAGAAAAGCCTTCTCCGACATGTCCTATTCCTCCTACTCCTCAACCCATTTCAATTTCTTCTTCCGTCACAGAATTATCCAAACCTGCACAACTCAATCAGGTGTCTACTCCGGGGACACCACCATGCCCTCCTAACTCATTGCAATCATCAATTGAAACACCTCAAACTATCAAAAATTCTTTTGTTTCTTGTTCTATTCCTGCTCAATCTTTTTCCAAAGAAACAGATTCTTTACTCAGTCAACATCCTCAGGCAACATCTGGCAGTATTTACTCACCGTTGGTTCCTTCTCCTCTTCACTCTTCTCTTTCTGCCTCTTCGTCTCCTGTTATCAAGAGTTCATCTTCAGCTCCCCCAGCCCCTCCTCCACCCCCTTCTCTTTTAGGAGCACTTCCATCTTCTGCTGACAGGAACTCGTATCCAGCTCCCCCTCCTCTACCCCCGGGAATGGCCTCTATGGTTGCTAGCTCAGTTACTTCGCAGTCTGTGAAGAACTTGGCTGTTGTGCCCAGACCACCACCACCACCTTCTCCTCCCCTACTTGCTGGATCTGCTTTGGTCCCCACTAGTGCTCCTTCAGTGCCACCGCCGCCACCACCTCCTCCTCTACATTCTGGATCTGCCTTGGGCCCCAGTACTGCTCCTTCAGTGCCACCACCACCACCTCCTCTGCATTCTGGATCTGCCTTGGGTCTCACTAGTGCTCCTTCAGTGCCACCACCACCACCTCCTCCTCATAGCTCTGCTGTTTCTTCATATAACAATGCCGCACATATTCCTCCTGTGCCACCTCCTCCTGCTCCTTTGGCCAACGGGTTGTCAAGAGCTAGCAGTGTCTCCTCACTATCACATGCTGGAGTTAGTAATGGAAATGTACCTTCAGTTCCTGGACCACCTTCTGGTGCTCCATTTAGTGCAAAGGGGCGGGGCATGTTTCGTATAAATTCAAAAAATCAACCCAGAAAAGCCAACCTGAAACCTTATCACTGGTTAAAATTAACTAGGGCCGTGTCAGGCAGTTTATGGGCTGAGGCGCAAAAAGCTGATGAAGCTTCCAAGTATACACCATTTGTTTTATTGTTCTCTTCAAAATGGCCTTCTTCTATTATCTCTATGTTGTCACTTACTATACCTTATCAAATTTGTCTGTACTAGGGCTCCAGAGTTTGACATGTCAGAACTTGAGACTCTTTTCTCAGCAGCTGCTCCAAATTCTGATCGTGGGAGCACAGCAGGGAAATCAAATCGGCGCACCGTGGGACATAAATCTGATAAAATCCAGCTGGTAATCAGTTTGCATTCATGGGAGTGGAGCCTATACTTAATTTTATCGATTGCATGACTTAGATTTATTAATGCCAAGTTCAATTCACTACTTGGGGCATCCCAACTAGCCTACCCATTTTAACTCTACTTAGTATTCACTAACAAGCATCTCAAGTGCCATTGTGTTTAGTTTTACCAATACTTGCACATAATTATATGTTCCTTAAACAACGAAGTCAGGTCTAGGTGGGTTGCCTTTCTGGTGTAGCCATGTAGGGTTAGGGTAGGGTTTCTTCAGTTGATTGAATTTGGTCATCTTCAATTTAGGTTAGGCAATTGGTTTTGCGATATTATACCAAACAGAATTGCTCACCTGATGTTGGTAGTCGAAATTTTATCTGTTTAATATTGTTTTAAAGAAAGAGAGATTAATATGAAATTTGTACCCAACAATTCATTTGGTTGAAAGATCACTCTTATTTGGTTTTTATTTGCAAATTACAGAACTGTATTATTGCAAGCTCTCATGTTCAGTGCTTGGGCATGCATTTTTGCAGTGTATCCTGTATTCTGGATAGTGGTAGATAACTAGCAAAACATCTCATTTGAATTTGTTTCTTCACGAGGTGTTTACTGGTTCTGCAGATTGAACTTAGACGGGCATATAATTGTGAAATCATGCTTTCAAAGGTTAAAATTCCTCTGCCAGATCTGATGGTAAGATGAACCTTGTTGCACTTGTCTGAGCTAATTTTTTCGTAAAACAATGTGTTAAAATTAGGTTGTACAAAATTTGTATTACGGACTGCAGTTTCAAAGGTGAGGAGATTTTCATAATTATTTTGTGTTCAAAGCTTCTGTACCTATCCATAAATGTGAGAATGTTTGTCATAGTGATTTCATGGTGGTGATTGAAAACTTAAAGTTTTCTTGTTGTTCCATGTACCTTGCATTCCTACGTGATTCATTTGAATGTTAAACATATACCAGCCTTCATGCTGCGGTCAATAATTCTTCTGGAATCTACTAAATGATGACGTGTAATTGGTTTTGAATTTGAGAAAACATGCATACCCTGATACCTGACCCTTTTTAATGCAAATGAACAAAGACATACTTTTCCTGCTGAAGTTTGCTATGCATGCTTGCATTCATTTCAGAGACTTTAACTGCTCAAATGTTTTTGGTCGGTTCTCTTACATCCTTGCTTCTCTAACTGTCTTGCAGAGTTCGGTTCTTGCTTTGGATGATACAGCATTGGATGTTGATCAGGTTGATAACCTTATTAAGTTTTGTCCAACAAAAGAAGAGATGGAATTACTCAAGGTATTACAAATTCTTTTGCTGCTTTTTTACCTTTTCTGTTCATAAATCCTCTACCACTTCATGCCATGTTGAGAGCTGTCACCACCAATTATTTATTTTTCTATTTGTTCATAATTTAAAACATGGATCAGCTAATGCAGTCCCTCATGTTCATTGAGTTAAAACCAGAATTTCTTACATTCAGGGTTATAATGGAGATAAAGAGAACTTGGGAAAATGTGAACAGGTGAGTGAAGTATTTATTTTTCAGATTAACTTTCTTGTTCTTATTATTGTATTTTCTATCTTGTTATAGTTCATGCCCTTGTTACAAATGAAATGCAAAAGGTTGGCTTGTTTTGCTCTTTACTCCTTTTTAATTGATTAATCAACCATTAGACAATGAATAATGCTTATTGACATTTGTGAACCTCTGGTTCCTACTTCTGTAGCATATCATTGGAAACAAATCATGTAAATGAGCTGCAATGTGGTTTGAGAATGTCAACTCCATACATGTTTTGGCCTTGTATTCTAATTCAACACCTTTTGCATTTTTCATGATAGTTTTTCTTAGAAATGATGAAAGTGCCACGTGCAGAGTCAAAGCTAAGAGTTTTTTCGTTTAAGATACAATTCCAATCCCAGGTTATTGGCCAATCTCTTTGATTATGTTGATTCTATGATGTTTTCATCGTTGTTTGTTGTTTTTTTTGGCAATAGAGGTCCCTATGGTTCAATGATTCAGTCACATTGAAACCTGCGGTTTCAAAAGGACTATTGGATTCTTGAAATGACAAAGTTAGTCCCTCCCTCCAAGTTCATTAGAAATATCTGCTAATGTCAAATTATTAGCTTAAGGGCACATGGCACTCACCGATTGGCTGAGATTTTGGTCAAGTTTGATCATTGACCAAACTTGGCTACAGATTGTAACTTAATGGAAATTGGTTATGGAATTGGATGGAGAGACTAACTCTGTCTGAAATTCAAATCTCAAGACTCAATTGCCCTTTTTTGAACCATGGGGTTCGATGTGACTGCAGCAGTGAAGCATAGGGACCCCTGCTGCAGTAAAACCATTGTTTGCAAATATTTAGCCCTTGTCTCACACCTATTTCAGGTTTCTGATCTCAGAGGTAATTTGAATATTGTAAATTCGGCTTCTGAAGAGGCAAGTCGGATCTTTTTACTTCTCTAGTTTCTTCCAGCAATGTTAGTTTTCTGAAGATTTTCAACTCTAATAGCATTTCCTATCATGTATTTTATCAGATCAGGAGCTCAGCAAAGTTGAAAAGGATCATGCAAACAATTCTTTCTCTTGGTAATGCTCTCAACTTTGGTACTGCAAGGGGTAAGTTGCAACTCCATTGGTTAGCATCCTGTTGTTATAACACTTTAGAGAATATGAAATTAGGCATAACAGTAATGCACATCACTCTAGAGAATATGGAATTAGGCATAACAGTGTTGCACATTAGTTTGTGCCCATGTTAGAAAAGTCTTAACAGACAGCTTGTTCGAGAGAGCCATTAATCTAATCTATAGGACCTTTTTTTTGCAAAATCATTATACTGATGACTCTTTTTTTTTTGTCTGGTTTTTATGTCTCTTCTTGAAATCCCAATTTTTTGTTTTAAATAAGATGCTGAATTCTTTGTAAATCCAGAACCTCCTCCTGTATAATCTCAAGTCTTTGATTGTAAGATCCAAACATTTACTGTAGGATTCTGTACCAGACATTGTTGCCCAGAAAGTGATTAAAGCTAAAGAAGTAACAAGATAGAAAACTATACCTCACACCTTGATACAATCTAATTTTGTAATTACACTGAGGTTGGAATGTTATACTTGAACCTGGACTTGCAAGATCATGTGGTTGAGCATGCACCATACATATATGGTCAACCAAAGCCCTTCTTTCTCCCACCTTATTAATGGGACCTACAATATGCAGAATATTTTCTCTGAAATTGAAGATCTTATTTGATGAGATTAATTCCAGGAGTTTTGGAGTTAATCTCTCTGCCTGTCTTATTCTTTTGTGCTTCTCTTGTATCCTCTTGATGTGCTTGCATCAGATCTGGATTGTTCTTTCAGTAAATTCAAAATTTCATTGCTTTAGGTTCTGCAGTTGGATTTCGAATGGACAGTCTCCTCAAACTCACTGATACACGAGCTCGAAACAACAAGATGACTCTCATGCATTATCTTTGTAAGGTAGAATATTTTCCTTTAAATTGAATTGCAGCTTAAATCATGAATTTATGATTTGTTTGGTTACCATCAGTATATGTGAGTTAATTTTAGACAATGAAGACCATTGAATTGTCCAAGAGGCTGTTTCAAGACCAAGGGCAATTGATTTCTGCATCAATTAAACAAGACCTACTCCCCCACCTTAACCCTCCCTTGGTCTATTAGCTAAAAATTCCTCCCCCCTCCATTCCTTTTAGTTGTTTGAGATAACATCTAGAGGGCGGGAAAGAGGAAAATTGATGTAGTTGCACTGTCTATGAATGTTTAAGAGTGATTTTTGTACTGTCCTTGCTCCTAAAGCTGAATCAAGTCACTGGTGCTGAACAGATGAGAAAAGGTGTACTTGGATTTTGGAGAGCTAATAAATGAAAAGTTTTTTGTGTTACATCCTTTGATTTGCCTTTTATGTGGCTGTAAGGTTCTAGTGACTGAAAGAACATATATCCAGAAATATAATTGACTCAGCTGTTTCGTTAAATTGATCGGATGGCAATTGATACCTACACTAAAACCTGTCTTGCTGAGGCTGGGCTAGCTGAAAATGCATTTAATGACGCTGAGTGTTGAAATCTAATCATCACAGAGTGCGGGAATCTGTTTTTTTTTTTTTTTACTGAGAAATATATTTGCAATTGTTAACTTTTTTGCAGAATATTCATATATTTTGTACACATTGAACATTAGAAGATACTGAAGAAATGGAAAACAAAACTTCTGATAAAACTATTTATTTGGGTTTGGTGTTGAATCTTTTTGCATGAATCAATTGGTAGCCATAGAAATCTTAGCTTCTTCATCCCACCACAGATATTTATCTTTCACTTTTCTTTTCTTGCTGGCTTCTGAGTTGTAGGTACTTGCTGAAAAGCTTGCAGAACTGCTAGATTTTCCAAAGGATCTTGTGAGTTTGGAGGCTGCAACAAAAGTAATCTTCCTCCTCCTTCCTTTCCTTTTTTTTTTTTTTTGGAAATTCAGTTTCCTTTACTTTGTTTGCTTGCTAAGTTATAAATTCAATTTTGTGCAGATACAATTGAAATATTTGGCAGAGGAAATGCAAGCCGTTAGTAAAGGACTTGAGAAAGTTATGCAGGAATTGAGTGCTGCCGAGAATGATGGTTTGGTCTCAGAAAATTTTTGCAAGGCAAGTCCTTCCAGCTACTCTGTTCATTGTGTATAAAGGTTTCTCAGGATTTGCTGCAGGAATTACCTGCAATTAATGGAATTACTCGCCATTGGCATGCATGCAGGCACACATGCACACACCTGTATAATATCCTTTATTGTGGCAGATTGTAATAATTAATATATCTTTCCTTTTCCTTGGAAATGTTCAGATTCTTAAGGAATTCCTTGCTTTTGCTGAAAGTGAAGTGAGGTCTTTGGCTTGCCTTTATTCCTGCGTGGTATGTATATGGAATTTTGTTTTGACCAGCTGCTTTTGGACAGTAATTCTGTACTCGAACTTGAACACTCAATACCAGAGGTTTTTGTTTTCTGAATCTGAATGTTTTAGGGTAGAAATGCGGATGCACTGGCTCTTTATTTTGGGGAAGATCCGGCACGTTGCACATTTGAGCAAGGTATTGTCCAGTATGTACCAAC
>Ga0325402_1002730_pt1 | contig 15615 bp, 9 predicted proteins | sample PopdelMetagenome_22_FD_207212 | JGI IMG/M metagenome (GOLD analysis project Ga0325402, IMG submission 207212) | Populus deltoides microbial communities from Bellville, Georgia, United States - Xylem-PdKOR-R3 | ecosystem: Host-associated > Plants > Phyllosphere > Stem > Wood/Secondary xylem... | reverse complement strand
CATGGAATCGAACAATACAATTTCCATTTATACATGTTTTGACCTGCCTTGCTCATAAAAAAATGAGAAGCTAACATTAAAGTCTAGAAGGGGCTGTAAAAGAAAGCTCAATCAGCTATAATCTTTTCAGCATATTATTTACAAAAAGTCATGCTTTTGTTTTCAGCTCCATTCTTGACTGCACCTTTTCAGGAGGGATATTTCCATTCTGTAAGACATTCAAAAAATGTTTCCATCAATGAAACCATACACGGAGCAAGGAAACCGAGCAATATGAACATAAATGCAAATGTTTAAAATAATTGGAAAAAAAATAAGCAAAAAGAGAGAATTCCACATTGAATAAACCAGAGTTCACATACCATAACGAAAGGATGGAGTTAATGGCTCAACAATTATCAAGTACATTTGTAGGAAACGAAAAGCTATGAAATCTGATCATACAAGCCACTATTACCGAAATCTTCAGCACAAACTGTGATATCTATTGATGGTTTTTACTAGAAAAGGAGCGTATGAAAAGCATACTAATGAGAAGGCTAGAAACCTCGGCACTGTCAGTTACGTGAAAGCATTCCTGTACAACATGCTCATCTGATCACCCTGGTCTTGGTCATTAGACACAAAGCAATGGTGGATAAGGTAAAGAGAGCTTACAATTCTAAAGTTACTAATGATCTGAGGGCGACTGCTGTTGCTCTGATCCTTGTGGCCACATATGCTGTGCCATATAGGGGTGAGACTGCTGGGCGTACATAGCTGGGTCCATCACATGCTTGCCCATTATCATCCCAGGAGCTCCAACCTGAGGTGCATGCGGAGGTGGCATATAGCAGTAAGAGAGTGCATCAACAGGTCCTCCGACAGGCATTGTTCCTCTTGGGATTGATGCTAGCACTTCATCTTTCAGATCCTCCCTAGGCACAATGTCAACCAGGAAATCAAAGATGTCAGTCCTCGTGATTGCTGCAGCAATATCATTCTTCTGCAGTGTCCTTCTCTTGTTCTCCTCCGTGTGATTCCAAGACCGCAATGTCAACTCTAAAATAAACATTTCACATGCTCTGGAAAATATAACTGGTGCCTCAGCTGATATCATCCTCACATCCTCATCAGCCTTCATGATCTTCTTGATCCTAGCCAAGGGAAGGCTATGATTTTTGAAGTCAGTAACTTTGTCAATTTCTTTATACTGATTTGCCCAAAAAGACTGAAGTTGTTGCTGGAGTTGCTGTTCCTGTTGTTGGTGGATCTGCTGATAGGCAAGTTGGTGCTGTGCAAGCTGAGCTCCCACGGGCTGACCAGTAACTGATCCAGGATTTGAGGCAGCAAGCATTTGGTTAGGCTGATACGGACTAGTTCCATATTGCAGTTGAGATGTACTACTGACTATAGCAGGGGGCTGTCCATGCCCTTGCTCCATTCTGATCCAACTAAATGCAACAATATGCAACTTAATGCCTCTGTTTTTAGCACGACAGAAGAGGAAACATGGCAAACTAAGTTAAGCATTTAACTTGCAGTGTATAGATATACATATCATATCATTTCATGTTGAAAGAAATTGGTTGAGCCATGGCATTCTCTAAAGTGCAGAACAGATGCAACAAAACGATGATGCAAATCCAACTTCATAATATCCAATTAGGTGTCTAAATAATTAAAAAGAAAAAAAATGGTGGAAGTGCAATTCAAGATTGTTTGATTAAAAAAAATAAATGAATGAACAGGTTCTCTGCAAAAAGATCCAAGAAATGGTAAAGTCAGAGCCTTAAAATGCAGAGTAACAGCATCATACTTGCTTTTTATCATGGATAGAGCTATTGCGGATATTATAACTTCTATCAATGAGGGTATATCTCCCCATCAGTCAATGACTTCAATGAGACTTAATCCACATGCAAGCATAATGAAATGGTTTTCTGTTTGGCACCTTTTGATAGGAATTTATCTTCTTTATGCTAAGAAAAACAAAAAAGACCACCTAACCGTGATTTTCAATGGTTAGATTCAAAAGGTACGGGTTCTAACATTTATTATGCCCACACGGGATGGAGAAGGCCCGCCCAACAACAACAAAGTGCAATTATAGAAAGAAATTCATTTCTAGTTGACATTATTCAGCTCCCAAACCGAAACAGAATAATATGAACTTTCCAAACCTTTTAGCAGTACGTCTTTGATATGCTTCCTATTCTAGGAGTGAATCCCCAAGATATATGCAAACAGCTACCTCTTCCACATCAGGGTTCAGTCAAAATACATTGATGCTAAAACGACAAAACAAGGGTAAAAAACCCCGAAACCATTACCAATAGTAACTCCATAATCACTACAATATTAACAGAGATTTCAATCATCTTCCTTGTTTAAATGAAACGAGTTTGATTTACTTGCAAACGAGTTTGATTTACTTGCAACGAGTTTAAATGAAACGAGTTTGATTTACTTGCAACAGCTCTTCCAGTGTTTCATTATGCCTACAGGCAATCAACTATGGGCCCAAAACAAACTAGTGATGATCTTGATCTTCTACTGGTAATTTTTTGGCACGCACCAAAAGGTAAAGCAAATTACAAACACTCTTCCTAAATAAACAAACAAAAGAAATTGCAATCCATTTACAGTACCACAAGCAGCACCACATCACATCACATAGAAATCTGAGCTTAAAACAAAACTCAATTGATGAAAAAGAAACGAAAAAAAGATACACACACCAACTCCATAAATCCAAAAAGCCTCATACCTGCTTGGATTTCTAACCAAACAAAACAAAACCTTCCTAAAATCACATGAAAAGCAAAACCCATCTATCTTTACGGTTTCTAATTCTCAAGATCGATGGGCGAAACAAAAACACACAGTATGTGACATGCATATGTTTGTATATGTGTGTACATGAAAAATAAGAGATTGTGTGGTTACCTTTCCCTTCTGCAGAGCTTGTACTCTCTGCTTGCAAGATCAAGAACCTGAAGAAAAGAATAAAAAGCAGAACTTTTAGCAAGAAAAGAAATATGGGATCTACTTCATGTAAATTCGGTGTCCATATATTTATTTATATTTAAGGGTTTGATGATGGATCAGCAAAGTTGGAGTCATGAGTTAAGACGGTTTTTTATATATGACGATGAGCTAATGTTTCATAGGAACAAACCTAAGATTGGAAACGAAAGCTGCTTGTGATGTGCTTTGTCTTGTGTTCCCTTCTGACTCTGTATATATAGTCAGAAGTTTGCCCTTTTGTGGCTTCTGTCTCTTTTGTTTCTTTTTGACGAAATTACCCTTTACGTCAATTACCTTTTTAATGTCAAATCAGAACTTGGATTTGTTCTGTCCAGTTTTATCTGTGTGTTTGCTAGTGTATTATTTTAGATTTTTTAAAAAATATTTTATTTTAAAATAAATTAAAATAATATTTTTTTTATTTTTTAAAATAATATTTTTTCCATTAACATATCAAAATAAAAATTAAAACATAATTTAGAGCTATAGCTATAGAAACTACACAATATCATTTTTTTTTTCCAAATAACAAGTTTCAACTTTTCTTTAAACTAGCACAGTTATAAAAAATATATGTGAGAATAATATATGGCTGGGTTGCGTTATTAGTAACAACACAATTTATTTATTTTTTAAATATATAGGTTATATTATTGTGAATAGCTCAACTAAAAAAAAAATTGCAGAGTTGCGCCACTTCCCCAAGCAAGTGCTGTAAGCCCAAGGAGAGATGGGAGCACTTCAAGAACTATCCCAAGAGCTTCCAGGCAGTTTAGTAGTTCTCCAGCAACAGTGGATATCCAAAAGACACCCATTACAAATGCCACAAGCACCAGCCACCAGCAATATCTGCTCGGTCTCTGGGGTTCCTTTTCGAGTATAAAGTGCAGAACTGCGAACAAAGAGCTTGAGAAAAGGACTACGAACCAGAGTGGGAATGCGTGGTAAACGGAATACAATGGGATGTTCTAATGGCATGAATGAGTTGCAAGCATACAAAAAGGCTATAGGGAAAAGAGCAATGTTCGCAGATAGGTAGAACCTGTTCCATTCCAGAGGTGCAGTTCGAGGAATTGTGAGCTTCAGAACAAAAGAGACAGGGAACTCCCACACTTTTCAGATCTGTATACATGACATACACAAATAAGAAAAGATGGCTTCGAACACTTATCATATATAAAATGATCTATATATAAATATAAATAGGTAAATTCTCAATCAAAAAGAAAAGGAACAAAGAAAATGGAGTAGTTGCAATCTTTTGGCATTGCATCTCTTCTGTCAAAAGTCTTAAACCTCATCGTGAATGAAGGGACATATGTATGGGAAATTAAAGAGTCTCATCATTAAACATTTCTTGCATGAGGTGACTGAGCTTAACACTTAAGCCTTCACCCCTTGGTTGCAAGCCTGGGACATTTTACCATGAGCAATGGCCCCTTGGAATCTAGAATGACTTGTTCAATTTGATTGTGCATGCCTAGTGGCCCATTGGTATTCTATTCTAACATCTAACAGAACAGAACGAGGTTTCTCAGAAGTGAAAGAAACGTTACAAGTTTCCTTCACAAGTGACTGTCAAAGTAAACTTCACAGAAACGTTGTCACGTCTTCTTTCTACTAGCGCGGCACGTGTCCACGGCGGTGGAGTGGTTTTTCAATAAGGGATTGTGTGAGTCAGTTTGACAATGCCTTTACTAGACTCAATGACACTTCTTTGGCAATGGAGGTTGGAGCTACTGGGGATAAGAAGATGTTGATCTTGGAAAAAGTCAACAACATATAGACATGGATTAGTTCTGCGATGACAGATCAAGATAATTGCATAGAGGGTGTGAATTGAAAATTAAATCAGGGGTGAAATTGAATATTGATATACATGCAGGGTTCAAAGAAGTTGTTTTTGCCTGTTTGAAAAAATAAAAAAGAATAAAGAATGCATGGCCTAGGAAGCCATTGCTGTACACAATGAGCAAGACAGAACCTCTCTGTCTGTCTTTGTTGAATATTTGCAAGAGCCTGACAACTTTCAAACAAATCCATGCCAATGTTCTCAAACTCGGCCTTGAATCTGACCCTTTCATCGCAGGAAAGCTACTGCACCATTGTGCGATTTCGCTCTCTGATTCTCTGGACTATGCTTGCCGCCTCTTTCGCTACACTCCAAACCCAGATGTTTTCATGCACAACACTCTCATTAGAGGACTTTATGAGTCAGATAGACCCCAGGATTCACTTCTTAAGTTCATTGAAATGAGGAGGAACTCCTTTTCTCCTCCTGACAGTTTCTCTTTCGCTTTTATTGTCAAAGCGGCGGCGAATTTGAGGTCTGTGAGAGTTGGGATCCAGTTGCATTGTCAAGCATTGGTTCATGGGCTTGATACCCATCTTTTTGTTGGGACGACTTTGATTAGTATGTATGGGGAATGCGGATTTGTTGGGTTTGCGAGGAAGGTATTTGATGAAATGCCTGAGCCAAATGCGATTGCCTGGAATGCGATGGTCACTGCGTGTTGTAGGGGTGGTGATATGAAGGGTGGAAGAGAATTGTTTGACTTGATGCCTGTTAGGAACTTGATGTCGTGGAATGTTATGCTTGCTGGGTACACGAAAGCTGGGGAGCTGGAACTGGCTAGGGAGATGTTTTTGGAGATGCCAATGAAGGATGATGTCTCGTGGAGTACCATGATTGTTGGTTTTGCTCATAATGGGTATTTTGAAGAGGCTTTTAGTTTTTTCAGAGAGCTGCAGAGGAAGGGGATGAGGCCGAATGAGACAAGCTTAACTGGGGTGCTTTCAGCATGTGCACAGGCAGGTGCACTTGAGTTTGGCAAAATATTACATGGCTTTATTGAGAAATCTGGGTTGGCTTGGATTGTATCAGTTAACAATGCATTATTGGATACTTATTCCAAGTGTGGGAATGTACATATGGCTCAACTAGTTTTCGAGCGAATAATGAATGAAAGAAACATTGTTTCTTGGACTGCGATGATGGCTGCGCTCGCAATGCATGGTCATGGAGAAGAAGCAATTGGGATCTTTCATAAGATGGAAGAGTCTGGAATTAGACCTGATGAGATTGCCTTTATTTCACTTTTATATGCTTGTAGTCATGCTGGATTGGTCGAACAAGGATGTGAATATTTTGATAAGATGAAAGGCATGTACAATATAGAACCATCTATTGAGCATTATGGTTGCATGGTTGATCTATATGGTCGGGCTGGTCAACTTCAGAAGGCCTATGAATTTGTTTGTCAAATGCCAATTTCATGTACTGCAATTATTTGGCGGACACTTCTTGGGGCTTGCAGTATGCATGGTGATGTTAAGTTGGCGGAACAAGTGAAAGAAAGACTTTCAGAGCTAGACCCCAACAACTCTAGTGACCATGTTCTGCTGTCAAATGCTTATGCAGTTGCAGGGAAATGGAAGGATGCAGCTTCTGTGAGAAGATCAATGACTGAACAGAGAATCACCAAAACTCCTGGTTGGAGCATGATTGAAGTTGACAAAATCATGTATACTTTCTTGGCAGGCACAAAACAATATAAGATTACAGAAGAGGCTTACAAGAAGCTAAAGGAGATTATAAGGAGGCTTAGGGTTGAAGGGGGTTATGTTCCAGAGATTGGAAGGGTTTTACATGACATAGAAGAGGAAGAAAAGGAAGGTTCAGTGTCAGTGCATAGCGAAAAGCTTGCTGTAGCTTTTGGTATTGCAAGGTTGTGCAAGGGGAGGACTATAAGAATAGTTAAGAATTTGAGGATTTGCAGGGACTGTCATGCAGTGATGAAGCTTATTTCTCAGATTTATAAAGTGGAGATCGTGGTGAGAGATAGAAGCCGCTTTCACTCTTTCAATGATGGTTATTGTTCATGCAGAGATTACTGGTAAATGCTGATTACTTAAAGTTAAAGCAGACGAAACAGAAAAAATCCCCATGATCAGGATAACAATCTCTTGGAAGGAGTATGCTTTACAAATGAGAATCACAGTTGCTAAGTCGGACATGCTATCTGTAAAGCTTTTTAAATAGCCATTTGCTTCGCTGATTAACTTCCATTGCCGCAAATATCTTGGCGTTTTCCTCACTTTCTAAAAGTTTACAAGCTTCCAAGAAGATCTCGTCTTCCATGTCTGCTGTAGCTTGAAGTGCATCAACAATTACTTCGATTGACAGGTTTCTTCTTCGTGCTCCTCCATAACTACCATTGGTTTCTGACCAAGTGCTTCTTGAGCCTCTCCTTTCCCGTGTCTGCCAACTTTCCTTGAAGACACCACCACTGAGGAAGAAAGAGACTTTCGTTTCTGCCTTTGGTCAGATATTTCAAGTTCTGATATGGTGCATCTCCAAGAACACCATCAATCCCCATATCGAATTCATTGTTGTCAAACCCCATTTTTACACCCTTATGACTTGCTCTACCCACTGCCATGCTATTACCATATAGTACACAAAGATCATTATAACTGTCCAGGATTCTGTCTGCACCTGGGTGTTCCTGCAGAAAAAAATCATAAAATGAGAAGCTAATAAAATTTTTGGTTAAATGGTATTGAAGGCCTGCCATACCTAGGGGAGTTAAAACTGTAAGCCATGAGGACATGTTTATGTTTGAGAAGGAAACATACCTTGATATACGCATACCAGTCATCATCATCAGCTATCTCCATCTGCTCTGTTTCTTCCCATGCACAACCATTCTGACTGAGAATATTTGCAATGTTCCTATACTCTTTCATCAATCTTAATTACCAGCTTTCAACAGCATCTCTGTCACATAGTCCAAATTTTTCATTGAATGCTGCAATTATCCAGGCCCAAGCTTGCTCATTGAAAGTCTCATGGTTTTTATTGCATATGTAAACACTAAAATTTCTACAAGTAAACCCAAACAAATTAAATGTACTGGGTGTGGGTCTAACTTCAATTTATCAGGTTTGTATTCAAAATAAATTAAAAAACTCGGTATAAATATATTTTATGGTTCTTACTTTAATATTCTTATAACTAAAAGTATTTTAAGTAATTTTTATATCAATTTTTCTAAAATATGCCTTTATATTTGAGATAAGTTACATCTGACATGTCTATAAATAGACAACAAAATCATCAAATCAAGCAAGAAATTAGGCAGCTCTGGCATCAAATGCGCTCCTGTTGGACTGACCATCATGTTCAATAGTGATGGCACAATTCAAGAAGTGGCCTATTTTGATTCTGAAGAAGCTGAGACTTGGGTGAAGGTTGAGATTGAAGGAGAAGGGAATTTCTTATCCTACTCAAATGCATGTCCAATCAAGTGCTTGTTGAATGGAGCTGGGGCTGGTTTTGAGTGGGTAGATAATGGAAAGCTGACCTTAAATCTCCCTTGGACTGAAGAAACCTGTGGCCTATCTTCTGTCGCTTTTCTTTTCTGAAGTCACTAGTGAATTTTTTTTCCATCAATGTCACTAGTGAGAGTTAATTTCATGATTTAAACCCTCTTTTATTAATTTATGAATTTAATAGACTAATTAATATCTTTTTTTTATTGATGTTTAGAATCTTGCTACTGTGAAGAGACGTCGTTTTATCGCCATCATTTTTGCGAAGGAAAATCTTCTTATCGAAGATGCATGCATGGAAACTATCAAAAGTTGCGTTTAATTTGTTTCATGTAAGAAGAAGGATACGATGAACAATGTACATGCATGAATGTTATCCATCCTCTTTGGAAATAAATTAATTTTCCATTAATGGTATACTAAACTATCCTCCAATCACAGGTTAACCATTCTTTATATGTTGGATTCATGAGATATCAAGAATCATGTCAGTGGTTTAATTTAAACACACATATATATAAACCCAGTTACATGCACTAATTCTTCACAAATTCATCAGAAGAACAAAAGATATTCAGATCTATATGCAGATTTGGTCAATAATGGGCAGCACCAGTACTTCTTCACCACCCCATGTAGTGATTTTCCCATTCATGGCTCAAGGTCACACTCTTCCATTACTAGACTTGTCCAAGGCATTAGCCAGCCGCGGCACAAGAGTAACCATCATCACCACCCCAGCAAATGCTCCATTTATTCTTTCCAAAAACTCTACCCACCCAACAATCTCTTTGTCCATAATCCCTTTTCCAAAAGTTGAAGAATTACCAGAAGGTTGTGAAAATGTTAACCATCTCCTTTCTCCGGATCTCTTTGTCCCTTTTATAAATGCCACCAAACTACTCCAACAGCCTTTTGAAGATGTCCTTAAAGAGTTGTGTGATTCTGATAGCACTACTCCAATTTGTGTTATCTCTGACATGTTTTTGCCTTGGACAGTTGATTCATGTTGCCTGTTCGATATTCCTAGGATTGTCTTCAGTGGGATGGGTGTGTTGCCTACGGTAATTGAAAGAAATGTCTCATTGCATGTTCCATGCATTTCTAGTTTGCTCCACTCTGAGCCTATAAATTTGCCATCAGTTCCATTTCCATTAAACAAAACTGACTTCCCTGACTTTGCTTGGCGTGGTGATGAAAAGCATCCAATGCTGCCAGTTATTTCAGAGATCGAACAGGCAGAGCATAATAGTTGGGGTTACGTAGTTAACAGTTTTGAAGAGCTTGAAGGGGACCATGTTGCTGCCTTTGAAAATCACAAAGAGACCAAAGCATGGCTTGTGGGTCCACTTCTGCTTCATGATCAAAGCAAACAAGATTTGATGAATTCAGGGTCCAAAGACGTTGATCAAAAGCAATTTAGTCCGTACATCAAGTGGCTGGACCAGAAAATGGAAGGAGTGGGTCCAGGTAATGTGATCTATGTGGCATTCGGTTCACAATCATATATGACAGATTTACAAATGGAGGAGATTGCTCTTGGGTTGGAGATGGCAGGACAGCCGTTCATTTGGGTGGTCAGATCCAGAACATGGGTCCCACCAGTTGGGTGGGAAGACAGGGTCAAGGAGAGAGGGTTGGCCATACGTGATTGGGTAGACCAGAGGGGTATACTAGAACACCCAGCAATTGGTGGGTTTCTGACTCATTGTGGATGGAATTCAGTGTTGGAGGGCTTGTCAATGGGTGTGCCACTGTTGGCTTGGCCTATGGGAGCAGAGCAAGGATTGAACGCTAGGTATACGGAAATGGGGCTAAAAGCAGGGCTCATGGTCCTTCAAGAACGTGATGCAAAAGATGACCCTATGACCGTTCAACATAATGTGATTTGTGATTCAGTGAAGGAGTTGATGAGAGGTGACCAAGGGAAGAAGGCTAGGGAAAGGGCACAGGAGTTGGGGAGGAAGGCAAGGCAAGCTGTGGAAAAAGGTGGATCATCTGATAAGAAATTGGATGAACTAATTGAATGCCTGACTCTAAAGACAAGAATTCAAGGACGACCAGCTGATCCAAAAGGTTAAGAAGAACATCATCTGCTAGTTTTATAAGGCTTTAAAAGTCATAGTTTACAGATTCCAGATAACATTGAAGTGCTCAATGTTAAACTAATCAACATAAATTAATTCATAATCCGCATTAATTGCAGAGATTTGTCTTCTGTCTAAGTTAATAGAACGCATTTACGGTGCATGAATTGTGTTTTTGTAGTGGTTAGCAGCCATTCGATGAGCACCGTTCATGAAAAGAAACTGCAAGGATACTGAAAAGAAACTGCAAGGATACTGAATTTCTCACCTAATGGCTAACTCACCATCTCAAGTAACAATACAATGCATGCCAAGCCAAGCAAACCTCACTTCAAATCCAACTTACAAGAAGTCCTTGTGATATACAAGGCAGGAGATTCAACCAAGAAAACATATCGGTTGCTGATTTTCGAGCTCTAGCATGAAAACATTTTGAATTGCAGAATTTATGAAAGTATTTCAGATGAGTGGAAGAGACATTAGTTAATCCATGAAAATTGCTTTCGAACGCTTACAGGCTAAAAACATGCCAAATTTGAATATAAAAAGAGAAGTTAATTTAACAGGAAAATATTTCAGACCCCTTGCATGTAGAAAGAATTATGCAGCCAAAAGTGTCAAGCGAAAGTTCTCCGTCACAATGTCTTTTGTTTTACCAATCAAGCGGTTGTGTTTGGTGCTGCCAGACTTGCGTAGCTTTGGCTGACAGGGAGAGCTGAGCATAGTCTCCAAACCTTGCGCAGAATATTTCACATGTCTGCTGGGACTTGCATCAGTTTCGGCCCGAAATCCATAGTTCTGCAAGTAAATCCTGTAAACAGGTACAAAAACCTGGACTACTAGTTTACACTATTGTACTTTCAAAAACCAAATTTGAAAACTTTTCAGAACCAAAACAGCATAAAATAGTTTTTGTTCTTGTTTTCAAAAACGTAGAAAACCGACAACCAGTTATCCAATGTCAAACTCGGTGCGGATCTTACCTAGCTAAGAGTCCTTGGTTATTGGGTAGCCAAGTCAATCCCTTTAAAATTTACCTTTCAAGTCATCCGAGTTTGACAATGCTGTCCAAACCGATGAAAGAAAACTCAGTGTAAACCAAATTTCAAGTCAGTAAGTCAACTCTGTGTAAACTCAGTTATTCAACCTGTGAAGTCTGGCCGGATTTAATGCCTACGTAAAATATTCAAGACAAACGAGCAAAGACCGCTTAAGCAATGTAAGGAGCACATTGTAAGAGGATTTGATTAGGCGATGGAAGACTCAGCTAGCCAGAGGAGATGGGGCTGTAACTCAGCTGCAAAGAACAAAAATGCAGGACGAATTGGTTCTGTAGAAACATGTTTTGCATGCTGTAGTAACATGTTGGATTTAGATTTCTTGTTGTTCAACCGTTCGATGAGTTAGAAATTTTAGCATGGCCTCATTGCGTAAATTAAATTAGGGTAATGTTCAAGTTCACAGGTCTCCACGCTCTATCAAAAAAAATTTGGTCGGCAATCTCTCCACTGCCTTGTAGACATTGGGATTCTGTGGTGGGCCTGAGCAGGAAATGCCCAAAATATAAGCAAGGAGAACTCAACACAGCCCAAAAATAAACACAAGCACTCAAAATCCAAGCTGTGCTCATTTCTTCCTCAATCATTCTTAATTAAGCTGACCTTTATCATCCCATATTTAGTTGGGGGGTTCGTCAAGTAACAAGAGAGGTAAATATGGCTGCAGACTGGCTTGGCAGAGCGTATAGACCCTTGTTGCCCAGCTAATTGGGCCTGTAGTCTCCCCTTGGGGTCTTCAAATGTATCCGATTTCCTCTGCAATGACATTGGCTATGTTCGTTGATTAAAAACCAAAAAAACAAAAAAAAAAAAATGCCCTGTCATCATCTATACTCCTCAGGCATGCGGAATCCAGACATGACCAACTTGTCGGCAAGCATCTTGCCAGTCTTGGGCATGACATGCCAGTGCAATGTCAAGTTAAATTCTTTACCGCGAAGATTGCTTCCCTGCACAAGGAAAGATAAATTTTACTTCTGAAACATAGCAAGAGTAGTGCCTGAGGTGTGTCATGGGTATGGGTGTAGAAGCACAGGATGAGTTGTAAAGAAATCACTTCATGAGGATGGTACCTGATCAACAAAACGATACTTGTTTGCGGTCTGAAACCAAAACTTTGCATGCTCTTTAGCAGGTATAATGGCATCCCAAAGTGACACCTATCAGAAAAAATTAAGAAAGAGTTACGCTGTGGACAGAGATTTATGCAGCAGACCCTGACATTTGAAGAAGTTAAATGAAAATGACTCGAGAAGCTTGTCTAGTGCCTGAATGTGCAAGAGAGAAAATGAAAGGCAAGCTGATTCAGCTTCATGCTTGCCTCCTAAGTTTGTAAGAAACTAAAGTTTAATGTGTGAAAGATTGAGAACCAAAATGGAAACGAAAAGACTTCAAAATTTCAAGCAAGCAAAGTACCTGATTCACTGAATTCTGGGGGGTTTCATACTCTGCTGCTACAAATATGAAAAGCTGCAATGTATGACAAGGTCATGATTATTGCAAATTTGAGTTGGCTCTTACGGTGATCATTACATACAATGCACAGTTCCATATTCATGTTTCATCCCAGCAAAGAAATATAAAGTAGTTTTACATAGGATTTCAAAATTTTCACAGGACATCCAAAACATGACTTATCAGAACATGGAAACTATAAACTATAATAGAGTGATTGTTCAAGTAAATGAAATGTACTCAGATTACACTCATGGAACGGCCAAATGGCTTGCCTTGTAAGGAGAGTAGAAGATTTAGATTCTGAAATGTAAAGACTATGGCACCCATCACCCGAGGTGTTTCAAATTACAAACCTGCTTTGTGTTCCATGTAAAAAGTGACTGTAAATCAGCTGTTATATTCATGGTGAGGCTGACCTGCATCAAATGGAAGGCAGTTCAATCAGCAATGAATCATTTCTAGCTTATCAAGTGGAAAAGAATAAAGAGCCTGCATCTACACTAATGCATCTAAAATGAAGGATGGTTTGACAATAATACAGTGTCTTAAAATAGTTAAGATGAGCAGGGGGGGAAATCAACATAATCAATAAGATAAGTTTCTGGAAGAAAAAATTCCACTATCCTGCAAACTTACAAGCATCACTCTATAAATTCTCTAAATCAACATTCCTTCTAATCTTCAAAACTTCTATGAGTAGGCACAGAAAAGCCAAGAAGCTGGTCCCATATTAAACTCAATGGTCAATAGGTACAAGGTCATCCCTTTCCCTGGTGTAATGTTTTCAGCACTTCTTTAACCGATAAGTAGAATTAACTAAAACATCTACCATGATTGAAGACGTTAACTATTGTTTCATATTTCTTGAAACAGAAAAGTGAACCATATTGTAACGGGCCAAATCCAAAATATAAGCTGAACAGTTAAAGATGCAACATTGACTACAAATGTTCTATCCTAATATGATTTTACCCCTAAAAATTTTGGTATCAAGTTGTAAACCACTTCATTTTTGTATTCAAGGATTTTAATGCTATCAAGATTTTTCATAAATTTAGCATATTATTATCAATATCAAGCAGTTTAGATTATACGTACATGGAATATTTGCAAAATAATGACCTTTGACCAATGATAGCTTAATTGAGAATTTCCTGAATGGAATCTATAGTCAAGATGGAGAATTCACCTCAAATATCAGATGCTCCACCCCTAATCTCTCTCTCTCTCACCCACACCCACACAGAAGAGAAATAATGCAGGTTGAAAGCAGGATGTCCATAAAGTAAAAACAACAGGATAACCAAAAAACTGCTTGTGGGATGTTATGGGACACCCATGAAGTTGACATCAAACCCTTTGAGACTAACTTCACTAGCAACAAAGAACTAAAGGCGGATCATTTTGTAAGATGAAAGCATGTTTCCTGTAGATTTTGCACTTACAATATCCATGCATGTTACCAGTTGTTAGGGGCAAAATCAGGTCTCAACAAGTATTGAACGGGGAAAATGGGATTGTTCAACTCAATTTTCGAAACCTCTACCTAAAGAAGAGAATCTTTAGACATCAACATTTTCGGAAACTAAAAACCAAGACCACTTTTTTAGCAACCAGGCTACATAAAATTACTGGGAAAAGTCAGATGAGCAAGAACCTTAGCACACTCGCAAACAAAAGAACAGCTAAGATAACAAAAGATTAAACCAAACCCTGAGACCAATACTCTTATAGCTACAAAAGATAGAAATACTGAAAATTCAATCCAATAAATCATCAAAACAGATTATGCAACCATAATCTAAAAAATTAAGCCACTCAAACTCAGAATTTAAAACCTTCTGATAAAACATATACACCTGTAAAAACCCACCTAGCATTTCATAATTAGCAGCAAATGGAACCCAAAAGTAACTTTTTTTTACCAAAAAAAACCCATTTAACAAAAATTATTGTTAATCTCATCAATTCATAAAAAAACCCACTAATCTACCAAAAGAATAATCACATCTCACACAAAAGATTAAAAAATATATATTAAGCAAAGAAACAATCATATCACCTCATCATTTCCATGCGGCTGCTTTTGAAACCAATTGAAATTCAACACCTACAAAACCCCAAGATAAATTTAAAAAAAAAACATCATTTCAAAGTTGCATCTCGATCCAAACAGCCTTAAACCAACACAAAATTTCACAAGTTTAGAGCAAAAACCTGGATTTCAGCAGAAGGAGAAGGAAAATTGAAGTTGTCAGAGAAAGAAGCGATAGTACACATTAAAGCCAGTATAGTCAAGGCGTACGTTAGCAACGCGTTCGCTCTATATCCGAACGTATGCATTTTTCGATGTCGCTTTTAGAAGAATCTCCAAGCCGTTTTGATTCAGACAAAACCTAGATCGTGCTGTCCCTCCTTATCCCTCTTCTGTCAGAACTGCAGGGAGTGAGTTTTGGTCTGAAATTAAGGAGGGGGGAGAGAGAGTTGGACTTTTTGTTGGTTTTGATTGGTTACTACGCGTTTAGTTTAGTCACCATGTTTGCTGACATGGCAAATTTAGTAAAAATTGACATGTCATTAACTGCTTTGTCTTCCAAATTTATATTAATTAAAATTAGTTTTAATACATCATTGCTAGAGTTTATTTAAATTAATTATAATAAAACTAT
>Ga0325402_1002727_pt1 | contig 15623 bp, 8 predicted proteins | sample PopdelMetagenome_22_FD_207212 | JGI IMG/M metagenome (GOLD analysis project Ga0325402, IMG submission 207212) | Populus deltoides microbial communities from Bellville, Georgia, United States - Xylem-PdKOR-R3 | ecosystem: Host-associated > Plants > Phyllosphere > Stem > Wood/Secondary xylem... | reverse complement strand
AATTGAGCGAGAGAATAATGAAAAAGAGCAGGAATAGTTGTGCAGAGAAAAGAAAAGAATTACAGACAGGGAGGGGTACTGTTCTCAACACAAATAAACAGTACCATGCTAATTAATTCCTATAGGGCTGTTTCATGCTGCCAAGTTCCAAACGGTGGTGTTTTTTTTTTCCAAATAGGATATATGAAGGTAAGGAAACGATGTTGTTGGTTTTTGTGAAGAGAAGAAAAATATAATCTAATGTGGCAGCCCAGTAACAGAAACTATTATGATGTTTTCTGATTCAGTCCCTGTTTTTTTAATTCCTTCAACGAAACCGATTAACTTTTAAAATTGGCCTTTGACCCGATAAATCCTAAAAACATTAAATTGGGTCCCAATATACATTTCTTCTTCATGATTAAATTCTGGCATGATCTAGACCTCAACCAATCCCCATTGCATTGCAAACTCAGGTCAGAATCCTTCTTGCGGCAAGATTCTCTACTTTCACACTAGATATTCAAATGGGAATATCTTGAGCTTCTGATATCGAAATCAGGCGATTCAAAAACCCAAACTCATTTACACGTACAAGGCTAAAACTTTCATGAAGGGTTCAAAGTCATATAAAATTGTTTTGAATAACAAAATCCGGCCGCAATCTAGTTGGTCAAAAAGGATCTCCTGATTTGATTCAGAAACTGACAATGCCGAGCATCCCAATATGACTGAGAATCTGGCATAATAACAGTGGGCCCTAGGACCCAATAAAAGTGCATATCAATTCTTTAACATGTCATAAATGACAGAATATAGGTGGGATGGTCGGATATTGCATGAAACCAAGTCAGAATCAAAGTCGAAGTTGAAACAGAGTGGATTTACAAACAGAATTCTGACAGTAAGCAGAATCAGTTTTCAATACAAATTCTAAGGGATTTATCTAACCTTAAAGACCAGATAAAGAAGGAATGAGTTTAACATCATGAAAACTCCTAATTAATCTAAGAATACTAAAGATTTTGGCAGCAAAGAAAGAGGATAAGAAGAGCAGAAGACAACTGAAACAGGGTTCGAAAAACATTTCTTTATTCTCTTTTTTTTCAATCTTCCAATAATCATAAACTAAACTCCTACATTTAGTTCAAGAGGGATACATATTGTCTCTAGCAAGTGGGGCTCAAAAATGAGTAACAACAATGAATATGACATATAACATTATATTAGGAAAACCTATTCTTCATGAGATTAATTCAATGATAAGTACTAAGTATCTAACTATAAAATTCCCTACAAATAAGGGAGTTATAATTATGAGAAGAAATTAATTGGTCTCTAAAAGGTGCACTACCTTATGCTTAAAAGGGAAAACCATTTTATGGGTAGACTAGACAGTACATGTCAAATAGAAGAATGAGATAAGAATAAAAACTATAAAAGACCTGAAAGAGATCAATCTCTATTCATGTTCTGATATAAATACAATCACCAAAATTAGGTCCACTTTTGACATTGGACAAGAAAAAGCCATAACAAAGCTTTTCAATATAAAAAAAAAACATAACTTTATATTCGATCCAACAAAAATATAAGGTATTAATCTAGAGGTGTCTTGTTATTTTTTGAATGTGTGTTTATCTTTCTCCCTAGTATAATAAAAGAAAAGGAAATTTAATGGAGAAAAACAGAAAGCTATTTTAAAAAATAGATAAATTGTTGAAGGTTGGTTTTATTTGTGAAGTGATGTATCTAGAATAGTTGATGAACATAGTAATGGTCAAAAAGTCAAATGAAAAGTGATGAATGTGCATAAAATTCATTAACCTTAACAAGACATGTTTTAAGAATAACTTCACACAGCTAAAAATTGATAGGTTAATGAACTCTACAACTAGATTTGAGTACATGAGTTCCCTTGATGCTAACTCAGGGTATCACCATATATATATGCATCTAATGATGAAGATAAGATAATATTTATAACAGATAAATAGATTTTTTACTATCGAGCTATGTCTTTTAACATGAAGAATGTTGGACCTACTTATCAATGTATGGAAGTAGATGTTAATGACATGTTGGTTAAGAACATTACCTTTAAGCAACTCCTTTAGGAGTTGCAAGAGGTATTTTTTATCCTATATATCCACCAAACAAAGTTAAACCCTGTTAAATATGCTTTTGCAATAAAAAAAAGGGGGAAAATATTGAGTTTTCTAGTCAATAATAGATGAATTGAGCCTAATAATCTTGAAGATTCAGGTCATATTGATCATGACCCCACCTTAGTGCATCAAAGATATACAAAGATTTACAAGAATAGTAGCGGACTTTAAAGACTTTATTTTATGTGTTGGAGATCATTGTCTGCCTTTTTTCAAGACTTTAAAGAATATCTCTAATTTTGAATGGACTTTAAAATACTAAAAAGTTGTTGAAGAGCTATAGTCTTATTTGTCTTCTCTAAAAGTCCTCTAACAACCATGAGAATGAGAGGATTTTTTTTCTTTACTTGGGAGTTACAAACCTAACAATGAATTTATTACTAGTATACTAAAAGGAAAAAGTTTAAAAACCAGCCTATTATACTAGCAGAGTCCTTTATGATGTTGAGATGAGGTATTAAGATGGAAAATGTGGCTCTAACATTAGTCAATATAGTAAGAAAATCAAAGTCAAATTCTATGTATATTAAGTAATTGTGCTTACTAATCAACCTGTAAGGTAGATTCTCCACAAGCCTAACTTATCATGATGAATGGTAAAGTATACAACAAAATTAGGAAAGTTTAGAATTAGATATAAGCCTAGCTAGCCATTAATGAGCAAATTACGATATATTTCATTACTGAGTGTTCATTAATAGAATATTCCATGCCAGAGCAATACATGATATTAAATTCCTATTTCCCTTTCAATCCATAGGTGTTATACATTGATGGATTTCTAAATACCAATAGGAGTAAAACATGAATTGTGTTAACTAACCTTGTGGGTGATTTTATTATTATGACCTTTATTTTGAGTTCTACTTCTCTAATAAAGTGGTAGAATATAAGGCCTTTTTAACTTATCTTAACTTGAAAGAGAGTTTTCATGCATACCTTTTTTATATGTTCAGTGACTCTTAACTTATTGTGAGGTAATTCCAAGAATAATTTGAACCTAAATAACCCCTCATGATCAAGTACCAATATAAAGTGCTTATGCATATCCACTTAAAGAATGAAAAGGAAAAGGCAATCTCCATCTTCAAATTACATGGAAAGAAAATAACAAATTGACCTCCTCTCAAAGCTAGCCAGTAACAATCTAAAAGATTTTCCCTATGACATATAGATTAAGGTGTTGGATATACACAGCATAGAGAAAAATATATATGGTGGTCACCATATAAATAACATCAAAGGAGGATTGGAGGAATTAACTCAAACAATATCTTCTCATATAAAAGCTACCACAAGATAAAGTAAATGTTGTTAGGCTAATATGATGTGCATTTGAATATTGTCTTTTAGGTTGGGAGTTATACAAAAGGTCAACCAATGCACCTCTATTAAAATATTTGTCTCTAGATGAAAACAAATATATTTTAAGAGGAATAGATGAGGGGATTAATGGCATCCACGTAGGAGTTAAAGCTTTGGATGTCTAAACTATATGAGTATAATTCTATTGGCCTATCATATTAAAAGATATCAAAAATTTAGTAAAGATATACGATAAATATTAAATATTTTCATTATTTCTTCGTCATCCTTTAATTCAATCAACCACCTTTGTATCTTTATAGCCTTTCTCTTAATAGGAAATAAATATACTAAGAACATTCTTTAAAGCATTAGAAAAAACACAATTCATCCTAGTAGTTGTTGAACATTTCACCAAATGGGTGAAAATAGAAGCCCTAAAAGAGATAATCATCAGTAAGGTTATTTTATTATTGTAAAAGAATATTATTTACAGGTTTGGGTTTTCCTTGAGTGTTGATCATAGAAATAACACGCAATTTGACATAAAAAATTAAAGAACAATGTCAAGAACTCCATATTAAATATAAGTTCTTTTTAGTTTTACACCAATACAAATAGGCATGTAAAACTCACCAATAAACTATTATTGAATGGATTGGAAAAAAAGATTGAAGGAGCAAAAACAAATGAGTTAAGCTAGTTGATGAAATTTTATAAGCATACACGATCACCTAAAATGAAGGTCACTCATTAATCTCACTAACTTATTATCAAGAAAATTCTTGTAAGTATGAGTGTTTCCAAACATAATTTAAAATTCCTTAAGCATGTTCCCAAGATCGTGTAGTCCAGATATCTCTGTCTGAGCAGTTTCAAGCTTAGAATATACCTCTATGATAATTCATTGGTAAAAGACCAACTATTGTTTAGAGTTGCTGATCTTTTCATAAAGATCAGGGAGGTTAACAAGATAAAAATCTCATTCTTTAATATAGTGTAATGACTCTAGTTCATCAATCTTACCCTTCAATCATCTATAGGCAGATCTCATATCCTCCAAATCTCATTGATACCTATATGTTATCTTTAATATCATGAATATGTTCTACCTTTTTGTTTCCTATAAATTGAACTTGAATGCCTGCAAATAAAAGCATATCAAAATAACACCTGATAAAGAAAAGAAAAAAGAAAATACTAGGTATCCTAACCTAGAAAGTTATTTTTTTATGGTGTTGAAGTGCTCAATCAAGTTGGAAGCATAGTCGACAATCAAATTTTCTGGAAGTTATGATATTTCCTTCATGATACCCATAAACTTTATGTTGTTTTCTTCTTTAAAAAGTAAGGATTCTTCTAATAATATATTCAGAGCCCCAGCTTGCTCTTTTGACCATGCAAAGTCAGAAGGAGATGTATAACCTATTATTTACATGTTTTTAGGTGAATACAAACTACTCACAAGCTCAAATTAAGAAAAAATACATATTGAGAAAAAGGAAATGAAGGAGTAAGCTATAAAGAAGAATAAATAAGTATGAGCTTAATTAAGAAATGAATTATGGTCATAAAAGAGGATGAACCTGCCTCTCGAGGAGAGCCTAGATCCTTGCATCTCTAAAAAAATGTGGATCCTATTTTGTACTGCATGTGGCCATCCTTGCAAGTGCATGACTAAAACTTCTTTGTGATTCCATCTCTTTTCAGGATGATAATAGTGTTTTAGTTTTTTTTTTTTCAAACTATTTCTCCTTATGCTCTTGCATGATAAAGCTAGAACCATCTATAAACATAGAAAACAAAATATCATATTATAAAAAGGTTGTGAAAGAATACATGACATAAAATATTTGTACCCTAACATATTTCTCCAAAGGATACCCCCCAGCCAATAGCTTGGCATTGTATAATTTTTGATTGTTTTATAATTGGTTACATAAAAATCTTTCTATGTTGGTTAAAAAATGTAATGTGTTGCAAACAAAATATCCTTGTAAGGCTTGTTCATCTAACAATATAATCTCTTCAATATATCTTATCATAATTCATTCTCCTTTTCATCTAAGTATGAACTCCAATGCGCCTTAAAATATTTTTGATAATAGATTATGAGGATGTCATCTAAATGTAAATCACCTAAATGTCATTCTCTTTTCCATCTAAGTATTTCTAAATGTAACTCCAATATATCTTATCATAAAATCAAAATGTAGTTCCAAACAGCCACTTCCAAGACATTACATGGATGGACCAATGTGGGTGCATGGCTTACATACAAGCACAATTCTAATGAAGTCCATCATGGTCTTACCACAATGACATTTCTAGAAAATTCTAGCTCCCATCTCACAAGAAAACATGTACACAATCCTAACTCTACGTATGATACCCATAGATTTTTATTAAGTCAAATTTCAACATAGAAATGTTTAAGAACAAAATTGACTAAGAGCAACTGATAATACATAAAAAAAGGTTTTCTAACCATTTGGGCCAAGCCCAAACAATTGGCACATCATGTGGACTAGCTTATTTTATCTCATATCTTTATTGGTTTGACATGCAAAATAATATTACGTGAAAATATACAATTCTCGGTCATTCATAAAAATATTATCATGCTATCCCTTTTTAATTAGTCACTAACATAACCAATCAAACAATTGTTTTATACAGCTAATAATAAATAATATTTCCTTTAGATTCACAAGTTGAGCATCTTAATAGGCTTAGACTCTCACCTTCCTTGCATATAGAGGCGAAGCCAAAAATGAAATTAAAGGCGAATTAGGAAAATTATTCTAGGGGGTAAGATTTCTTCTTTTTTTTTCACCTTTTGGGTTAAAACTATAAATATTATTAAGAGGGAGGGTGGAAAAACAATTTTTTGCAAGAGTCGGGGGACCTAATAGCCCCATTGTCTTCACCACTACTTATAAACACTAGATTAGTCACCTTTACTGGATGAGTTACTCTAGCGTTGCCACCTTATTATGGCAATCCATGCTTCATCTTCATATTTTCAATATACACCGTCCTAAGTAAGTCATAATATAAAGTGTCTAAATATTACTACTTTTCGGCTAGACATGTCAAATCACCCATCTCCCTAATATACATAAACACTTATTTTTGCTTATAATTTCTGCATTATTTGATCGTTTATTTTTTTCATTGTTTATAATTCTTGTTAAACTCGTTTGCTAAATTTATTTATTTATCAGAGAGTTTCTTAAAACAAAGAACTTTGTTTAACAAGTTACAATCCATCTAGAATAACCGAGTCCATTATCAGCTATGAAAAACTTACGAAATCCTATAAAGTTCTTATGTCACTTCATTAATTTTCATCTTAATTCTCTAAAAATATTTTTTTCAAGTCTTATACCGAATATATATATATTCATGTACTGTGTATCAATAAAAAAAGGTAAAGCATAGGAATATAAATTAGGATCGATCCATATGTTATTTTGATTATTAATTAAGTTGTAAATATCGTATATACATCGACTGGTTCGCACAAATTGCAATATGTGTATGGTTAATGTTATTAGATATAAAACAATATGTTAATAAAAACAAATAAAAAAGAAGATAAAATAAAGATAAAATTATTTTGATAATATGACATTATTTTTATATCATATTAGGTTTAATTGATGCTGGATATCAGGTTTAATTGATGCTAGAAAAGAGATCATAAAAAGATTTTTACATATACAAGATTTTAATAGTGTGTTTGTTTTTATATTTTAAAAATATTTTAAGAAAAATTATTTTTTTATATTTATTTTACTTCAAATTATTTTTTGTGTTTTTTAGATTATATTAATGTGCTAATATGAAAAATAATTTTTTTAAAATATATTTTTAAATAAAAAAATATTTTAAAAAATTATCACATTATTAAACATACTTTAAATGTGTTTAAAAGTATAATATATTTAATTGTTATAGTTTTTTTTTAATATACAATCTGTTTACTAAAAAACAGTTATTATAAAAAAAAATAAGTTTTATATGCGTTTCATTAGTTTTTTTACATGAATAGAAAAATAAACTAACATGTTCATATTCATCCACACTAGTCTCCCTAACACTCCCTTTGCGTTGTATGAACCACAACCACGCGGGTGTCATGGATAGTACAAAAAAGGAAGGAAAAAATGTAACAAGTAGGTAGGAAGGAACAAAAGGCTAGCAGGGCTACTGGAATTCTATCCACAACATTTGGCGAGGGGCGACCACAGACAGACACAGTGACGGACTTCTCTTTATTAGCTGTTAGCACTATAAATCAAGGCCACGAACCGACTTCTGAAACCCTATTTCTTGGTCGGTTTCTTGTCTTAAAACCAGAGAGAAGAGGAGGGGACAGGAAAGGAAAGCCCATCCTTTCTTTATTCTCTCACAGTTACATTCAGGCTCAAACCAACAAAGGGAAAGGCCAGTTAGTGCCTGTTAAGAGGGAAAGAGGGTTTCTTTTGTGCTGGAATTCCTGCATTTCTGCTAAAACATGGCTTGCAGAATTGCAGACCCTTCTGTTTTCCTCTTCACGGTATGCTTTTCTGGTGTTAAAAATGGCTCTTTGTTTTTGTTGTTTTGGCTCTTTTTTGTGATTGGTGTTTCTTGGTTTGATTGTCAGGGTCCTCGTCAAAGAACAAGGAGCCAAAAGATTGCAACCCATTCAGCTCCATGTATGGTAATCTCTCTTTTTATGTCTCTCTATTCCAATTTGGTTGTTTTGTTGATAATTTAGCTGTCGTTGTGCTAAGTGGGATTTAGGTTTTATTTATCTGGTGCATCTCTTTAGTTTACAATTTGAGTTCTCAACTGTATTTTTAGTTTCCATATATAAAATTAATGTTAATTACTGGAAATACTAAAATTTTTCTTATACTTGACAATTTATCGGTGGCCTCCCTTCGGCATCAAAGAACCTTTGTGTTCATTCATACAAAAACCTCATCTTATAACTCCCCTCCTACTGGTTTAGTCATTTCATCACTGACCTCTAGTTGAGCTCCCATGTTCCTTGATTTGAGCTCACTTGAATCAGTATCTCTTTCGCACTCAGCTGATGAAAAGAGTGGAAAGGAAATCGGTTCAGCACAGGAAACTTGAAAGAAAGCTTGAAAAGTAATGAATATAAGAGGGTAACACGCTAATCACATTGTTATTTAGACTTGAAGTTTTGAGACTTTCACACATAATGTGCTTTTCCAATTTCATTCAGCTTTGGAGTTGGTGTTGTGAATTGTGCAAATGCTCCATACATACACGTTTCTTCAATTTGGTTGCTTTACTGAAGTCATCATCATGTGATTCCCGCATATTTGCCTTCTGTAAACAGCTCAAACTTATTCTGCAATTATATTTAAATTTCATAATTTTATGAGAAGTTAATTTATCCATTTTTTTCAACATGGCAAACCTGATTTTCGGTTGGATAGCTTGTTTCAGATAGGTTTATATTTGGCTCGTTTGTTCTGATTTTAGAATGTCTATCCAGGTAGTATTTATGAACAATTCTTTTGAGCATCTCTGTTGGCTTCTGCTGTGCATACAGCACCATAGACAATGCTTAACTTTTTTGAAACAGTACTGGCCTTATATTCCTGTAGACTAGACTATCAATGAATGCAATATTTTTCCTGTTTTTGATATCACCAACTTATAATCCTTGCTTCTTTTGATAGACAGGCAACTGGCATTTAACATGGGACAGGCTTCTTGTGAAGGGAGAGAATAATAAGAAATGGGTGATTCCCATGAGAAGAACTAGAACTGTACAAGCTGTGGCTGCTCCAGTGGCACCATCTTCCGCAGACAGTGCAGAGTATAGAAAACGGCTGGCAGAAAGCTATGGCTTCAGGAAAATTGGAGAACCGCTCCCTGACAACATTACATTAAAGGATGTCATGGATACACTCCCTAAAAAGGTAAACTTCTCTAAGAATCAGCTACATCATGCATCCAACTTGCCTGTGTTATTTTCCATGAAGATGGTCCGCTATTTTAGATTTTTTCCACTTTGAGCAACTAGGGGAGTTTCTGAGCTAATATGAATAGTTGCAGACCTGCAATAAGTTCAGCTCTTTGTGTCAATTATCTGCTTGAATAATTGCCCTTCACACGTCATCTGGTTTGAAGGGATTATGCCATGGAATGTTGAATGATGCTTCACTTTTTTATGGCAACCTTTCTAATGCTAATTTCAAATGAACTAATAAGATTACTGAGTACCTTAATGAAGCCAGAAACCATAGAAGTTTTTCTGATGGGGATAATCTGGATTGCCCTGTCCACACTGCTTCTTACAAGTTCAAGGTTTAAGAGCTGCCAGTGCATTCAAAAAGTTAAAGGATTAGGGGACTGTATCTACATTTTCCTTATCTCGATTCTGTTTCTGTGAGGTGCACTATCATAACTGGGTGATGACCTTTTTTCTTTTCAGTTAGGAAGTGGCCTCGAATGCCTTTAAGCAAAGAGCTATTGTCGATTCTTTAATGGACATGAGCTTTGACCCCCAAAAAATGACAACTCTAGTACTAATTTCCTTATTTTTCTCTTAGGTGTTTGAGATTGATGATATGAAAGCATGGAAGTCAGTTTTAGTATCAGTCACTTCATATGCATTTGGGCTCTTTATGATTTCAAAGGCCCCATGGTATCTACTTCCCTTTGCTTGGGCATGGACAGGGACTGCAGTTACTGGGGTTAGTTCTGTTCACATCTTGTCTTTACTTATCCATAATCTTGTTTCTTTTGCTTCAATGTTACAAGTTTCATCAGTTTCTTATTTTTGTTTCTCTCTCAATGAAGTTTTTTGTTATAGGCCATGATTGTGCTCACAAATCATTTTCAAGGAACAAATTAGTGGAAGACATTGTGGGAACTCTGGCATTTCTGCCGTTAATTTACCCATATGAGCCATGGAGGTTTAAGCACGACAGGCATCATGCGAAAACAAACATGTATTAATGATATTCTTTAGTGTTTCATTATTTCTGTGGAAGTAAACTCCATTTGTTTTGTCCCAATTATTCCAGTAGTTAGACCATCCTCTCTCATGCTGGGGAGGAATGCTTTATTTTGAAGCTTTTCTACTGAAAAATTGAGTAGCATAAATGAACAGAAAATGCACCATACTTGCTTATTTTTACTGTCTCTTCTTACATTCTTTGAAGAATTAAGCAGTGGAAAATGCTGCATCCAGTGCTTGTGGGAACATAATTACGCAATGATATGTGTAGTAACTTCATTATTTATATGTTAGATTTCTATTTAAAGAATGCCTATCCCTTCCCCCCTGTTAGAACTGTGTTATTGCATGCATGTATTTGCACAGTAGCTTATGATTATTTCATCGCTTGGTAATCTGCTGGTTCTTGCTTTTATTAAAATTGATCAATTACCATTGGTTTTTCATCTTAGCTTCTAAATTGTCACTTCCTCTGCTTCATCTTATATTTACAGGTTAGAGGAAGATACAGCTTGGCATCCTGTTTGGAAAGCAGAGTTTGATTCCTCGCCTATTTTACGCAAGGCAATTATATTCGGATATGGCCCATTTCGGCCTTGGATGTCTATAGGTCACTGGTATGGTACCAATTATAGAAGAATTATTTGGGAATCAGAGCTTGTAACTTTGTGAGCTTTATGCACTTTAATTTGATATACAATTGTCCTAACATCATAAAGCATCCAAACAGGTTGATATGGCACTTCGATTTAAAAAAGTTCAGATCAAATGAAACCCAAAGGGTGAAGATAAGTTTAGCATGCGTTTTTGGGTTTATGGCAGTCGGTTGGCCTTTGATTATCTATAAAGCAGGGATCATGGGATGGATCAAGTTCTGGTTAATGCCATGGTTAGGCTATCACTTCTGGGTATGCTACTTGCTGGTCTTCGTTGGTTGTATGATGTCGCACTATGCTTCAGATTGCCACCATCCACAGCAGTTCTTTTATGCCATGAAATCATTAGCTGGAATGCATATTATGAATCAAACGTTGAAATGTTCAATGCCTAAGCATATTACTTCAAATAGGTCTTTCTTAGAAGTTAATAAGAATTGTTTTCCTCGTAAAACACATGCTTTGTTCATGGAATTGTGATGTAAAGATTCAATCAAACTGTGCGATAACTATTCACTCCCAGTGCATTTCCTTTGTCCACTGCAGTTTATGCTCCTGTGTCTGGAACTTAAACAATAAGTTTATTAATACCTTTAATTTGTTGGCCCATTTCACAATTGAGAAAAAATATTATTGCATCGTACATAACTGCAGGGTTTTATATGTTTTCCTATGGGTCAATCAATGCTTTGACCTGGTGATATGCTGTTGTATTTTTTTATTACTTCCAGAAAACGATCAACTTGATTACTGAATTGCATTTTATCTATCCCAGTGTCTTATTGGTCTGTTTTCTTGACTCTTGTAGATGAGTACTTTCACAATGGTGCATCATACAGCTCCTCACATCCCTTTCAAATCTTCAGATGAGTGGAATGCAGCTCAGGCCCAGCTTAATGGAACAGTTCATTGTGATTACCCCAGTTGGTATATATCTTCTCTGCTCAGATTATTTCTATTCATGGTAGTTATTTGCTCTTTGATGGGACATACTTCTGATATATTTTATAAACCGAAGCCGTCAGATGGTAGATTTGGTTTGATTTAATTCCATAAGCCTACATAGTTTTGAGTTGTTTGATTCTCCCTCTAAAAGCATCTCAAATTCTTGCTTGCCTGGCCTAGTAATTTTTTAACTGTGGGAGGTCAGAGATTTTTCATTGACTGTCATTTAATAAAGTGCTCTTTTTCAGTACTACTTCACATAATGACTACATGTTAGGAAAGTTCTGATGTTATCTTTTATCTTCAAACAAGATCCTTAGAAAGTTGATAGAGGTGATGTATAAAATAAGTAGATGTGGGCTAAAAGTCTATTACAAGCCTGAACTTGCCTCAGATCAATGCAGTTTGGCATGGTTTAAAATGTTCCTTTGTTTTATTTACTGGAGCTGCAGCTTATGATAAAACAGTTGCCATGGATAGATTACTGAAGTGCTGTTTTCCCACTCTACAGGATTGAGATCCTCTGTCATGATATCAATGTACACATACCCCATCATGTTTCATCGAGGATACCACACTATAATCTACGGATGGCTCATGAATCTCTTCAAGAAAACTGGGGAAAGGTATGAGCAATCAATATGCCTTGCATTTTGTTTGTTAGAGTGGACTTTCTATTAATTATGAGCATTTGTACTTGTATGAACCTTAACCTAGTTTCTATCCACCTCGTTAACAGTATTTGAATGAGGCTAAATGGAATTGGCGTTTGATGAAGACAATAATGACATTGTGCCATGTTTATGATAAGGAGGAAAACTATGTTGCTTTTGACCAGCTTGCTCCTGAAGAATCTCAACCAGTCGCATTCCTTAAAAGAGTGATGCCTGATTATGCTTGATTTTTTGTGACTCGTCATGTCTGTTGTCTTTGGCTCTTTCTTATCTGTTACCTTTCTATACTGGGTCAAATTAGGTGTGCCATCCCAGTTTTTTACACGATCTTGCTGATTTTGAACCGTTCTTTTTTACATTTCTAATGAAAACTAGAGGGTAATAATCTCAATGAAGAAGCTCCCTGGAAGTTCACTTTTGCTTTTTTGTATAAGAAAAAAAATATATTATAAAGAGGAGTGCCATTTGATTGTTAGTTTTGGTTATGCCAACCATTCCCTGCTTCTTGTGGTGAAAGACGGTCCTATAGGACAAGCTCATGTTGAAAAATGGTTGGCTCTAATAATAAAATAACAGACAATTATCTCATTCTGAAGGGTATCTTTCTTCTACAAGTAAATATGTGTAGCTGACATTGGATTTAATTTTGACAAGTTGCAACATATAAATTAGGTTGTGTTCTGTATGACGACAATTGAGGGAGAGGGTCAAACCGCCTTTTTTATTCCATTTTGTGGAATCTAATTTAAGACATTGGCTACCATGAAGCCAAAAAAAGTCTGTTGATATAGTAACATATACTATTGAACAGTTCATAAATAATTCAAGGGAAATTCTAGTTTATGAATGGTATTGGAGGCAGGATTTGGGTGATGATCCTTAATTTGGATTTTTTTTTAAATAATGTTGTTTGCTAAAAGTTTTGGGACAATTGACAATATATTTTTGTATTTGAAAAATAGTATAGTTTGAATGCCAACATGTTTAAAAATATCATTTTTGTATACAACGGTTAATAATTGTGTTTTAAAATATACTTTTGTACACCATTGCTACTATTTCTTCAAATAAGGGTTGTTTAGTCATGTTTCAAGAATTTTTTTATAAATTAATTAATCTAAATAAAAATTAATCTAAAATTTTATGAAGATTTAATATCAAAATATAGAATTTAAGATATAATGATCAAAAAAAAAAAAGAAGAGATAGGAAGATATGACGGGAAAGATAAATTAAAGAAGAAAAAAAAAGGGTCATTGAGGTTTTGTTTTCAACACATTTGGCACAGTTATAAAGATTTTAACAAGAACTACATATTGAAAGAACTAAACCTTGAATAAAACCCCAAATAATTTATAATATATTTAATAGTCTTTTAAAATATAGTTAGAATTATTTTATCGAGGTTTTTGTAATTGTATTGCGTATGTCGAAACCAGAGTTATGTATGTTCTCAATGACCCATTAAATCTTTTTTTTTTTTTGTTATTGAATCTTTTTAAAATCTTGAATTAATTTTTTTATACATGTTAGTTAAATTGAAAGAAATATAATTTTTAAAACAATTATTATTTTCAATTGGGGTTATGTTTGTTAACAGTATTGTGTTTAAAATTTGCTATTTTCTTAATATTTTTTTATATACATGTGTTACTTTCCTCAAATCCTTTTTAGAGTTAAAATACTCCCTTAATTTGCATGTTTAGTACACCAGAAAAAGATCGGTGGTGCTGAAGACCATAATGCAGAACATCACAATGACACTGCACCAAAGCCAAGGTTCATCAACTTTATACATAAAAAGCATGGAAGCAGCAGTGTGCAGTTTGACCTGCTCACATGAAAAAAGTTCTGACAGATGCATATAAAACTGAATGAGGATCCAATTTCCATTCGTGGGTGGGCTTATATGCTAGGGATTTGTTCCTTCCATAGAAGTCAGAAACTTATTCGAGCAGAAAGAGAGAACAAATTATTCCTGGATTAGTATTACATGATGTTATTATATGATAATAACCAAAGAGCAACTGATCATGCTCCACCTGATATAAAGCAATAGGCAATAGCTGAACTTTTGCAAAGTGATGGCAAATCTACTGAGACATTCAGTTGTTGCAACTGCTCACATGCAAAGAGCATCTATGCCTGTCCCTCTATGCACATACACAGACACTGCATGATCTGCAATCCATGAGATCTCAAGAGACCAATGAGAAACACTACAACTAAAGAGGAAGGAAACAAGCAGTTGTGAACTTTGTGAAGGAGTCAAAAGAACAGAAGAGGGTCAAAAAGAAAAGAAAAGAACAATTAGCTGTGGAAGTCGACCGCCTAAATGATAAAATGCACATTCCTACCAAGCAAACAGATGTGCCATTAGGATATCTAAGGAAAGTTCAACATATTCATTTCTGGAAACACCATTCAATGATCACATGATCCTCCAAGATGTGCCACTACAGCATCTGAACAATCAGTTTCTTTTCTGTAATAATAAGCAATCTGTTTCATTTCTGTGACAATGGACATAACCCTTACAAATTCAGCACTCTAAATTATATGGTAGTTATAATCTGTACACACACACAACTATTAGAGCTCTCTATTTCAAGGTTCTCTAAGCTGTAATTTCTAAGAAGATTCATCGTCTATCTCTTTCTATAATCTAAAGGGAAAAGGAGAGTAAAACCATTTATAAGAGGATATAATAGCATAGATATGAAACCATGCATACCATATCCCGAATCATGAAATTGGTGGAGGTGGAGTCTCCCATATATCAAATACATTTTCCTCACTGTGAAGTGCAAAGAGCCGATCCCCACCAATTGAAAAGTCACAGATGGAACCTCCATAACTCTGGCGAAGCCTAGATGTCAAAACCCAATCAGGACCACAGAACACA